>ENA-OQHY01000597-OQHY01000597.1-human-gut-metagenome-genome-assembly--contig:-NODE-597-length-19908-cov-5.299884_pt1 | contig 19908 bp, 21 predicted proteins | sample MGYA00242570_ERZ504733 | MGnify/ENA primary metagenome ERZ504733 (study PRJEB26092, sample SAMD00036219) | human gut metagenome | host: Homo sapiens | study: EMG produced TPA metagenomics assembly of... | reverse complement strand
TGTATCAGTCTGTTATGGAGATTATAGTAAAAGCAAACGAGAATCGGCTAAAGGAGGGAAAACGAGATATGTGTAATGCGTTATTAGAATTAATGAAAGATGAATTAGATGAAAAAGAGAAGAAGGCATAAGAGAAGGCATAAAAGAAGGGGAATCTCTTGGAGAAAACAGGATTAATCAGCTGATTTTGAAGTTATCCGAACTAAACAGAACTGATGAGATTCTCAAGGCAGCTGCGACAGGGAATATCAGAAGAAGTTATTGAAAGAGTTGGGACTTTAAAAGCCCCAATACCCAAGGACAGAGTTTGTCAATATCCAAAGGACATTTATTGACCTGTCCCGCATTTCTTGCAAGACGCACAAAAATAATGAGCTATCGCGCGACAGCTCATTATTTTAATCTCTTATGGACTTTATCTGATTTTTCACTACATCTTTTCAACAATCCGCATCAGCATTAATCCATTACGAACAATCAGCATTTCTGCCGGATATCAATTCTACAGATGCAGAACTCTCTCCTTGATCTCCTGCGTTCTTCCCTGATTCCAGAACTGCGTTCCGATATATCCGCAGGTACGTCTTGCAACATTCAGTGTATCCTGGTTGCGGTTTCCGCAATGTGGACACTCCCATACGAGCTTTCCTTCCTCATCTGTTATAATCTGAATCTCTCCGTCATATCCACATTCCTGACAGTAATCACTCTTTGTATTGAGTTCCGCATACATAATGTTGTCATAAATGAAACGGATGACCTGAAGTACAGCTGCAATGTTGTCTTTCATATCCGGAACTTCTACATAGCTGATCGCTCCACCGGAAGAAAGTGCCTGGAACTGAGATTCAAACTTCAGTTTTGAGAAAGCATCAATCTCTTCTCCGACAAATACATGATAGCTGTTTGTAATATAACTCTTATCTGTAATTCCAGGAACAATGCCAAATCTCTTCTGCAGACATTTTGCGAACTTATAGGTTGTACTTTCAATCGGTGAACCATAGATACTGAAAGCAACGTTCGTCTCCTCTTTCCACTGGTTACATGCATCGTTCATGTGCTTCATAACATCCAGTGCAAATGGTGTAGCATCCGGATCTGTATGGGATTTTCCTGTCATATATTTCACACACTCGTAAAGTCCTGCATATCCAAGAGAAATCGTTGAATATCCTCCATAGAGAAGTTTATCAATCGGTTCTCCCTTCTTCAGGCGGGCAAGTGCTCCGAACTGCCACAGAATCGGTGCTGCGTCAGACAGTGTTCCTTTCAGACGGTTGTGTCTGCACATCAATGCGCGATAGCAAAGTTCCAGTCTGTCATCAAAGATCTTCCAGAACTTATCCATATCTCCACCGGAAGAAAGTGCAACGTCAACAAGGTTGATCGTAACAACTCCCTGATTGAAACGTCCGTAGAACTTGTAGTTCCGTTCTCGTCTTTCCATGGGCTTAAGCAGCTTCTGCATCCCATAACCGGGAAACAATTTCCTTCTTTAAGCTCTTTCATCTTTTTCTCGGAAATGTAATCCGGAACAAGACGCTTTGCAGTACACTTTGCAGCAAGTTCTGTCAGATAATAATATTCGCTTCCTTCTTCGATATTATCTTCTTCTAGAACATAGATCAGTTTCGGGAATGCCGGTGTCACCCATACTCCGGCTTCATTCTTAACTCCCTGATAACGCTGACGAAGTGTCTCTTCGATAATCATCGCCAGGTCTTTCTTCTCTCTCTCGTTCTTTGCTTCGTTCAGATACATGAAAACTGTAAGGAACGGTGCCTGTCCGTTTGTTGTCATCAGTGTGATCACCTGATATTCGATTGTCTGGACACCCTTTGTGATCTCTTTCTTCAGTCTTCTCTCTACGATCTCATTGAGCACATCTTCTGGATATTCCATTCCGACCAGTTCCTGTTCGCTGATCACTTCCTTACGGATCTTCTCTCTGGAAACATCTACAAACGGTGCCAAATGAGTAAGTGAGATACTCTGTCCACCATACTGGTTACTTGCAACCTGGGCAATGATCTGAGTTGCGATATTACATGCTGTAGAGAAGCTGTGTGGTTTTTCAATCATTGTACCACTGATCACAGTTCCGTTCTGAAGCATGTCCTCCAGATTGACAAGATCGCAGTTATGCATATGCTGTGCATAATAGTCAGAATCATGGAAGTGAATGATTCCTTCTCTGTCTGCCTCCACAATATCATGTGGGAGAAGCATTCTTGTTGTCAGGTCACGGCTGACCTCTCCTGCCATATAATCTCTCTGTACGCTGTTGACTGCCGGGTTCTTGTTCGAGTTCTCCTGCTTTACATCCTCGTTGTTGTACTCGATCAGTGACAGAATACGATTGTCTGTTGTATTCGCCTTACGTACGAGGGATCTCTTATAACGATATCTTACATACTTACGTGCAAGTTCAAAAGCTCCGGTAGCCATAATCTGATTCTCTACCATATCCTGAATCTCTTCTACGGATACTGCACGATTCAGCTTGTTACACTTGAATTCCACATATTCTGCGATATCTTCAATCTGGCTGTCTGTCAGCGTACGCTCCCCATTATCCTTATCCGCTTTCGTCACAGCAACCACAATTTTCTGTATATCAAATGTCTCTTCCGACCCATTTCGCTTGATAATTTTCATTGATCAGTCTCCTCACTTTTTCTTATTTTTGCACGATATCTTGTGTTTTATCCGTTTCTATCGTGCTTTCTGATACTTATTCTAATACAAAATATAGTATAATGCAATCCCCAAAACACAGTATCATGTATTTTCAGAACATCTGCTACATTTTTTGAGTTTTTCATTTAACTGATAATCTTTACTCCATCTGTTATACAAAACCAAAACTGTCTATGAATTATCTGTCTACTCATTCTCCTTTCACACCTGCGGAAAAGGCAGCCAAACAGTCCTTATTCAAGGACTTTGGCTGCCTTTTCTTTCGTTTTATTTCAGGTAATAATTCTATTTATTTTTCGAATTCACAGATAATTCGGTCAATTCTTTTTCTAATAAGATCCGTTATGTTTTGCATGGAAATCTCTTGTCTCTTTGACGATCACTCCGTTCAATGCAAGAAGTGCAATCAAGTTCGGGAATGCCATCAGTGCATTGAAGATATCCGCGATATTCCATACTGCTTTTACTGTCATATATGGTCCAATGAATACTGCAAGGATATACAGGATACGATATCCCATTACAACAGCCTTATTTCTGTTAAACAGGTATTCCACACATCTCTCGCCGTAATAGTTCCATCCGAGAATTGTTGTGAATGCAAAGAATACAAGACACAGCATCAGGGAGAATGTCGCTACGAACGATGGGAATGGAAGTCCTTTCTGGAAAGCATCCATTGTGATTGCCACACCTTCAAGTTCCGGGTTCAGCCAGGAACCGGCGATCACGATGGAAAGTCCTGTCATCGTACAGATTACAATTGTATCAATAAATGTTCCTGTCATAGACACAAGTCCCTGACGGACCGGCTCTTTTGTTCTTGCTGCAGCTGCTGCGATCGGTGCACTACCAATCCGGACTCGTTTGAGAAGATTCCTCTTGCAACACCTTTCTGCATTGCTACAAACATGGATCCAACTGCTCCTCCCGCAAGTGCACTTCCTGTAAATGCAGATTTCACGATAGAAGCCAGTGCTGCCGGAACAGCTGTGATATTTGTAATAATGATGATTACTGCAAGTCCTACATAAAGAACTGCCATAAATGGTACGATAATCTCAGATACTTTTGCAATTCTCTGGATTCCTCCAAGAACAACAAGACCTACACACACTGTCAGGAATAATCCTGCGATCACAGTAGCCCATGAATAGTTTCCTCCGAGCAAAGAAACTGTATGTGCCATATCCGGATCAAAGAAGTTCTTAACTGCAGATGCAATACTATTCACCTGTGTAAATGTACCGATTCCAAAGAGACCAACTCCGGCTCCGAAGAATGCGAAAATCTTCGCAAGCCATGTCCACTTCTTACCCATTCCGTTTTCAATATAATAGAATGGTCCGCCGAGTACATGCCCGTCTTCGTCGATTGTGCGATATTTGATTGCCAGAAGACCTTCTGCGTATTTTGTCGCCATTCCAAAGAATGCCGCGATAACCATCCAGAACAACGCTCCCGGACCACCAAGTGCGATTGCTGTTGCAACACCTGTGATATTACCGGTTCCGATCGTTGCTGACAGAGCTGTACAAAGTGCCCCAAAGCTGGTCACTTCTCCGCTACCGTCTTCTTCATCTTTAAACATGAATTTGAAAGCTTTGCCAAGATGCCTGATCTGTACAAGACCAAGTCTGGCTGTTAGAAAGATACCTGTTGCCATGATGAGGCAGATTAACGGAAGCCCCCACACAGCATTGTCGATTGCAGTGATGATTTTGTCGATTTGTGCAAACATTTCTTTATTCCTCCATCCTTTTGCCTGAGAGACTCGCGGCATGTAACTGCATCCATGACCGCTTACACCTTCGGCGCTCTTTTTAAAGAGACTCTCCTGAGTATTGTTGTCATTTACGTCAGATGTAAATGACAACAAATTTTCTCTTTCGTGCTTTAACACGATAGAAGTAAGAATAGCACTATGTTATAAGAAATGCAATATATTTCCGGCAGTTTTTTCAATTAAGATTACTAATATTCATTAATAAGATACTATTGTTTACTCTGCCAGCTCTTTTCCTGCTTCTTTAAGTTCCTCAAGCACATCATCTTCCGGGGCATCGTTTGCAATGATTCCTTCTTCACGAATCAACTGAGCTCCGGCATTTTTCATGCGATCTGCCAATCTCTCATCCATTCTCCGTCTCCCCATCCATAAGAACCAAACAAAAGAATCTTCTTTCCTGAAACAAGAGATTCCAATTCTTCTACAAATGGCTCCATCTCAGATTCTTCGAGCACCTCGGCCCCCATCGCCGGGCATCCAAGCGCTAACGCATCTACCGCCGCCACTATTTTTGCATCTGCATTTCCTACTTCCAGAAGTTCTGCTTCCTGACCTGCCGCTTTGATTCCTTCGACAACCGCCTCTGCCATTGCCTGTGTATTACCGGTTCCACTCCAATATACAACTGATATACTCATTTTATAAATTCCTCCACTTTCTTTGATTCAATGCGATTTCACGGATGTTTTTCCCATCCAGATACTCATTTACCGCGCAATCTTTTGCTCGGTCATATTCATGAAAAATCATTCTCGCTTTTTCAGGATTACTATATACTTTCCAGTATCCTGTCATAATAAAATCTTTGCCATCTTTTTCAATAAAGCTCTGCACATCTGCCATCGGATATCCAAGAAAAGCTCCTATCTCATGCGGAAATCCATTTCCTTGTGCAGTACACTCGCAGATACGTTCTGACAGATGTGCCAGCATTTCCTCGATATTGCTTTCCTTATATCCGTATTGTCCGATCAGTTCGCGGAGTTTTGGCTGGTTCATATATTCTTCCAGCTCTTTGGGGCGATAGAAAAGGACAAGGCATTTCCCCTCTGAGCAGGATAATTTATAAAAATTGATCTCCATCCCGGAAAACATTTCTTCCAATTCAGAATATGATTCATTTTCCATTGAAATCAGGCCAGATACTTTAAGCCCTTTCAGAAAAGGCGCACACTGTAATATAACCTGAAATCCAAGCCTCACCTTCCGATCTTTATTTTTTAGATAGTAGGATAATACTTCCGTCGGCATATCGTTCTCCTTAGTTTTATTTTGAGAATGGTTTTCATTCAAGTATTATGTTAACATAAATGAAAATGATTTTCAATACAGTTTTTGAGAACTTTTCTCATTGCCGTGGTAGCATCTTGCCGCTCATTTCTTATGGTAATTCCGCATAAAACTTTTTCAAATTTTAACACTTTTTTAGTTGTTACTCACATATCTTTAGTGTATAATGAATTTATAAATATTTGAGAGGTGAGAAAATCTCAAACATTATACACACTTACATAAAGGAGAGATTCGCCATGGTAAATTTAATCACAGGCCCAAGAGGCAGCGGAAAAACACAGCAGATGATCGATCTTGCAAACGAGAAGGTTAAGACTTCTTCCGGTAATGTCGTATTTATTAAAAGGAGCAGCAAAGACACTTATTCTGTAGATTTCAATATCCGTGTCATCAAAATGGCTGATTATCCTGACATCCTTACCTTAGAAGATTCGTAGGTTTCCTCTATGGTATGGCTGCTGGCAATCACGATATCGAAGCTGTTTTCATCGACAGTATCTTAAAGCAGGCTAATATCACATTAGAAAGTCTTCCGACATTTATCGAGAAATTAAATAAGATTTCCGAAGATGCCAAGATTGACTTCTACCTCAGCGTCAGCGCAGATAAAGCTGAGATTGCAGATGTTGACACACTTGGATGCACAGTTCTGTAAGCATTTACAACGTAGTGTAACACAGGATTCGCCCTTCTGGGTCTGAATTAAATGTTTTCAGGAATCAAAAAAGAAGTACTTCCGTTCTCCGGTTGTACTTCTTTTTTTCGCTTCTTTCTCTTATTCTGTCTGTGCAGAATCCCCTGCCGTATCTTCTGCCTGCTCTTCTTTCGCAGCTTTTGTGCTGATCTGTTCACTCGCTTTTCCATTCAGGGAAAGAACTGTATCCACCTGCTCCCCCTTCTTATACTCAACTGTGACTTCATCTCCGACATTAAACCGGATAATATCAATAAAATCTACAACAGATACATCAAAGATCTCATCCGAACCTTCAAGCATGATATAATAATGAGAATCACCGTCTATAACGCCCTGGGCGATCTTTGTGATCTTAGCTGTCAGTGTCTCTACGGATCTTGTATCCTCAGCTTCTGTCTTGATCCCGTTCTTATACATCAGATTAGTGTAAGACTCCTCGCATTCACTGACCGTATCTCCAATTGCAACAATCTGATATTTCTGCACATTTACCATCGCATACTTCTTCACCAGACCGGCATCATCCTTCAATGCAATGAAATAGGTCGGTTCACCGGAAATATTTAAAAGCAGTGGGAATGTTGCCGTATAGTGCAGATTCTGTACCTGCCTTCTGCGGAAGACATCGCTGAACTCTCTGTTGCCCCTTCAATCTCATAGAACTTTGTCTCCATTGTTCTCTGATTCATCAGAACAAACCCTACATTCGACTGGTCTCCGGTAATCGAGGTAACACCTGTGTATACCCATACATCGTCATCGATTGCAAGATAATTGTATCCGTCAGTTGTATTCAGGCAGTCTTTCTGCCCCAATACACTATTAAAGAAACCATGTTTCAATGTTCCGTGATAATTATAAAGCTCAACTAACAGATCTGCGGAATATACTCTGTCAACCACTGTGGGACATCCTCAACTGCATAATCCTTCGTTTCTCCTGTGATTGCATTGCAAAGTACAACTCTTCCGATTGTTGTTCCACCGAATAATCCGATATTGTATTTCTTCACCGGGCAGATCCAGTACGGAACCCCGTCTTCATCAATTTCAAAACTCAGATCATTAAAAATATAGGTCGGATAGTTAAATCTCAGATGACGGTAAATATTTCTGTTAAAATGATCACTTGTCGTGTACTTCATCCCTTCACTCAGTTTTACGAGTTCCGTATTCTGTGTTGCCATATCAATCTTGATATAGGCCGGGATTCCTTCTCTCATGTTCGTAAACCATTTGATCACGCTGGCATATTTCAAAGGAGAAACTCTCACCGGCTGATCCTGATAGTTGATCTGGGAATACAGTTCATCTACCTCGAACTGGGATACCATATCTACCATACTTCCCATCTTCCTGTCACCAAGAAGCTCTGCTGAATCCTTATCAAGCAATGGAATCTGATCAAAAGATAATTCTTCGATATCTTTCGTAAATTCTCCATTCTTCACCGTCAAAAGTTCCTGATACTTCTTCGCATTCACAATCGGAGAAGACAAAACTGTTCCTGCCACATATGCGATCACAAGTACCGCAAGGATTCCAAGAATCACCTTTAATCCCTTTGACTCTTTCCAGTCGTAACGGTTTAAATTTTTCTTTCTGATAAATACCACAGCTGCCAGAATGACCAACACCACAAGATACATCCAGAATTCCGATGCATGAATATTGATTGCCGGGAGTGTCACATAGTAATAGATTCCAATCAACAGAATCACTCCTATGACAGCTGTCACTTTCATTTTAAATTTGTTCATCTCACCTCTTCCTTTCTTCAACAAGGTTCTTTCATTTTACCATAGAACAAAGAATGTGCCAAGGCACATTCTTGCGTCTGTGGCGGTCGCTTGCGACACCTAGCGGAGCGTTTTTATATATTAGGAAAGCTTTCTAATATATAAAAATAAAATGTGCGAAAAAATCTATTTCATTCCAATTTTTCCGCACATGATTAACAAAAATCGTCTAGAATCTTCTTCTCCAGAGTTCCGGAGAAAGAAGAAGCAGGTATGGGAAGATCTCTAATCTTCCAATCAGCATATCAAAGCAGAATACCAGCTTGGATAATGCTGAGAATGGGTGAAAATTCATCACAGGTCCTACCTTTGAAATTCCTGGTCCTACATTGCTCATCGTTGTGAGTACCCCACTAAATGTTGTCGCAAAATCAAAATTATCAATAGAAACAAGTAAAATTGATACGATCAGAATCATAATGTAACACGTCAGATAGAGATTTACATTCTTCAATGTATCCTGTCCGATTTTTTTGCCATTGACTTTGATGATTGTAACGGCGTTCGGATGTAACATCTTACGCACTTCTCTGCGGATTGATTTCACAATGATCAGCAAACGGCTTACTTTAATACCTCCTCCGGTGGATCCTGCACAGGCTCCCACAAACATAAGTGCCAATAATATTGATTTCGAGAGTTCCGGCCACTGGTCATAATCTGCGGTTGCAAATCCGGTTGTCGTAATGATCGAACCGACCTGGAAAGATGCATAACGGAATGCATGTGCAACCGTTCCATAAATCTTGAGGATATTTCCTGTGATTATAGCGATTGACACACCTACTATTCCAAGATATGCCCACAGCTCTTCATTTTTCAGAATGGATTTCCAGTCTTTGAGCAATATGAAAAAGTACAAGTTAAAGTTAATTCCAAACAAAATCATAAATACTGTGATCACACCATCAATATATGCACTGTCGTAGAAGCTGACGCTTGCAGCTCTATTAGAAAATCCTCCCGTTCCGGCAGTACTGAATGCATGTAAAAGTGCATCATACAGGTTCATTCCGCCAAAGAGCAGGAAAACCACTTCTGCTGCTGTCAGTACAAAGTACATTCCATACAAAATCCGTGCCGTATGTCTTGCCTTTGGTACAAGCTTATCTGCCTCCGGTCCCGGTACTTCCGCACGCATGAGCGGCATTGCATTCTCATCATCCAAAGATGTGATCATCATAACAAATACAAGTACTCCCATACCACCGATCCAGTGTGTAAAGCTTCGCCAGAAGGAAATTCCCATTGGCAGAGCCTCGATATCTACCAGGATTGTAGATCCGGTTGTTGTAAAACCGGAAATCGTCTCAAAAAGCGCATCAATATAATGTGGAATACTTCCCGAAATTACAAACGGAAGTGCTCCGAATGCGGACCATAAAATCCATGCAAGCCCAACAATAACAAAACCTTCTTTTCCGTAAATCTGCTTTGAAGCCGGAAGTTTCCTTCCAAACACCATATAAATTGCGAGCAGGATTGCTGCTACAATCAGAAAAGAAATTACGCTTTTTTCATGATATATAAGGGAAACCAACGCTGGGATCAGAAGAAGTAATCCTTCGACTCCCATCATTTTCCCCAAAATATATACTATCATCTTCTTATTCATCGCGCTGCACCTACATTAAAATATCTTTAATATCTTCAATCCGTTTTTCCATCGTGATAATGATCACATTATCTCCTACCTGAATACAATCCTCTCCGCTTGGAAGAATGATCTGACGTTTTCTTGCAATACATGCAATCAGATTATTCGGTTTCAACGAGAGATTCTTCAATGGAATTCCTGTATAATTTGTCTCAGCCTTAACAATAAATTCCAGTGCTTCAACTTTGTCATCAACCAATTGATACATTGTCTCAACATTCGCACTTCCCTGAGAGTTTTTACGCGCTCTGACATAACTCATGATTGCGTCTGCTGTAGCTGTTTTAACAGAAACAATACTATCAATTCCAAAGTCTTCTACCATACGTGCGCGTCTATCTTCATTGACTTTCGTAACAATTTTGTCCACATTCTGACTCTTTGCAAAAAGAGAAAGTATAATGTTCTCTTCATCCATCCCTGTCAGGGCAACAAATGCATCCGCTTCATCAATCCCTTCTTCTACAAGAAGGTCGTGATCTGTTGCATCTCCATTAATGATGGTTGCTTTTGGAAGTAATTCGCAAAGTTCTTCACATCTTTGGCGATTCTGTTCTATAATCTTCACCTGCATACCAAGTGTGCTAAGCTGAAGTGCAAGATAGTAACCAACTCTTCCGGCTCCACAAATAATGACTTTTTTGATTTTGTCCTTACGCTTTCCATTTGCTTTAAAAAATGCCTCTAAATCTTTATGAGATGCCGCAATATGCAGACGGTCTCCTGCACGCATCCTGTATTCTCCATCCGGAATCCGAACTTCATCTCCGTGTTCCACTGCACAGACAAGCAGACGGATCTGGAACCGGTTATACATTTCCGCAAGGCTTAACCCTGCCAGGCTACTTCCCTCCGCAACCGGTAATTCAATCAATTCTACACGTCCCTTTACAAAAGTCTCCACCTGACTCGCATCCGGGAAGAGCAGAAGTCTGCTAATCTCATCTGCCACGATAAGTTCCGGGTTTACAGCCATGCTAAGATGCAGATCTTCTTTCAGAAGTCCGATCTGACGATAATAAATCGGATTACGCACACGGGCAATCGTATGTCTTGCACCTAATTTTCTGGCGATCAGACAGCTTAACATATTGCATTCATCTGCTGATGTACAGGCAATCACCAGATCAGCATGCGCCACATCTGCCTGTTTAAGTACTTCTGCGTCTGCGCCATCTCCCGTCACGCAGGCGATATCCAGACGATCCATAGCAAATCTCAACTTATTCTCATTACTGTCAATCATTACAATGTCGTATTTCTCGGCGGAAAGTTGCTTGGCAAGCTTGTAACCAACCTTTCCGTCACCGATAATAATAATCCTCATTTTCCTATCCCTCATATTATTATAATAATGTTATAACTGCTCTACACAGTCACTTTATGTCACTGTTCACAGGATTTCATAAACAATAACATACCTGTCTAATGTAGACAGGCAGATGAATTATAGCACCTTTGTTTTGAAAGTACAACCATATTCGCAAACTTGTGATTTTTTTGTGAAATACAATGTTACCGTTTTTTTCTAAAACAAGCAATAAGAGCGTGCTATCCACTCCTTTTTATCAGCCGGATAACACACTCTTTATATTGCCTGAATCTTTAATTATGCTTCTTCTGCTCTTGCAGCAATTTCTTTCTCCTGTACATCAGATGGAGCCTGCTCATATCTTGCAAATGTATATTCGTAAGATCCTCTTCCACCTGTCATGGAGCGAAGTGTTGTGCAATAGCCAAACAGTCCTGTCATTGGAATATCTGCTTCAATAACCTGCTTTCCTCCAGCTACCGGTATCATGCCAAGCACACGTCCTCTGCGTTTGTTCAGGTCTCCCATGATATCTCCTGTGTAATCATCCGGAACTGTAACTTTCAGGGATGCGATTGGTTCAAGAAGTACCGGAGATGCCTCCATGAATCCTTTCTTGAATGCCTGGATCGTAGCTGTCTTAAATGCCATCTCTGAAGAGTCTACCGGATGATAGGATCCGTCGTATAAAGTAGCTTTCACACCAACTACCGGATATCCGGCAAGAGGTCCTTTCACTACAGATTCCTGCAGACCTTTCTCTACTGCCGGGAAGTAGTTCTTCGGAACTGCTCCTCCAACGACACATTCTTCGAATACAAATGGAGTTTCAAGATCACCTGACGGTTCGAATTTCATCTTAACATGTCCGTACTGTCCATGTCCGCCGCTCTGTTTCTTATACTTGGAATCAACGTCAGAATTCTTACGAATTGTCTCACGGAATGCAACTTTTGGTGTCTCCAGTGTGATCTCTACTTTATATCTTGCCGCCAGTTTACTTGCCACGATCTCAAGGTGCTGCTCACCCATTCCATAAAGAAGAGACTGTCTGTTCTCACTGTCATTCACAGCTTTCAATGTAACATCTTCTGCTGTCATTCTTGCAAGAGCCTGTGATACCTTATCTTCATCGCCTTTATTCTTTACGCGATACTTCATATATGTATATGGTACAGAATAATCTGTCTTTGCGTAAGATACCGGTGTTCCCTTTACGGAAAGAGTATCTCCTGTTCTTGTATTTGTCAGTTTACCGATTGCTCCGATATCGCCTGCAAAAAGCTCTGTCACTTCGCTCGGCTTACTTCCGCACATGGTATAAAGTTTACCTGGTTTCTCTTCTGCGTCTGTGTCTGCATTATAAAGTACATCATCTCCTTTAAGTACTCCGGAGCATACCTTTACAAAAGAGTATTTTCCAATAAATGGATCCACCATTGTCTTAAATACATACGCTGATTTTGCTTTTGCGAAATCATAATTCGCTTCAAAGATCTCGTTTGTTCTGCGGTTGATTCCTGCACAGGTTCTCTTATCCGGACTCGGGAAGAAACGAACAATATCTGAAAGCAGGTTGGCTACTCCCTGTGCCTGGACATTGGATCCCATCGCAACCGGTACGATATCCCCATCCATTACTTCTGTTCTCATGGCTGCACGGATCTCTTCTACAGAGAATTCCTCACCATTAAAATAGCGCTCCATAAACTCCTCACTTGTCTCTGCTACAGCTTCCATAAGAGAATCTCTCAAAATCTCAAGGTTCGGCATACAGTAATCCGGAATCTCGCACTCTTCTCTCTGTCCAATGCCTGTATATCTTCTTCCGGCATTCTTAATAATATTAATGTATCCTACAAGTTTCTCGTTCTCACGGATCGGCTGGAAATGTGGTGCGATTTTCTTTCCATATCTCTCTGTCAGATCTGCTACTACCTGACGGAAACTTGCATCATCCACATCCATCTCTGTCACATAGATCATTCTCGCAGATTATATTTGTCACAAAGCTCCCATGCTTTTTCCGTTCCAACCTGTACTCCTGCCTTACCAGATACTACGATAACCGCTGCATCTGCTGCACTGACTGCCTCTTCTACTTCTCCGACAAAATCAAAATATCCCGGTGTGTCAAGAATATTGATCTTCGCTTTCTCCCACTCGATCGGTACCAGACTTGTGCTGATTGAAAATCCACGTTTCTGCTCCTCTTTATCAAAATCGCTCACCGTATTGGATTCGGAAATCTTTCCCATACGATTCGTTGCACCTGATACGTAGAGCATCGCCTCTGCAAGACTTGTCTTTCCGCTTCCACCATGACCAAGTAATACCACATTTCTGATTTCGTCTGTTCTGTAAACCTTCATACTGCTGCCTCCTTGTTATGTAGCTATTATGTACATCATTTTCTGTCGTTGATATACATACCATGGGTATATTGTACTAAATATTCAGATTAATTACAACTATTTTTTTACAATTTATACAATTTTAACTTTTATCCACAAAGTTATCTGGTCAAAAATTAGAACCAGAGGCATTTGTGAATAATAATTTACTTTTACAGAGCAAAGTGTTAAAATACGAATATATGTTTCTTACTGACTTAAGATTTCTGAATAGTAAGATATGTTTTGCACAACAACAGAAAGGATTTTACAACTATGAATGCTAAAAAAATTGGATTTATCGGACTTGGACTTATCGGCGGATCTATTGCGAAGGCAATCCGCCAGTATTATCCGGATTACGACATCATCGCATTCGATAAAAATAAAGAATCCCTTGCACTGGCAATACAGGAAGGCACGATTCATACTTCCTGTTCATCCATTGATGACAATTTCAGGGGATGTAACTACATTTTCCTCTGTGCACCGGTCACTTACAATGCAGCCTATCTTTCCCAGCTGAAAGATCTCCTGGATGAAAACTGTATTCTCACAGATGTTGGAAGCGTGAAGACTTCCATCCACGAAGAGGTGATCCGTCTGGGAATGGAAGCGAATTTCATTGGCGGACATCCGATGGCTGGTTCTGAGAAGAGTGGATTTATGAATTCCAAAGCTCATTTGATTGAAAATGCATACTATATCCTGACTCCTTCTGCTAAAGTAGCGGAAGAAAAAGTGGATGCTTACAAAAACTTTGTTTCATCATTAAAAGCTCTTCCTGTTATTTTGGATTACCACGAGCATGATCATATTACCGGAACGATCAGCCACCTGCCGCATATTATTGCATCCACACTTGTGAATTTTGTACATGATACGGATTCAAAGGAAGGTATGATGAAAGCGTTGGCCGCAGGGGGATTTAAAGATATTACGAGAATTGCTTCTTCCTCCCCGGTCATGTGGCAGCAGATCTGTCTGAAAAACAGTGAGAACATCTCCCAGATCTTAGGTGAATATATTGAAGCTCTTTCACATGCAAAGGATCTTGTGGATGAAGGAAATGAACCTGCCCTGTACGCTCTGTTTGAGAATTCCAAAGATTACAGGAACTCCATGCCGAACGGATCTGCAGGACCGATCAAAAAGCAGTTTGCACTTTATTGTGATATCATCGATGAAACAGGTGGAATTGCTACGATTGCCACAATTCTTGCAAGTAATAACATCAGTATCAAGAATATCGGAATCATCCACAACCGTGAATTCGAGGAAGGAGTTCTTCGTATTGAATTTTATGATGAAGATTCTGCAAACAGAGCTTCTGTACTTTTGCAGAAATATCGCTATGTCATCTATGAAGTCTGATAGCAGAAATGAGGAATAAGATTATGGAATTATGTAATATTACAGGATTAAAAGGAAAAGTTACAATACCGGGAGACAAATCCATCTCCCACCGCTGCATTATGTTCGGCTCGATTGCAAACGGAACAACGCAGATCCACAACTTTCTCTCTGGTGCCGACTGTCTCGCGACTATCCGTTGTTTCAGAGAGCTTGGTATTGAGATTGAAGTTGAGAGCGATTATTCTTCCGTTATCGTACACGGAAAGGGATTGCATGGACTGAGTGCTCCAGAGAAGATCCTTGATGTGGGAAACAGCGGAACAACAACGAGACTGATTTCCGGTATTCTCGCCGGACAGCCGTTTGACTCTAAATTGTCCGGAGATGAATCACTGAACTCCCGCCCAATGAAAAGAATCATTGAACCATTGGCACAGATGGGCGCACATATTTCCAGTATTCTCCGCAATGGATGTGCCCCGCTTTATATTACCCCTGCGCAGCTTCATGGAATCCATTATGATTCGCCGGTTGCCAGTGCGCAGGTAAAATCCTGTCTGCTACTCGCCGGTCTTTACGCAGATGGAGAGACCTCTGTCACAGAACCGAGTCTTTCCAGAAACCATACAGAATTAATGCTGAAAGAATTCGGTGCAGACATCCACTCTACTTTTGAGATTGGTTCTTCCAAAGCAACCGCTATCATCCGTCCTTGTGAAGAACTTTACGGACAGGAAATCACAGTTCCGGGAGACATCTCTTCCGCTGCTTATTTCATTGCTGCCGGACTGATCGTCCCTGATTCTGAAATTCTTGTAGAAAATGTAGGAATCAACCGACACGCGCAGGAATCTTGAGAGTATGTGAAGATATGGGTGGTGATATCACCCTCCTTAACGAACGTACAGAAGGTGGGGAAAGAATTGCAGATGTTCTTGTCCGCACAAGTAGACTGCATGGAACTACAATTGAAGGAGACATCATCCCAACTTTGATCGATGAGATTCCGGTTATTGCAGTTATGGCAGCCATGGCGGAAGGTACTACTATAATCAAAGATGCTGCCGAACTGAAAGTCAAAGAAACTGATCGTATTGAGACTGTAACAGATAATCTGAAAGCAATGGGCTGTGATGTAACACCTACTGAAGACGGAATGATCATCAATGGCGGAAGACCTCTTCACGGTGCTTCTATTCATACTTTGTTAGACCACAGAATTGCAATGGCATTCAGTATTGCTGCACTTGTTGCAGAAGGTACTACAAAGATTCTTGACAGTAAATGCGTAGATGTGTCTTACCCAACATTTTATGACACCTTTGAGCAACTGCTCTAAAAGAGTTGCTCAGACATTTTTCAACCACAAAGAGCTGAACAGAAGTTTTCAATATACTTCTGTCCAGCTCTTGATTTTTTCTATTTTTATTTTGATATCTTTCTGACGTCATTCAATCCCATTTACAGGAATGCATATTTCAAAACAAACAGAATTGCTAAAATATACATCAGAAGACTTAGTTTCTTCTCTTTTGCTTTTCCTGTTAACAGATTCAGAACCACATATGTGATGATTCCCATTGAGATTCCTTCTGAAATACTATAGAAGAATGGCATTGCAATGATACATACATAACAAGGAATTGCTTCTGACAGATCATCGAAATCAATGTTTGTAATATTCGTCAGCATGTAAAGTCCTACAATGATCAATGCCGGTGCTGTGGCAAATGATGGGATTGCAAGGAAAATCGGTGACAGGAACAATGCAAGACCAAACAGGATTGCTGTTGTCACTGCTGTAAGACCTGTTCTTCCTCCCTCAGATACTCCTGAAGCACTCTCTACGAATGTTGTAGTTGTTGATGTTCCAAGAACAGCTCCCGCTGTTGTTGCAAGTGCATCTGCAAGAAGCGCTCCTTTGATCTTTGGAAGTTTTCCTTCTTCGTCAAGCATTCCTGCCTTTGAAGAAACTCCTACAAGTGTTCCGATCGTATCAAACAGATCGACAAATAAAAACGCACAAAGGATTACAACAAAGTCCAAAGTAAAGATTCCCTTAAACTGAAGTTTACAGAAAATCGGTGTAATACTTGGAATAGATAATCCGTGACTGAAATCCGGAAGCAGGCTGAAGCATCCAACTTCTGCATTCGGAACATAAATTCCTGCGAACTGACAAACAATACCGATTGCCCATGTGATCAAAATACCCCAAAGAATATTTCCTTTCACATTCTTGATTACAAGAATTCCAGTGATCAAAATTCCAACAAGCGCAAGAATAACTGTGATTCCGATATCGTTCATTGTTGCACTCACACCATTCAGCTGATTATATCCATCTAAAGAGAACAATTCAACTAATGTAGCACCACCCATAACGATATGTGCATTCTGGAGACCTACAAATGCGATAAATAATCCGATTCCTACACTAACTGCAGATTTCAGATTCTTCGGAATTGCATTAAAGATTGCCTCACGTACATTTGTTACAGACAGAAGGATAAAGATAATACCTTCTGCAAATACTGCAGTCAATGCATATTCCCAACTGTATCCCATACCGATAACAACTGTATAGGCAAAGTATGCATTCAGTCCCATTCCCGGTGCCAGTGCAAATGGATAATTCGCAAGTGCAGCCATGAGAAGTGTTCCTATAAATGCAGCTAATGCTGTTGCAGTAAATACTGCACCTGAATCCATTCCTGCCGCCGACAGGATACTCGGATTCACCGCCAGGATATACGCCATAGTCATGAATGTCGTAATTCCGGCAAGAATTTCAGTTTTTACATCTGTTTTGTTTTCAGAAAGCTTAAATATTTTTTCTAACATTTCGCCCTCTCCTTTCCCTCTAGGTCCTTTTTATAACCTCGGTTATTGTAACATATTTCTTCACACTTTACATCCAAAAGGCTTATCACCTTTTATGATAACTGGTAATAAGCCTTTTTAATAATTCGATTAATTCTCATTTTCATTCAATTCAGCAAGCATCTCACAAACTCTTTTTCCATTGATCGGATGACGCTTATACGGAGCAATCTCTCCCAACGGCTCCAGCACAAATTTTCTCTTGTGCATCTCTACATGCGGAATACACAGATCTACTTCTTCAAGAACGAGATCGTCATAAAATATAATATCAAGGTCAAGCGTTCTCGGTCCCCAATGAATGATTCGCTCTCTTCCTGCTTCTTTCTCGATTCTGTTCAATTCAGCTAAAAGCTCATATGGATAAAGCAACGTGCGAAGTTTCAGGCAGCCGTTCAGGAAATCAGGCTGATTTGTCACTCCATATGGTGGTGTCACAAGGTATTCAGATACGATCTCAACTTGACTCGTCGGAAGTTTATTCAATGCTTTCACCGCATAATCCAGATATGACTTGCTATCTCCAATGTTCGATCCTAATGCAATATAAGCTGTGTGCCATTCACGTTCAATCTTTACACTAACTGTTTTTAGCGGCAGTCGAACAGGAGCCCATGGTTTCTTAATCTCCAGAGATACTCTTTCTATTCTGTCCCACTCAAGAAGCAACGCTTCAGCCAGTTCTTCCGCTGCACGTTCTAATAACTGATAGGTGTTTTTCTGTAAAAATTCAGTAATAAATGCACTGACTTCTCCGTAGTGGATGGACGCTGTCAGATCATCTGTTTTTCCCGCCATCCTGGTATCTGTAAAAAGCACTGCTGAGACAACAAACTTCTGTCCTAACGTATTTTCCTCCGGAAACACACCATGATTTGCAAACACTTCCAAATCTTCAATTCTGATTTCATCGAACTTCTTCTGCATCTGTCCCCTATACCTCATGTTCTCTCATTAATGCTCTTGTCATACGGATTGCTCTCTTATTCTTCTCCACATCATGAACACGGACAAATGCACAACCCTTCTGCACTCCGTAAACTGTTGTAACCATCGTTCCCTCTTCACGTTCTTCTACCGGAAGATCCAGTGTCAGACCGATCACTGATTTTCTTGAAGTTCCAAGAAGTACCGGATATCCAAGTTCTTTCATTATTTCAAGTTTATCAATAATTTCGAGATTCATCTCGTATGTCTTGCCAAATCCAACGCCTGGATCAAGAATGATCCTATCATCTGCAATCCCCGCGTCCTTCGCAATCTTCACACATTCTTTCATGTCATCCATAAAGTCTGCAAGGAAATTCTGATAATCTGTATTCTCACGATTATGCATCAGACAACACGCTACTCCTGTTTTTGCTATCAATCCTGCCATCTTAGAATCGTATTTTAATCCCCAGATATCATTCACAAGATCCGCACCTGCTTCAATTGCCGCTGCTGCAACTGCACTTTTATAAGTATCAATCGATACCGGAATATCAAATTCTTCTTTGAGTTTTCGGATTACTGGAACAACACGCGCAATTTCTTCCTCTTCTGTAATCTGTACATGTCCCGGACGAGTTGATTCTCCACCGACATCAATGATGTCCACACCTTCCTGAATCATCTGCTTCGCATGTTCGATTGCACGATCCAATCCGTCGTATCTTCCTCCGTCAGAAAAGGAATCCGGTGTTACATTCAGAATTCCCATGATATAGGTATTTTTCTTCAGGTCAAATTCTTTTCCGCCAATTCTCATATCTCTATCTCCATATTCTTCTCTTCTTCCGTCCAGTTACACTGTTTCTGTGCCGGACAGGAATGGCACATACGCGAGCGTTTATCACTATCATAAAACAATTCCTCAATCGGTTCCATTCCCTCATGTTTCTGCGATGACCACGGATAGAAAACTTGTCCCTATATTAGCATTTTACTGTATCCTTTAAAATATACAGTTTTAACTTAATTTTAAGGGACAGCAATTTAAGAAACATTTAAGGATTACATGTTTTAATAAGCCCATGAAAAAATTA
>ENA-OQHY01000596-OQHY01000596.1-human-gut-metagenome-genome-assembly--contig:-NODE-596-length-19955-cov-1.612013_pt1 | contig 19955 bp, 23 predicted proteins | sample MGYA00242570_ERZ504733 | MGnify/ENA primary metagenome ERZ504733 (study PRJEB26092, sample SAMD00036219) | human gut metagenome | host: Homo sapiens | study: EMG produced TPA metagenomics assembly of... | reverse complement strand
CAAACTGAGTTTTCACCGGTCCTACTACTTCTCCGATATTTGCTGCAAATGCTGCATCTTCAAATTCTTTTACCATCTGACCTTTTCCAAACTGTCCAAGATCTCCGCCTCTCTGAGAAGATGGACAGCTTGAAAATTCTTTTGCTGCATCCTCAAATGTTTTTTCTCCATTCTGAATAAATGCCAAAATTTCTTTACATTTCTCTTCAGAATCAGTCAGAATGTGTTTTGCACTTACGGTTGCACCTTTCTGATAATTGTGCTTATTTGCTTCGTAGTATGCTTTTGCTTCTTCTTCGGTCACATTTACTTCTTTCATGATATTGCGAAGCACCATCTGTGCTAAAATATCCTGTTTTGCTTTTTCAATCTGTGTCAAAAATTCTTCCGATTCATCTAATTTTTCTTCTTTTCCTTCTTCTGCCAGTACATACAGCGCAATAATCTGTTCTTTACAGTAATCACGGAACTGTGGCTGTGTTGCATAAACCTGCTGTTCTCTTGGCAGAGTCTGAATATAATGTGTTACTTCCTCTTCTGTGATTTTGTGTCCTGCTACAACTGCAATTACGTTTTCTTCCATTTTAAAGTATCTCCTTTTTGTGATAAAAATTCCGGACAGTACCTGTAAATACTGTCCGGGACCAAATTACTGTTTTATTATATGAAATTTTCAGCTCTTTGTAAAGATTATTTGTATCGTTTTATTTATTTGGAGGATTTTTCATTTAAGATTATTTGTCTAAGCTTCTTCGTTATTAATCGTTTTTTACGTTAAAGGCTTTGATACCCGGATAAATAGCTGCATTTCCCAGTTCTTCTTCAATACGAAGTAACTGGTTGTATTTTGCAACTCGCTCTGTTCTGCTTGGTGCTCCGGTCTTAATCTGGCAGGTATTTAATGCAACCGCTAAATCTGCAATTGTAGTATCTTCTGTTTCACCAGAACGATGAGAAGAAATTGCAGTATAACCAGCTTTATGAGCCATCTTAATTGCTTCTAATGTCTCAGAAACAGAACCAATCTGGTTTAACTTAATCAGAATAGAATTTCCGCATCCAAGTTCAATTCCCTTTGAAAGACGTTCTGTATTTGTAACAAATAAGTCATCACCAACCAGCTGTACTTTGTCTCCAAGTTCTGCTGTCAGTTTCTTCCAGCCTTCCCAGTCCTCTTCATCTAAAGCATCTTCAATTGAGATAATCGGATATTTCTCTACAAGGTTTTTCCAGTGTGCAATCAGTTCTTCAGAAGTAAATACCGTACCGGCTTTTGGAAGTTTGTATTCGCCTTTCTTTCCGGTTTTCCATTCAGAAGATGCTGCATCCATTGCAATCTTGAAGTCTTTTCCTGGTTCATAACCTGCTTTTTTAACTGCCTCTAAAATAGTTTCGATTGCTTCTTCATCAGATTTTAATGCAGGAGCAAATCCACCTTCATCACCAACAGATGTCGCAAGTCCTCTTTCTTTTAAGATAGAAGCAAGTGCGTGGAACACTTCTGCACACCATCTTAAACATTCTTTAAAGGACGGAGCACCAACCGGCATAATCATAAATTCCTGTACATCCAGTCCGGAAGATAATGCATGGCATCCACCGTTAATAATATTCATCATTGGTACCGGCAGACGATTTCCGGAAATTCCGCCAAGGAAACGATACAGAGGAATATCCAGTGCATTTGCAGCTGCTCTTGCACTTGCGATTGATACAGCAAGAATTGCATTTGCACCTAACTTGGATTTGTCTTTTGTTCCGTCTGCTGCAATCATAGCTCCATCTACAGCATAGATGTCAGAAGCATCCAGTCCATGTAAGGTCTCATTAATTGTTGTATTAATATTTTCAACTGCCTTTTCGACACCTTTTCCAAGGTATCTTTCTTTTACATTATCTCTAAGCTCCAGTGCTTCAAATTCTCCTGTAGATGCTCCACTTGGTGCCATTCCTCTTCCGATAGTTCCATCTTTTAAGATGACCTCTGCCTCTACAGTTGGATTTCCTCTGGAGTCCAAAATCTCTCTTCCGATTACTTTTTCGATTGTTAAATGACTCATTGCCATGTCTCCTCTCTGTTTGTTTTCCTCTCATTTTACAACTCCTTTACCGGAAGCTTGGTATCTTCCTTTGAAGAAAGACTCAGGTAATCTTCCTTCAAAGGAGTTCTAAAATGATTCAGTCACACGAAGTTAGTTTTAAACTAACTATTTGTATTATACAAAAAGAAGAATAAAAATGCAATCCCCTGAAAGTGATAGTTTTTATCAGTAAATTTCTGATTCTCTTCTTTTAACAGTCATTGAACTTTTACAAAGCCATCTTATCGAATAATGAAATTCAATGGCTGTTCTTCTAAAGAAACTTCTACTACCTTTTTTACTCCTGCGTTTTCCCCGTCTGTATGAATCGGAACAGCCTCTTCCATTGTCAGTACTGCCTTTTTACATCTTTCAATATGTACCATTTTTTTAAATAATCACATGCTTTCCGAAAAATGCCGTTGGCAGTACACATAGAATCATTAACTTTGGAAGTTTTTCTACCAGACAAATATCCAAAAAATCATCACAGGGTTCTGCCTCTGGACAAAACAAGAATCCACCACCCTCATAACGAGTATTCATAAATACAGAAAATAAAATTCCTCTCTGATATTCCTTTCTATTCTGATTATCTAACACCAGTTCTGCCTTTGTATAGGGATATTTCATCAACAATTTTAATGCCGTAAATAAGTAGGTTAATTTCCCAAAATGCAGAAAGTTTAACATGTTTTTGATTTTCGACTGAATCGAATGATGGCAGACTGCTGCATCAAATCCTGCTCCGCTGCTGATTATAAACCTTCTTTTTTCTCCCTCTTCTTCCTCATTATCTTTGGTTACAATTTTTCCAATTCTTACCGCTTTTTTCTCTTTTGGATGAAGAATAAAGGCTAAAGCTTCAAGTGGCTCTTTTGAAAGTCCAAGTCCCCTTGCAAGGTCATTTCCTGAACCGGTTGGAATATAACCAAAACTTAAAAATGGAGATAAGATTAATCCATTTACCACTTCATTTACTGTACCATCCCCTCCGATTGCAACAATGGTACATGGATTAGTTTCTGAAACCTGCAAAGACGCCTCTCTTGCAAGACGCTTTGCATCACCTGTTTTCTTTGTAGCAGCAATTTTATAGTTAATCTCTTCTTTCTCTAACTGTTCCTTTATCTCTCTCCAAAGCGTTTTATGTTTTCCTGAACTTGAAGAAGGATTTATGATAAAATAGTAAAACATGGTATTATTCCTTTTCCTTTGTTTTTCTTTTAACTTTAATCGGAATTGAGAGATTTTTCAATAGAAAAAAGTTGCAAATCCATTTTTCGATTTGCAACTCTTCTTGAATAAATATTCTTTATAATACTTTACTTCCATTTGCTGTCAGTTTAAATTTCATTCCTAACAATTCAGATGCTCTTCTGCACATTAACATTCTTCCAAGAAAGATTTCAAAATACTCGCACATACTGCAGATTTTTTCGTCAATCTGTAAATTCAGGGTAATTACCTTTTTTTCCAGATTCAATTTTACTGTCGCATTTGTCACTGCATAATTGACTCTGTCATGTTTGTCAAAATTCGCTTTTTCCTTTGTTCTGACTCTGTCACGTCTGACATCCGTTTTATCTGCTAGAATCAAGGCTGCTGAAATCGCATCTACTGCCCCGCCTGTTGATTCATCATGATTCCCGATTGCGGATGCGATTTGAATTCTATCCTCTAATGCCATGCCTTCTTTTTCTAAAATGTGATATGCAAGCAGACCTCCATATTCTCCGTGATTTTTCCGATTAATGGCATTTCCTACATCATGCATTGCACCCGCAATCTGCGCCAGCTCTACTTCATGTTCTGAATACCCTAATTTCTTCAGAATCATGCCCGCACGTCTTGCAACAATTGCACAGTGTTTTTCTGAATGTTCGGTATATCCTAACACTCCAAGATTTTCATTTCCTTTTTTTAAAAATGCTTTTACTTCTTTGTTTTTTAATAGTTTTCTATAATCTAATCTTTCTGATTCTTTTCTCATTTTTCTAATATCTAAGGCTAATATCCGATAACCTTATTTCCACCTCATATCCTTTCTCTTTCATCATGTATTCCACACCTTTTTTCGCTAAATCAATATGATTTTTCGGTGCAATTACAATCTCTTTTACTGGTAACAGACGATTACTTAAGGGAATTTCGATATAAGGGATTAAAAATCCATCTTTTTCCCGATACAATACTTCTGCTTTTTTCTTAAAAATAAATCGGTACTCTTCCTCTTCTTTAAATGCGCTGTGTTTAAAAAACATAGCATAGACTGCTGCAATCTTCTGAAATTTTCGGCATGCTTTTCGATAAATCTCATTATTTCTGTTCTTTGCACCTGCTTCTATGATATTGGAGAAAGACATCTCCAGTTCTTCCGGAAGATCCGTGTTTAAAATTTTACGAATTGCTTCTTTTGCTTGTGCTTTTCATAATAAACAAATCCATGATATTCAATAATATTGTCTTCTTCAATTCGTTTGATAATTTTTTGCCGTCAAATCCAATATTGTATCCTGTTTTATTGCCAAATTCGGACCACATCGTAATGCTGTCCCTGTCACTTTGAAAAAGACAAAATAAAATACTCTTTATTTCTTCCACCATCAAGAAAAACTTTTTCTTCTAATACATCTTTTAAAAACATCTCCCGCCAGTCTTCATTTTTAATCAATTCTTTACAAATATCTCGAATAATCGCTTCAATATAGGAAAATTCTTTGGGGTCATTTAAAAAATCGCTTTTCGTTGCCCAAAAACAATTATTTTCTAAAATTCCATTGACTCCATTACATTTTGTATAATGATAGAGCGTAGATGCCTCTTTTACGTGCTTTAATTTAATCTGTTTACTTGCCATTTCTTCAACTCCTGAAATCTTTTTTCAAAGTTGATTATAAAAAGCCAATGTAAAAGTTTGTGGATTTGGAAAATTAAATTTGGGTAAAATAAAAAGAGAGCGGAACAAAAAGAATCTCATCTTTTCATTTCCGCTCTTCTTTATTTTTCTTATTCTACTTCTTCCGGTTCCATGCTTCGCAGATGTTCTTTGATTTCTCCGATATCATATTTCTGACTATATTCGGTTAAATAAGAATAATACTCCGTATTATCTGCCGGATAAATCTTTGAATTGTGAATATGGATATCAGAAGTATCTTCTCCACTCTTCATCAGTGCTACCATAGCACTTGCGCAGTGAGATGCGATACGTCCGAAGCTATTTAAAATATCATTAAATACGGTTCCTTCTTCCAGACCACATTCACCCTTGCTTAAACGTTCTGCATGGTGCATTTTCAATTCGTCACATGACCTTGTAATAATCACACCAAGTGGTGCAACTCTCTGTGCCAGCTCTCTGTCATCATTTACAAACGCATTGCTTGTAATATTAATCACTTCAACGAACCGCTTCCATAACCACATTTAATTCATCCCAGGCTGTTTCTGAAAACTCTGTATGATTTTCATGCATTTCATTTGACATATATCCAATATAAGAAGCATGATCACCAATTCGCTCAAGGTCATTAATCATGTGAAGATATAAAGAAACCTGCTTCGTCTGTGCCGTGTTCATCTCTCTTTTTGTCAACTGAACAAGATATTCACCCAGACGACTCTCGTATTTATCAATCAAGTTTTCTTTTCTCTGTACTTTATTGAATTTATCCTGCTCATAGTCATTAAGCAGATTCATTGCACGGTTTACATTTTTGCGCACTTTTTTTGACATTCCGTTCATGACACGATGACACTGTGCAATGGCAAGCGCCGAATAATTAAGCAAACGTTCTTCCAGTAAATCAAAATCTTCTTCATCTTCCAGTTCTTCCGCACTGTCTTTTACCAGCCAGCATACTAATTTTTCGACTTTGGAAATAAACGGAAACAGTACAATTACGGTTGCTACACGGAATACAGTATTTAACAGCGCAATGGCTACCGGTGTCATAATCATATCCATAAATGTAAAATGCACAATCGCATTTACGGTATAAAAAACAATGGACCATAAAATCAGACCAAACAAGTCATTAATCAGATAAACAAGTGCCGTTCTTTTTCCGTTTTTATTTGCTCCGATTGCAGAGATTAAAACCGGACATGCAGCACCAACACCAATTCCAAGTACGATTGGAAATGCACTTGCAAAGGTTAAGATTCCTGTTACGGATAATGCCTGCAATACACCAACGGTTGCCGATGCACTTTGAAGCACTGCGGTAAATAAAATACCAACTAAAATACCTGCAATTGGATTTGAAAACATCGTAAGCATGTCTACAAAAACCGGATTTTCACGAAGTGGTGAAACCGCTCCACTCATCATCTGCATACCTGTCATCAAAATTGCAAAACCAAGCATGATATTTCCGATATTTTTATGTACCGTCCTTTTACAAACCATGCGCAGAATTGTACCAATGACTGCTACAACTGCTGAAATTGTTGCTGTAGATAAGACTTTTGCAATTCCACTTGAACCTTCAATATAGGAAAGACATAAAATCCAGCCCGTAATACTTGTTCCGATATTCGCTCCCATGATGATACCGATTGCCTGTCTCAGTTTCATCATACCGGAGTTTACAAAACCGATTACCATTACTGTCGTTGCTGAAGATGACTGAATAACACTGGTAACACCTGTTCCAAGTGCAACTCCCTTAAGTGGAGTATTGGTCATCTTGTACAGAAAAGCTTCTAACTTGTTTCCTGCAACCATTTTCAGACCGTCTCCCATTAAGGACATACCAAACAAAAACAGGGAAACTCCGCAAAGCAGCGACAAAACCATTGAAAATATTTCCATACTTTTCTCCTCTTTTATCCGTTTTTTCTACCTATATCTTAATATAAGGATATGATTTCTGTCAAAAACAAAAGAATTTAACATTTTCTTAACCTATTCTTTTCTTGTTTTTAACATTTTCTTTTTTATTATGCCACATCACCTCAATGATTACAATCTCTGGATTGTCGAAAAAACAAAAAAATTTTTAAAGGTTCTCCATTATTTTCTACAAATTTTAATTTTTTAAACATTTCCTATTGACTAACACACAAATAGAAATTATACCGATTTTCACTTAAACAAAAAATCCTGTACAATACAGCTCTTCAAAGCATATTTCATACAGGATTTTCTTTATTTAGATAAATTCAAGAGATTTACTTTTCCATTTTCTGTTTTACATCGGATGCAATCGAAACCGCAGCATTACCATAAGGAATCCAGGTTGCCTGAAATGCATGATACAAATCTGATTTTCCTGGCCATACCGTCCCAATCACTTCATTTTTCTCATTCAACTGATGAAACCAGGAACCGTTTTCATGGTCTAATACCTTTTCATCCAGATATTTCATAAATTTACTATAATCCTCTGCATATCTCCGGTTGTTTGTAATCTGCCACAGTACTGAGGAAGTATTGATTGCCTCTGCCAAAGTCCAGTGCATCCTGTCATGAATCACCGGATTTCCTTCCCAGTCAGTAGTATAGACAAGTCCCTCTGCGCCATCGACATTCCAGGCATCTTTTATCGCACGATATATAAAGCTTGGCAGCTTCTACATATTTTCCTGTCAAAATACTTGAACTTTCTGTCCTATAAGTAGAAAGTGCCCCACTGGCTGATTAATCTTGCCCACTCAATTCCATGTCCCGGAGTCGCACCATAAGGTTTAAACTGGTCTGCCGGCTGTTCTTTATTACACTCCAAATCTTCTTTCCAGTCTTTTGTAAAATGTTCCGGTATTCTAAAGGAATTTTCAGAGAACCATTTTATCACATGTTCGATAATCCCTCCTGCCCTCTGACGGTATTTCTCATCCGAGAGTACATCAGCTACAGCCAAAAATGCTTCTACTGTATGCATATTTGCATTTAATCCACGATAATCATCCAAAACCGTAAATTCCGTATTCCAGGTATCTACGCAAAGTTTCTCTTTTTCATCCCAGAAGCGCAAATCAAATAATTCCAAAGCTTCTTTTAAAAGTTCCTCTGCTCCATCAATCTTTGCAAGCATGGCAGACGATGCAGACAAAATTACAAATGCATGGGCATAGCACTGTTTATTTGGCAAAATTTCACCATCGGCGCGAAGTCCACTGTACCAGCCCCATGTTCGGTATCCTTTAACGCTCCTTTTAAGCCTTTTAATGCGCTTTCAGCTAATGCCTTGCTCCCTTTATCACCAAGCATCGTTCCAATGCTGTATACGTGCAGCATACGGCTTGTAATCCATGTCTCACGATTTCTGTCTTTCCATGGAGTTCCATCATCTCCGAGATAGTAAGAGCTGCCATCTGGCGCTGGAAACTGTCGCCCAAACTTCAGGAGATTCTTTCTTATCTCTTCTAAAAACTCCTTATTTTCTTTCGTACCTATCTGATATTTTCTATTCTCACTTTCCATTTACAAAACCCTCCCTTTTTTCGTGTACTCTCGGAATTTTTATGCCTGTTTTATCATGCAGTATTGTTTTAAATGAAAGCCTTTTTTTTTGCACGACTCCATATAATTGAAAGCCAAATTTTTCATACATCGCCACATTTGCCGGATTATGTGTCTCAAGCGAAATCATTAATTTATTTTTATATGCATAATCAATCACTTCATCCATCAGCTTTTCTGCCAGTCCATGATGCTGAGCTTTCGGTGCAACCGCAAGATAAATCACATGAAGCCGCTGATTGCTATGAAGCTGGGAAGTCCAGCTTGAATTCAGATAATCCTTTCCCTGAATAAATTTCCAAAGTGTTGCAAGACTCGGGTCTTCCTTAATTAAATAGCTGTCTGTCTTTAAGACCGCAAAAAAATCCACTAAAAGATTATGTAACGCTGCATCATGTTCCGTTCCATCCGAGACAACAAGAATACTGTTTAATTCGCTGCTGTCTGCATAGATTTTACAGGTTTCAAAAAATTCTGTCAAATCACAGCTAAACAGTTCCGGCATCAGTCTTTCTCTCGTCTCCTTATCTGGAATCAATGCCTGATACAGCGGATCTTCTGCAAAACACACTGTTAAAAGACGAATCAGTTTTTCTAAATCTTCTTCTTTGTTCACTCGATATAAATTTGAGCTTTCCATATTTTCCTCCAGGTCATTTTAATTTTTCTCAAACAGTACAACTGTTTCTTGAAGCATCTCCGAAAATTTTGTAACCGCACGAATCAAATACTCAATATCATCTTTGTAATATGCGCATTGACGCTCCCATACTTCCTCTAATTGCCTCTGCTCCAGTTCAAGACTGTCTTTATCTATTTCTTTATTTTTCAGCCTTTCGACCAATTCATATAGATTTTCATGGTGCAGAATCCTTCCTTTGCCCCACATCAAACGTTCCGACTCTTGCTTCATAATATATTCTGTAAAATGATAAAACACTTCTTTTTCAAATTCAAATGCATAGCAGTTATTATCAATACTGTAAAATGCATCCAATGTTTCCTCAATATTTCCGGCATTTAATGCAGTCTTCGCTTTTTTTAATGCATGCAGATTATTCTGTACTGCCTGCTGTGGAAAAATCACTCCATCATCCCAGTCTAACCGCACGAAATAATCTTGCGCTTTCTTAAAAATAGCAAGCAGTTTTTTTGTTATTGCATCTGCCCTTTTCCAGTCTCCATCTGCCCCAAAATTCTGATTCCAGCTTTGTATCTTTTCATAGAGACAAATTGCAGTTTCTCTTGCTTTTTTTGTCTGCTCCAAAAGCACGCTTCCCTCTGCACCTGTTTGTTTACACACATTCAAATCCAGACTGTCCATACTTGCAGTTAAAACAGTTGCGAAATTAAGCGGCGGTAACGCCAAAGCATCAACCGCCATCAAAAGCTTAAGATAAAACTCATGATGAAACTGATAAATCTCTTCCTCATACACGTCCTGATTATCATACTGTGAATGATAATAATTTTCCATAAATGGTCCGCCGCTGAAATCATTTACAAAAGACGGGATTCCTGAAATTGCCATTGTAAAATCATCCGACCAGGTTTCTATCGGATATAACGTTGTCATTCCATCTGGATAATCCCTTTTGGCATCGCATCTTTATCCACAAATTTTTGAATAAAATCAACATACTCATAAGATACAGCGTATCGCATCTTTCGTACTGTGAGCATGTGCCGGAAGTTCAAAATTAAAATCCGCAATGACGTTTCCCGGCCAATCCGCTCTTGCCTCAAAAACCTGACGGTAAGCCCTGTAGACCAGTCATATTTTGTATCAGAAATCCCCCACTCCTCTGCTGCAAGCGCACAGACCACAATGGTATGATTTGGCTGATAACCACCTTGAATCAATGCCTTTGCAATTCCGATTATCATTGCAACTGCTGCATTATCGTCCTGAAATCCTTCAAAATAAGAATCATAATGTGCACTTAAAAGAATCATGGAATCCGAACATCTTCCCGGAATCTTTCCAACAATATTATAAGTGTACTGGTCTTTCTCTACTTTTGTCTCAGCATCCAATTCCACCAAAAGATGGGGCACACTGTTTTCTTTTTTATTCTCATTTTTACTCTCTTGCATCAATTCCCAAATTTCTAAAAAATCTGCTCTTGACATAGAAAAAGCGGGAGCTGATGCCGGTCCTGCAATATCCTGTGCATTCAAAGCCGTATCATCAATCTGAGCATATCCGCGGCTTTGCACGGCAATTAAAGCTTTTGCCCCTTTTAAATGTGCCTGATAAACCGGATAATTAATCCACCACTCCTCTCTTTGATTAATTTCAATTAAGACCAATTTTCCTTTTACATCTATATTCTCATAATCTTTGGCTGTTCCTTTTTCAGATAAACCAGGTCAAATCTTTCAAATCCATCTGTCTTAAAATCAGTCTGATATGCCCCCAGTTGAATTTCTTTTTTCTCGCCTGTCTTAGTCTGATAGCGCATCACTGCCTTTTTAAATTCCCAGGCATCGACTGTAATCTTGTCTTTATGTACGTCGACAAGACCTGCTTTTTTCATTTCTTCAACGAGCATATCCCCCCGTTTTTCGTTCTGCCAAAAGAACCTGCTGTACGATAGCCCAAGATAGGATTCGTTTTTTCTTTTTCCATTCGTCTTGCAAGCTGATAAGACTCTTCTACCTTTAAGCAGGAAAGACAATTTTTTAAAGCCTCTTGAAAACTTGAGTTCTCCATTTTTCTCATCTTCTTTCTACGTTTTGTCTCTTCCAATCTTTCTTTTTCATTATACGCTTACCAGTACTCTTGTCAATTTATTGCGAACCAAAAAACACCTTATCTCTAAACGTGACAATCTCCCACCTGTAGAGGAAGGAGAATTCTTGCTATATATTATGTTAAAAAAGGCAAAAACTCTGTCTTTTTTTAATAAACACAGTCTTTGCCATTTTTAAACCAAAGTATTTTTTTCATATTTTTTTCTATTAATTTTTCGGAGAAATTTCCATATGCTTTTTAAAACAATTTGAAAAATAAATTTCCGAACCAAATCCAATCAGCCTTGAAATTTTCCGGATATCATAATCTGTCCGTAATAAATACTGCTTTGCATACTCCAAGCGGATTTCCGCTAAAACTTCAAGTGGTGTTTTTCCAAAGGCTTCTTTCATCGCTTTTGCAAGATAATTCCGGTGCAAATGAAACTGCTGTTCCAGAATCTGATTTGTAATCGGATGTTCCAGATTATTTTCGAGATAAATCTGAATCTGTTCTGCCAACAGTGTTCGTCTGTCTTTATGCATCCCTGCATTTTCAATTGTCTTTAAAAATCTTAAAAATAATTCTTCTGTTTTCCAGATATCATGTTCCCCTGCCGTACTGTCCAGTATATTCTGAAACAATTCAAACAACAGTTCCGGCTCTTTAATAGTCGAATATTTTTGCAAATGCAGAGTATACGAACACTGATGATAATGTTGTCCTGATATCGGAAGCTTTGATACAAAACGCTCGCCTTTGGTCCTTGTTTCCACTGCGCTGTTGTGTAAAATGCAACCAGTAAAAACCGGTATCTTCCTGACAGGGTTTCCAGGAATAATGGTGTCTGTCCGGCAATAAAATAAACATTTCATTTTCTTTGACTTCGTACTGTTTCTCTCCTTCCGCAAGAAACAGAGTGCCTTTTTTTACGGCAATTAAATCAAAAAAGCCTAAATTTTTTCGTTCTACATGGCTTTGCCCCTTTCTCATAATTTTATAATTTCCTTCTATAAAATCAGGAAAAGGCGGAATGGAAATGGAAATCATATCACCGGACATCTATTTTTAAACCCTTTCTTTTTTCAGCGTAATCTTTTGCAAACCTTTTTCATTTGCAAGCTCTATTATATCACCATCTGAAATAAAATAAAATCCCCTGCTATATGGTGCAAAACTTGTGATTTTATATTCTGTATCCGTTTCTTCAAAACTTCCATTGATAACCAAAATGGAAGTTCCTTTTTTTATAATGAAAGCTTTATCTCCAAGTTCTCCAGATAAGCAACCAGCTCCTCTCCCATATCCCAGTCAGGAGTCTGGCTGTCATTATCAGACAACTTTGCAAAAATTCCTCCATCTCTATAAAAAGTAGACTGACCAAAGCGGTCTCTTGAAAGATCCGGTCGATTTATATGTGGTCCTGCAACTGCATAAGTAGATGCTGCCATTCCTTTTGCTAATGGAGAAGTCGCTGTCGAATGAGTATCATAACAATAAAGGATTCCTGCCGTTGCTCGATAACTTGCCTCCAGATATCTCGTATCTTTTAATTTTTCAAATACTTTATAAGCAGAAGCAGCCGTGATTCCTCCCCATAAAGAATGAATCATATAGGTCAGTGCCTCCCACCAGCGGTCTGGATTTTGAGCCCTAAAATCATTGGAATAACCAATATTGGCAAGTAAAAGTTCTCCATATTGTTTTGCACTTTCGATTCGCCCACTTTCACACAGCGCACCGGCTGTTGGTCCAAAACCGGCATTGTCATAAAAATGTTCTGTGATGGCTGCTTTATACGTTTTGGCTTCACCATCAATTTTATCCATTACACTTCCCAGATTGCTTTGATTTTATTATATTGCTCCATTCTGCCTTTTTTCTTTAATTTATCCAGCAAACGTTCAAAATATAAAAAATAAACACCTAACATCTGAGATTCTTCTTTTCCTCGTTCCTCTTTGTGAAGTTCTGGATTTACCCTCAATTCAAATACCTCCTGTTGCCCATTCCAGATAGGTATCTGCGGTATTGAGCACGAGTGTTTTCATCCTCAAATTCCCGATAACAAATAAAACAGATGTGCGATATATTCAAAGTCCATACAACGATAAAAATCTCCGTATAACTTTCTCGGTTTTCTAAAATCACCGTCGATAAACCATTTTGGACGTACATAATTAACTGCGCATTTTTCTACTTTCTGAACCTGACTGACATCTAATTTTCCAAGCAGATTTTTTTGTAAAACCAGATTTGCTTTTCCAAGAGATTCTCCCTGATTGGAAATCGGTTCAAATGCAAATGGCGGATAAATTGTCTCATCATGATACAATTTATCACAGATATATTCCACACGTTCTTCAATAACCGTTTCGATTTGTCCATTACGTTAAGCACAACAAAATCTTCGGTATCATTATCAAATCGAAGCACAATTTTATGTTCGCCCATTGCAGACGGTTTAAAAATCAGCTGATACTGTTCTTTATTTTCTTTGTCCTGACAGACTTCTACAACTGTTTTCTTTCTTTCATCCTGCACTTTATAAAAAGCATCTGCCGAAACCATAGAAATACCTTCCGGAGTTTTTACAGATATTCTTGCCATTTCCCCGATAATATTAAGCGGTGTATATTCTACCTTTGGATGTCTCCATTTGACGTCCTTCTTTATAAAATCTTCTTCCCCCTGATTTGCGCTCATGACATACTGCCAGTTTTTCTTTTCTCCTGCTTCTAAGTTAAAACCATCTTTTTCATAAATCCAGTCATAATTCTTAAAACCTTCTGGATAACCACCAGCCAGATATAATTTATGAAATAACATTCCATCCAAAGACGGAGAAACATCTTCAAAGAACAGATTTAAATAATCACAGTAAGTTCCTACTGATTTTGTCTGTCCTTTTATTTGATAAAATCCAAGACTTTCTCCGCTTCCATCTCTGCGCACCATGCTTAATTTAGTATAATCCTTAGAAATAAACGGAAACACTGCCGCTGAATTATGAATGTTTTTCAGCACATTTTTATCCCGAAACATCACATAAGCAAACGAAGTCCAAATACCAAATTCCTTAATATTCATTCTTTTTCGACTCTTATTTTCCAGCTCAATGCTCCAAAATAGTGCTTCCTCATCTTTTCCTAAATCATAAAACTGTTTTACTTTAAGAGTCTCAATTCATAGACAACTTCAATCCCTTTCTCTGTTTCTTTTAAAACCGGAACACTCATCTGACTTCCAAACTTCTCTTTATCTGCTATAAGTTCAAAAAAACCAAATAATTTTATCTGCGTCTTTATAATTTTTTTCCTGTAAATAACTGTCCTCAATCATCCAGTTCATCTGATATGGGTCATCTTTCATGGTCAGATTGATACATACCCCTCTTTGTTTACTTCCATACGGAATTTCTTATTTTCTATCATCATATAATATTTCACACCTTTCCTAAGTTTAAATTTATCATCCTATTACGCTTATTGCTATAGAAAATTTCAATCAAAACTTAAGAAATTTCACACTCACGAATCATTAGAGTAAATTTAACATTTTTTCATATACTTCTTCGTTCTTCTCAATTATTAATGTCAATCGTTCTTTCGCCTGATTTAACTGATGAAAAAGACTTCTTACTTCCTGTTTTCCTTCTTCTTTACAGACATTTGTTCTAAGATATCCTTTTTCGTCATAATAATAAGCATCATCCAACACCATGACAAGCTGTTCTGTTTCTTTATTCTCTTTTATCTGTCCTTTATTTTTTTGATATTCATAGCCCTGTCGTATATAATCCTTTAGCAAATTTTCTGTTTCTTTTTTCTCATTTGCATAGACCACATCCACATGAGGATAATTTCTTGTTCCCTTTTTATCCGGCAGATGCAGGATATTTTGAATAAAAGAAGATAATTCTGCATTGGTACGAATCCGGTTGGTCAGATGAAAGCTCTGAATCTGTGGTAGATTTCCAATCCTCTCCATGACACTTCGGTCCATTTCATCCGGAGAAATCATATCTTCTGAATCACTGGAAAAATTACCGGTTGATGTTCACTTAACTCTAATAAAATTTCTAATTTTTCTAATGTCAGAAGATGTGCTTCATCGACTAAGATTCCACTATAATTTTTTAACTGTAATTCATGATTTTAACTGCTTATCTGAAAGAAACTCAATCCGCTGTAACCTCTCATGTAATAATTTCCATTTTTCTTCAGACTCTCCACAATGAACCATACAGACCCTCTGTTTTTTCGCTGAAAGTTTCATTGCAATATCATAAAGTAATAACGTCTTTCCTGTACCTGGAAGTCCTGTAAAAATAAAATATCCTGATTTTTCTGCCCGAACCCGTTTCAATATCTGTCGTTCAATATCTCTTTGCTGTGAAGTTAAAAAATATTCTTTTTCCAAAAAACGGACTGGCTCTGTCAAAGGAGAAATCAAATATAATTCCGCCTGAAATAAATCTTCAATCTCGCCCTCATAATCTGCACTATTCTTTTGCAGGGCACTGCATAGCTGTTCCCAGTCTGCATCCACGATATGGTCATGATTCGTCAATTTTACCAGCCGTTTCTGACTGCTGATGTAGGTATAAGATAAAATAGATTTTCCAAACACAGACAGATAATACTTATTTTGAAGAAGCTGTTTTTTGATTGCATCTTCTGATACACCCCCGCTTTTTAATTCAATATTTACAATCTGTTCTTCTTTTATCTGAAGAAGGTCAAACTCCTTACCCAGCTTTGGTATCTGAAAAGAATAAAAAAAACGCAACGCAGACACATCTGACATTTGCAATTCCAACTGTTTTTACCCAGTTCTTTTCCATAACTGTCTAAATTCCCACTCACCGCATTTTTTAAAAAAATATTTTTCTGCCAGAATAAATGACTGTTCTAATTTTTGCAGACACTTCTTATCTTTTGATTTCGGGTAAGCGCATTAAATTGATTATTGATTTCATTTTTACTACTCCTGAAGAATTTTTCAATCTTCCCTATTTTAAACTTAATTTGATTAAAACCAGGACTGAATACCACTATTCTATCCTACTTTCCTTTCCCTGTCGAGTCAGCTTGTTAAGCAGGTACTCGCAATTGAAGCAGAAAACTTCCTTAATTCGGTTAAACTAAAAAACAGCCAGAACAACTTCTTTTTGTCCTGACTGTTTTTCTAACAATTTATTTGTTTTTTATTTTCTTGACTGCTCTATTGTGCATTTATCATGCATGCCACCTCTAATTGTGAACTTTCTCTCAATGTATGAAGCAATCACTCTGCCAGGTTCCATTTACAAAAATATCTGTTTTACTTCCATCCTCACGGATTCCTACAATGCGCAGGTCATCTGACCCTACCATAAAGTCCATGTGAATCATTGAATCGTTGATGCCTCTTTCATGGATTTCTTCCTCCGTCATGTCCATAAATCCTTCAATGACTTCTGAAAATCCACGTCCGGCTGCAACATGGCAGCAGGCATTTTCATCAAATAAGGTATTATAAAACATCAGACCTGACTGATTAATTGGAGATTCTTTTGGAACAAGTGCGACTTCTCCAAGCATAGAAGCTCCTTCATCCATCGCAAACATTTTTTTCAGAACTTCCTCTCCCTCTTCTGCATGACATTCCACAACTCTTCCATCTTTAAAATCAACGGTAAAATGATTAATGACCTGTCCAGAACGGCTGAGTGGTTTTGTGGAAACCAGACGTCCCTCACATTTTCCTTTCATTGGACTGGTAAATACTTCTTCTGTCGGCATATTTGGAACAAAGAATGTCTGATTGATATGATTGACGTCGCCTGCACTTCCCCATTTTGCACCAGGAATCAGCTCTACTGTAAAATCCGTTCCGTTACTACTGGTATAATGAAGAGATTTAAAGTTCTGCTCATTCAACCAGTTCGCTTTCTTTGTCATACGCTCATTATGTGCCTGCCAGATTTTCTCTGCATCTTCCCCATCTTTTAAATAAACGCAGTCAAAAATCGCATCCCATAACTTGTCAACTGCTACGTCTTCCGGTTCATTTGGAAATACTTTTTTTGCCCATTTTTTAGAAGCTGCTGCAACAATCAGCCATTGATGTTTTCCGTCAATCTGGTCACGATATTTTTTTTAAGACTTTCTGACGCATCTGATTTACCGTTGAGATTAAATCCGGTGAAATTCCGGATAATTCATCTGGGTCTGAAGAATCAATAAAAATACGAACCGGCAGGGTTTCTGTCATCTGTTTTGCACGTTCTTCCTCCATACTGCAACCTCTCCAAGTACATCTGCTGTTGCATACTGATAATGCAGTTTATTCACTTCACCACAGGACCAGAACAACTCCACATAACTTGCACCAGCCTTATAACACTCTTCTGTAACCATTTTTACAAGCGGAATCTGGTCTACTTCAGCCTGCAGACGAACCCGCTGACCTTTCTGTACATTTGCTCCAATTTTTACAATCAGCTTGGCATACTCTCTTAATTTGTTTTCATTCATTGTAAACAATCTCCCGTCATTTAAATTCTTATACTTTGTGATTTATTTCAGACATCTTATTTTTGTCTTTTATCACTGTTAATTAAGAGTATACCTGCTTTTTATTAGCTTCGCAAGGATAGGATTTATCTTTAAAAAATATCCAGCATATTATCAAGATAAATTGCTTCTCTTACATGAATCTGATACTCCGGTTTTGTCATATAATAAAGCAGAAATTCCAAAACCAGTGCGCTTCCAAGCCCACGTCCTTCTATTTTAAAATTAGAGAATCCCATTGACATGTAGACATTTCTAATATCTTCTAATCCAATGAAACCTGGATTGGTCATTGCCTTTGAAAAGCGATATCCCTCCCCTGCATTTGGCGCACTACAATGATGCTCTGCTTCACTTTTTCCAAGATTTTTTCGACTGACTGCTTCATAGCAGATTTTCCTATCCCTGCATCCAAACCAGCAACATTCATTACAGAGAAATTCTACTTTATCTTTTTGTTCTTCTGAAAGTGTTTTCCATTTATCCAATGCTTTATTTAAACGAAAGTCCGGCACAACATAGCCAAACTCTTCACGATTAATTTCTTTTCTTAACTCTTCAAATTCAGTTAAAACTTTCGTAGTAGAAGAAACAAAATACAGATTTGGGTAATTTACTTTCAAGTAGTCTAATAACAAATCTGAATGGATAATTATGCCATTTTGTTTTTCTTTTCCCTTATTAAACAATGCACACAGCGCATTACATCTTTTATCCGAAAGATGTTCTTCTTTTAATAAAGAATTACTAAAAGTCAACCGTGCTGAAATTCCATATTCCTGCATAAGTTCTAAAACTTCCTGTGGTCTGCTGTCTCCACATTCCACACGACCGCCACCCCAGAGGCAGTCCCACGGTGCTCCATAAATGGAACCAATTTCACACCAGTCATAAAAATATTCTCTATGTTTCCGAAACAGGGGTAAAAACAAGCGATAAAGTTCATAGAATTCAAACAAACCCGGAAGATTGATAATAGGCTTTTCTTTTTTTTAATTGTGTCATATCTCATTTTCACCTTTTTCTATATTTTTTATTTTACTCATTTTAGCTAATAGTACTGTTGAAATCGGCATTACCAAAACGCAGGCAATCGCTCCTAGAAGCATTGATGCACAGCTTTGAAATAAAATTTTAGAGTTAAGCAAAAATTCTAAGGAGTCATTCTCATTTTTAAATAAGAAAGCAATAACAGAGATTCTCCAAAATATGCAAACAATAATGTATTAATAGTTGTTCCAATTACATCTTTTCCTACTCGTATTCCACTTTCAATTAATTCTTTATTTGTCATATCCGGTTTGTGACTTTTCACTTCATATAAGGAAGCCGTAACTGTAAAAGCCATATCTATCACTGCACCTAATGTACTAAGCAAAATTACAGCCACTTGAACTTTTTGCATACTAATATCTAAGTTCATATCGTAGTAAAGAACCTCTTCGCCTGCCGATTGAATTTCATTTAAGCCTCCAGCCCTACTTCCCCATATTACTCCTTGAACTACAAATACTAAAACAGACATCGTAATTAATACTGCAATAAAAGCACTCCATGTTTTTATATTCGACCCATTTTGATAAAACAGTGTAATGTAAGACACTATAGCCCCTATTAAGATTATTAATAAAAAAACAGGTACCCCCTCTGCCATAAGCCAGATTCCCATACTCAAGAAAAATAAATTTCCACACAGAGCAACTAAAGACATTCCACCTCTGTCTCCGCCAATAATAAGAATAGAAATCAATAAAATCAATCCCAATACACCTAACATATTCTTTTCTTTCCTTTTACAGATATCTTTATTATAATCGAAGTAATAACAATAGAGACAGGTATCGCCCATACAATTCCTATACATTCAATGAGAAAACGGCATATTTCACATGGGATGTTTAATTTTATAATTGTAATAAGGCGGACATCATTGTTCATTTGAATTAAGCACATTGGAATTAATTCACAGACAAACACGCACCAAAGGCATTCGGATGCCGGGTGATCTTTTATTCCACTTCCGGTAAGAATTCTCAGCAGGGATATGAACGTGTGGAATTTGATGCGTTGTTGGAACAATCAGATATTGTTTCTGTTCATGCACCTCT
>ENA-OQHY01000595-OQHY01000595.1-human-gut-metagenome-genome-assembly--contig:-NODE-595-length-19968-cov-2.606471_pt1 | contig 19968 bp, 26 predicted proteins | sample MGYA00242570_ERZ504733 | MGnify/ENA primary metagenome ERZ504733 (study PRJEB26092, sample SAMD00036219) | human gut metagenome | host: Homo sapiens | study: EMG produced TPA metagenomics assembly of... | reverse complement strand
GTACCATGTTGTGGCGATGCAGCCGGGCGATCATCAATTATGTCCCCGCTGTACAAATCCGGAATGGACGAAGGTTAGCCGGGCCAAACGCCTTACCTGACAGCCATATTGTCGGTTTTGCCGCAGAGAGGTGGCAGATTGTATTGTGTGACGCGGGACACATTTCACCGGTCATAAGTTTTAGACATTGCGGCGCGTGTCACTGAATGATAAAACCGATATCCACAGTTATAACTTATTGCTTTTAGCGTGGTGAGGGGAAATGGCTCAAGTCTTTAATTTCAGTTCAGGTCCGGCGATGTTGCCGGCAGACGTGCTTAAACAGGCTCAACAGGAACTTTGTGACTGGAACGGTCTGGGTACGTCGGTGATGGAAATCAGCCACCGTGGTAAAGAGTTTATTCAGGTGGCGGAAGAGGCAGAAAAGGATTTTCGCGATCTGCTGAACATTCCCTCAAACTACAAAGTTTTGTTCTGCCACGGCGGTGGCCGCGGTCAGTTTGCTGGCGTCCCGCTGAATATCCTCGGCGACAAAACCACGGCAGACTACGTTGATGCGGGTTACTGGGCGGCAAGTGCGGTTAAAGAAGCCAAAAAGTACTGCTCGCCAAATGTTATCGACGCCAAAATTACCGTTGATGGCCTGCGTGCCGTGAAGCCGATGAGCGAATGGCAGCTCTCTGATAACGCTGCGTATCTGCACTATTGCCCAAATGAAACCATCGACGGGATTGCCATCGACGAGACCCCGAACTTCGGTAAAGACGTGGTGGTTGCAGCCGATTTCTCCTCTACCATTTTGTCCGCGCCAATTGACGTCAGCCGCTACGGTGTTATCTATGCGGGTGCGCAGAAAAATATCGGTCCGGCGGGTTTGACGATCGTCATCGTGCGCGAAGATTTGCTGGGTAAAGCCCATCAGTCTTGCCCGTCTATTCTGGATTATACGGTCCTCAACGATAACGACTCCATCGTTCCAACACCCCCCTACGTTTGCCTCGGTACCTCTCTGGCTGGTCTTTAAATGGCTCAAGCAAAACGGCGGCGTGGCGCAGATGGACAAAATCAATCAGCAGAAAGCGACCTGCTGTATGGCGTGATCGATAAGAGCGATTTCTACCGTAACGATGTCTCGAAAGCTAATCGTTCTCGTATGAATGTGCCGTTCCAACTGGCGGACAGCAACCTGGATAAAGTCTTCCTTGAAGAGTCCTTCGCTGCAGGCCTGCATGCGCTGAAAGGCCACCGTGTTGTAGGCGGTATGCGTGCCTCTATCTATAACGCGATGCCGCTGGAAGGGGTTAAAACCCTGACCGATTTCATGATCGACTTCGAACGTCGCCACGGTTAATTACGCTGTTTTCACCCCCGTAGCCCTGCTGCGGGGTTTTTATTATGTTGAGTTGAGAGTTAAGTTTCATGGAATCCCTGACGTTACAACCTATCGCGCGGGTAGATGGCACCATTAATCTGCCTGGTTCAAAAAGTGTCTCGAACCGCGCTCTGCTGCTGGCAGCTCTGGCAAACGGCACCACCGTCCTCACAAACCTGCTGGACAGCGATGACGTGCGCCATATGCTCAATGCGCTGAAAGCTTGGGAGTTCATTACACGCTGTCTGACGACCGCACCCGCTGTGAAGTGACCGGCAACGGCGGCGCGTTACGCTCGGCTGAAGAGCGTGAACTGTTTCTGGGTAATGCGGGGACGGCGATGCGCCCGCTGGCGGCGGCCCTGTGCCTGGGCAGCAACAATATTGTGCTGACCGGTGAGCCACGCATGAAAGAGCGTCCCATAGGCCATCTGGTAGATGCCCTTCGTCAGGGCGGCGCGCAGATTGAGTATCTGGAGCAGGAAAATTACCCGCCTCTGCGTCTGCGCGGTGGTTTCAATGGCGGTAACGTCGACGTGGATGGCAGCGTCTCCAGCCAGTTCCTGACGGCTCTGCTGATGACTGCGCCGCTGGCACCACAGGATACGGTCATCACCATCAAAGGCGACCTGGTCTCTAAACCGTACATTGATATTACGCTGCACCTGATGAAACCTTTGGGGTTGAGGTGGAAAACCGCGCTTATCAGCAATTCGTGGTTCGCGGTGCGCAGCAGTACCAGTCTCCGGGTCATTACCTTGTGGAAGGTGATGCTTCGTCTGCCTCCTATTTCCTGGCGGCAGGGGCGATTAAGGGCGGTACGGTGAAAGTGACTGGCATTGGCCGTAAAAGCGTTCAGGGCGATATCCGTTTTGCTGATGTGCTGGAAAAAATGGGCGCCACGATTACCTGGGGCGATGATTTCATCTCCTGCACCCATGGCGAGCTGAACGCTATCGATATGGACATGAACATATCCCGGATGCGGCGATGACCATTGCCACGGCGGCGCTCTTCGCAAAAGGCACCACGACGCTGCGTAACATTTACAACTGGCGCGTAAAAGAGACTGACCGTCTGTTCGCGATGGCGACCGAACTGCGTAAAGTGGGCGCCGAAGTGGAGGAGGGCGAAGACTACATCCGCGTCACGCCTCCGGCAAAACTGCAATTTGCGGAAATCGGCACCTATAACGATCACCGCATGGCAATGTGCTTCTCGCTGGTGGCGCTCTCCGATACGCCGGTGACCATTCTCGACCCGAAATGTACGGCGAAAACCTTCCCGGACTACTTCGAGCAATTGGCGCGTATCAGTACCCCTGCCTGATTTGCCTTCGCGCCAGCCTCTGTGCTGGCGCGCTTACACCGTTCCCACTCATTGACGTGATGATCTACACTTCTGAAAGATGTGCGCCTGCCGCCGGCAAGCAACGCGAAGGATGTAGAAGTATCATTGCGCAATAATTCTTCATCTAAATACCTGTAATTCGCGTTTTTGCACACAACGTTAACGATTGTGGGCATTGGCGCGTATAATGCGCGGCGTTTACGTTAACGGTATGCCTGTTTAAGGAGATAAAGATGACGGCAATTGCCCCGGTCATAACCATTGATGGCCCAAGCGGTGCAGGAAAGGGCACCTTGTGCAAGGCAATGGCGGAAGCATTGCAATGGCATCTGCTGGACTCTGGTGCTATTTACCGCGTGTTAGCGCTTGCGGCGCTGCATCACCATGTTGATGTGGCCTCCGAAGATGCGCTGGTTCCGCTGGCTACCCATCTTGATGTTCGCTTTATCTCAACCAACGGAAATCTGGAAGTGATTCTCGAAGGTGAAGATGTCAGCGGTGAAATTCGGACTCAGGACGTGGCGAATGCCGCGTCACAGGTTGCCGCTTTCCCGCGCGTGCGTGAAGCACTGCTGCGCCGTCAACGTCGCCTCCGCGAACTGCCTGGCTGATCGCTGACGGGCGTGACATGGGAACCGTTGTCTTCCCTGATGCGCCAGTGAAAATTTTCCTCGACGCCTCCTCAGAAGAACGGGCTCAACGCCGCATGCTTCAGTTGCAGGAAAAGGGGTTTAGTGTTAACTTTGATCGCCTTTTGTCCGAGATAAAAGAGCGCGATGACCGCGATCGTAACCGCGCCGTCGCCCCACTTGTTCCTGCAGAAGATGCATTAGTTCTGGATTCAACCAGTTTAACTATTGAGCAAGTGATTGAAAAAGCGCTACAATATGCGCGCCAAAAACTGGCACTCGCGTAATTGCGACCGATTTAGCAGTACCCCCGCTGCAATGGATTGACGGCGGGTATGTGAAACAACCCCATCCGGCACGGAGCCAGGTGGACGTTATATTAACCTGAAGATTAAACATGACTGAATCTTTTGCTCAACTATTTGAAGAATCCTTAAAAACAATCGAAACCCGTCCGGGTTCCATCGTTCGTGGTGTTGTTGTTGCTATCGACAAAGACGTAGTACTGGTTGACGCCGGTCTGAAATCTGAGTCCGCCATTCCGGCAGAGCAGTTCAAAAACGCCCAGGGCGAGCTGGAAATCCAGGTTGGTGACGAAGTTGACGTTGCTCTGGATGCAGTAGAAGACGGCTTCGGCGAAACCCTGCTTTCCCGTGAAAAAGCTAAACGTCACGAAGCTTGGATCACGCTGGAAAAAGCTTACGAAGAAGCTGAAACTGTGGTCGGTGTTATCAACGGCAAAGTTAAAGGTGGCTTCACTGTTGAGCTGAATGGTATTCGTGCGTTCCTGCCAGGTTCTCTGGTAGACGTTCGTCCAGTCCGTGACACCCTGCACCTCGAAGGCAAAGAGCTTGAGTTCAAAGTAATCAAGCTGGACCAGAAGCGTAACAACGTTGTTGTATCCCGTCGTGCCGTTATCGAATCCGAAAACAGCGCAGAACGCGATCAGCTGCTGGAAAACCTGCAGGAAGGCATGGAAGTCAAAGGTATCGTTAAGAACCTCACTGACTACGGCGCATTCGTTGACCTGGGCGGCGTTGATGGCCTGCTGCACATCACCGACATGGCGTGGAAACGCGTTAAGCACCCAAGCGAAATCGTGAACGTGGGCGACGAAATCACTGTTAAAGTGCTGAAGTTCGACCGCGAGCGTACTCGTGTATCCCTCGGCCTGAAACAGCTGGGCGAAGATCCATGGGTAGCTATCGCTAAGCGTTACCCAGAAGGTACTAAACTGACTGGTCGCGTTACCAACCTGACTGACTACGGCTGCTTCGTTGAAATCGAAGAAGGCGTTGAAGGCCTGGTGCACGTTTCCGAAATGGACTGGACCAACAAAAACATCCACCCATCCAAAGTTGTTAACGTTGGTGATGTAGTGGAAGTTATGGTTCTGGATATCGACGAAGAACGTCGTCGTATCTCCCTGGGCCTGAAACAGTGCAAAAACAACCCATGGCAGCAGTTCGCGGAAACCCACAACAAGGGTGACCGTGTTGAAGGTAAAATCAAGTCTATCACTGACTTCGGTATCTTCATCGGCCTGGACGGCGGCATCGATGGCCTGGTTCACCTGTCTGACATCTCCTGGAACGTTGCAGGCGAAGAAGCAGTTCGTGAATACAAAAAAGGCGACGAAATCGCTGCAGTTGTTCTGCAGGTTGACGCAGAGCGTGAACGTATCTCCCTGGGCGTAAACAGCTCGCAGAAGATCCGTTCAACAACTGGGTTGCACTGAACAAGAAAGGCGCAATCGTAAACGGTAAAGTCACTGCAGTTGACGCTAAAGGCGCAACCGTAGAACTGGCTGACGGCGTTGAAGGTTACCTGCGCGCTTCTGAAGCTTCACGTGACCGCGTTGAAGATGCCACTCTGGTTCTGAACGTTGGTGACGACGTTGAAGCTAAGTTCACCGGTGTTGACCGTAAGAACCGTGCAATCAGCCTGTCTGTTCGTGCTAAAGACGAAGCTGATGAGAAAGATGCAATCGCCACTGTTAACAAACAGGAAGATGCAAACTTCTCTAACAACGCAATGGCTGAAGCTTTCAAAGCAGCTAAAGGCGAGTAATATCAGGTTGTCCGCATCATTTTGAGCTGTAACGCATTTACAGCGAGAAGGATGAGGAGCAAACTTGACAGATTAGAGGATTCGTCCTGTAATCAATAACAAAGGGCGGCTACGGCCGCCCTTGTTTAATGAGCTGTTCAGCTAATTGGTTTGAAAGGAACCGGAGGAATCATGACCAAGTCAGAATTGATTGAAAGACTTGCCAGTCAGCAACCGCATATCCCTGCGAAAGCAGTGGAGGATGCCGTAAAAGAGATGCTGGAGCATATGCCTCCACTCTTGCCCAGGGCGAGCGCATTGAAATCCGCGGTTTCGGTAGTTTTTCTCTGCACTATCGTGCTCCACGTACCGGGCGTAACCCGAAAACTGGCGATAAAGTCGAACTGAAGGTAAGTACGTTCCACACTTTAAGCCGGGTAAAGAACTGCGCGATCGCGCCAACATTTACGGCAACTGAGTTTAGCATCAGCGCTAAACTGGGTTCGAAAGAAAGCACCTGCGGGTGCTTTTTTTGTGCCTGTCGCTTTTATTCTGAAGATGCCGCGCAATTTTCCTTTTATTTTCTGCAAACGGATAAAAATGCTTCAGCGCCCGCTGTAAACCGCGTTTCTTCTGGCTGACGACTCACCCTGCATGCTTCCATACTGTCACCCTCAAACAGGGAGGTAGTAATGGGCATTCCCGCGATAAGTCTTTGCGCCATTCTGGCGATCATGCCGTTACTCTGGTTACCCGTCCTGCCTGAACGTCATACCGTGTGGGTAATGATAGCCGGTGGGATAGCGCTGGCCGCCCAGCGACACAACGTCCTGAAGTATATGGGGATCATGGTGTTATTTTGTGTCTGGGGTCTTCTTGCTGCGCAGGAAAGCGTCTGGCCGATGCAACATTTAACGACGGGAGCAGTGCAGGCAGAGATAGAAATCACGGCCACTGATGGTGCAACAATGCATCAGGGCAACATTCTGCGTATCGATGGTCAGCGCTGGTGGGCATCCACGGGCGTGACGCTGTATGGCAATTACCTGCCGCAAAAGGTATGTGCCGGTCAGCGCTGGGCTATGACGCTCAGGCTCCGGCCTGTGCATGGCGAGCTAAACGACGGGGGATATGATCCCCAGCGAAGCGCCTTTGCCCGACACCAGACGCTCAGCGGACGTTTTACGCAGGCGAAAATCGTCGATGAAAACTGCAGCTTGCGTGCTCAGTACCTGATGTCACTGCAACACCGGCTTTCTGCTTTTCACTGGGGCGCGGTTATGCTTGGCTGGGGATGGGAGAACGTCTGGAGGTGCCCCGGGAAATTAAAGATCTGATGCGCGACACCGGCACGCTGCACCTGATGGCAATTTCGGGTCTGCATATTGCGCTGGCCGCATCCATCGTCTGGTTACTTGCGCGTGGCTTCAGTTCTTGATGCCGGGCCACTGGATCCACTGGCAGATTCCTCTCCTGGCCGGGTTGCTCTTTGCCGCTTTCTACGCCTGGCTTACTGGGCTGCAACCGCCCGCATTGCGAACGGTTATCGCACTTGCCGTGCTGGCGGCATTGCGCATTGGCGCCCGTCAGTGGTCTCCCTGGCAGGTGTGGTGTTGCTGTATCGCGGCAATCCTGATAAGCGATCCCTTAGCCGTGCTTTCTCAAAGTCTGGCCCTTTCAGCTTTTGCCGTCGCCGCGCTGATTTTCTGGTTTCAGTGGCTGCCTTTTCCCCGCGGGCACCGGGTTCGCTGGTTACAGCCTCTGGTGAATCTTCTTTATCTGCAAACCGGCATGTTGCTTCTGCTCATGCCATTACAGGTGCTGATTTTTCATGGGTTTAGCCTCTCTTCCCTGGTGGCTAATCTCTTTGCCGTCCCCCTGGTCACTTTTGTCTGCGTACCGCTGATCCTGGCCGGAATGTTGCTTCATCTGTTGCCGCTGACGGCGCTGGAAAGTGCCCTCTGGTTTGCAGCCGATAAATCCTAGGGGGTTGTTCTGGATGCTGATGCGCCTGCCGGATGGCTGGCAGAATGTAGATGAACGATGGCAATACCTGACGTTATTGCCCTGGCTTGCCATTATCGGCTGGCGCTTTCATGCCTGGAAATCCGTTCCTGCAGTTTGTCTGGCAGGGAGTATCTTACTGGCATTTCCGCTTTGGCGAACGGTGAGGAGTGAGGGCTGGACACTGCATATGCTGGATGTGGGGCAGGGACTGGCAATGGTCATTGAACGCCATGCAAAGCCCTTCTTTATGATACCGGGCTCGCCTGGCCGGGTGGTGATAGCGCCCGGCAGTTAATCATTCCGTGGCTACGCTGGCACCATTTGCAACCAGAAGGCGTCATCCTCAGTCATGAGCATCTCGACCATGCGGGCGGCCTGGCGACGCTGCAAAAAACATGGCCCACATTATGGATAAGAAGCCCGTTAGGCCGGGCGGAACATCGGCCTTGTTTTCGCGGGCAGAGATGGATATGGGAGGGGTTAACCTTCACCGTCCACTGGCCACCTGAGGGCTATTCCGAAAGGGGGAACAATCGCTCCTGTGTGGTAAAAATCGACGATGGTGAGCAAAGTGCGTTGCTTACGGGAGATATTGAAGCGCAAGCGGAACAGACTATGCTTAGCCATTACTGGCGTCATCTGACGTCCACTGTAATACAGGTACCCCATCATGGCAGCAATACGTCTTCATCATTGCCACTGGTGCAGCGGTAGAGGGGAGGATCGCGCTCGATTCTGCGGCCCGCTATAACGCATGGCATTTTCCGTCGGCAAAAGTTATCAGACGTTATCGAAAAGAGGGCTATATCTGGCACGATACCCCCCATTCTGGACAAATATCGGTGACATTCTCGCAACATCGATGGCAAATACAGCGCGTACGTGATGAATATTTACCGCGTTGGTATCATCAGTGGTTTGGCGCGCCCGTAGATAACGGGTAGAATATGCGGCTATTTCAACAGATGCTGGTTTTTTGAATGCATAACGACAAAGATCTCTCCACGTGGCAAACCTTCCGCCGACTCTGGCCGATGATTGCACCTTTTAAAGCAGGCTTGATCGTGGCGGGTGTAGCGTTAGTCCTCAACGCAGCCAGCGATACGTTTATGTTATCGCTTCTCAAACCGTTACTGGATGACGGTTTTGGTAAAACAGATCGCTCAGTGCTGATATGGATGCCACTGGTGGTTATTGGACTGATGATCTTACGCGGTATCACCAGCTACATTTCGAGCTACTGTATCTCCTGGGTTTCCGGGAAAGTCGTTATGACCATGCGCCGTCGGCTGTTTGGCCACATGATGGGCATGCCAGTAGCGTTCTTTGATAAGCAGTCTACCGGTACCTTGCTGTCACGTATTACCTACGACTCCGAGCAGGTGGCATCATCGTCGTCCAACGCGCTGATTACCGTGGTGCGTGAAGGTGCATCGATTATTGGTCTGTTCATCATGATGTTCTATTACAGCTGGCAGCTGTCACTGATCCTTATCGTGCTGGCACCGGTTGTCTCTATTGCTATTCGCGTCGTTTCAAAGCGTTTTCGCAACATCAGTAAGAATATGCAGAACACGATGGGCCAGGTTACGACCAGCGCTGAGCAGATGCTGAAAGGGCATAAAGAGGTGTTGATTTTCGGCGGGCAGGAAGTCGAAACCAAACGCTTTGATAAAGTCAGCAACAAAATGCGTCTGCAGGGGATGAAAATGGTTTCGGCCTCTTCAATTTCTGACCCTATCATCCAGCTGATCGCTTCTCTGGCGCTGGCCTTTGTTCTGTATGCGGCCAGCTTCCCGAGCGTGATGGAGACGCTGACGGCAGGTACCATCACCGTGGTCTTCTCATCGATGATTGCCCTGATGCGTCCGCTGAAATCACTGACGAACGTCAACGCTCAGTTCCAGCGCGGGATGCTGCCTGCCAGACCCTGTTCAGCATTCTGGATACCGAACAGGAGAAAGATGAAGGTAAACGCGAGATTGAACGCGCCCACGGCGATGTTGAATTTCGCAATGTGACTTTCACCTATCCTGGCCGCGAAACGCCGGCTTTGCGTAACATCAACCTGTCCATTCCCGCGGGTAAAACCGTTGCGCTGGTAGGCCGCTCTGGCTCAGGTAAATCCACCATCGCCAGCCTGATCACCCGTTTCTATGATATCGACGAGGGTGAAATCCTGCTGGATGGCCATGACCTGCGGGAGTATACCCTGCAGTCGCTGCGTAACCAGGTGGCGCTGGTCTCCCAGAATGTGCATCTCTTCAACGATACGGTGGCAAATAACATTGCCTATGCGCGTACAGAAGAGTACAGCCGTGCGGAGATTGAAAAGGCCGCTCGTATGGCCTATGCGATGGACTTTATCAACAAGATGGATAACGGTCTGGATACCATTATCGGTGAGAACGGTGTACTGCTCTCCGGTGGCCAGCGCCAGCGTATCGCCATTGCTCGTGCGCTGTTGCGTGATAGCCCGATTCTGATTCTGGATGAAGCAACCTCTGCGCTGGATACGGAATCTGAACGTGCCATTCAGTCTGCGCTGGATGAGCTGCAAAAGAACCGTACGTCGCTGGTGATTGCGCACCGTCTGTCGACTATCGAGCAGGCTGACGAAATCGTTGTTGTTGAAGATGGCGTGATTGTCGAACGCGGAAGCCACTCTGATTTGCTGGCGCACCGCGGCGTTTACGCCCAACTGCATAAGATGCAATTCGGCGAATGATTGCACGCATCTGGTCCGGTGAATCACCGCTGTGGCTGCTGCTTCTGCCGCTTTCCTGGCTTTATGGCCTGGTGAGCGGCGCCATTCGTCTGCTTTACCGTCTGGGGTTGAAGCAAGCATGGCGCGCGCCGGTGCCGGTTGTCGTGGTGGGTAACCTGACGGCTGGCGGCAACGGTAAAACACCGGTGGTGATCTGGCTGGTGGAGCAACTGCAAAAACGCGGTATACGCCCAGGCGTGGTATCGCGTGGGTATGGCGGAAAAGCGGCGCAGTATCCCCTGTTGCTGACGGCGGAAACTACGACCGCTGAAGCGGGTGATGAGCCAGTATTGATATACCAGCGTACAGGTGCACCTGTTGCGGTTTCCCCGGTACGCAGTGATGCCGTTCAGGCACTTCTTGCCGAACACACGGTAGACATTATTATTACTGACGATGGTCTGCAGCATTACGCGCTGGCGCGTGATAAAGAGATTGTGGTCATTGACGGGGTTCGCCGGTTCGGTAACGGCTGGTGGCTACCCGCAGGACCAATGCGCGAACGCGCTTCGCGTCTCAGGTCCGTTGATGCGGTGATTGTTAACGGTGGAGAGGCTAAACCGGGTGAGATCCCTATGCATCTCAGGCCGGGAATGGCGGTGAATCTGTTGACCGGAGAGCGCCGTGCTGTCTCGTTGTTACCCGCGCTGGTGGCCATGGCGGGTATCGGTCATCCTCCGCGTTTCTTCGCGACGCTGGAACAGTGTGGTGCCCGGCTTGAAAAACGCGTTCCGCTGGCCGATCATCAGGCGCTGGTGCCAGATCAGGTCGCGGCCCTGACTGCGCCGGGGCAGACGCTAATCATGACTGAAAAAGATGCGGTGAAATGCCGTGCCTTTGCGAAGGATAACTGGTGGTATTTGCCGGTTGACGCTGAACTCAGCGGTGAGCAACCGGAACAATTGCTCAAGGAACTGATTGCGTTAGTGCAGTAATGGCTTACGCGGTTCTGGTGGCGCTTTGACTGACAGGAAAACGCATGTCTTTACCGCAACTCTCGCTTTCAGCCGCACGTCATTTGCACCTTGCCGCACAGGGGCTGCTCAAAAAGCCCCGCCGCCGCGCGCAGCCCGCCGATATTCTCTCTACCGTTCAGCGCATGTCGCTCCTTCAAATTGACACCATTAATATCGTGGCCCGTAGCCCTTACCTTGTGCTGTTTAGTCGACTGGGGAATTATCCTCCTCAGTGGCTGGATGACGCGCTCAGTAAGGGGGACTTAATGGAGTACTGGGCGCACGAGGCCTGTTTCCTGCCGCGCAGCATTTTGCCCTGGTTCGCCATCGCATGCTGGCCCCCGAAAAGATGGGCTGGAAATACCGCCAGGAATGGATGCAGGAGCACGCGACTGAAATAGCACAGCTTATCGAGCATATTCAGCAAAACGGCCCTGTACGTTCCGCCGATTTTGAACATCCGAGAAAAGGGACCAGCGCTGGTGGGAGTGGAAGCCGCACAAACGCCACCTTGAAGGACTGTTTACGTCCGGCAAAGTCATGGTGATTGAACGGCGTAATTTTCAGCGCGTGTATGACCTGACGCACCGCGTGATGCCCCACTGGGACGATGAGCGTGACTTACTCACCCAGGAGGCAGCGGAAGCCATCATGCTGGAAAACAGCGCCCGCAGTCTGGGCATTTTCCGGCCGCAGTGGCTGGCGGATTACTATCGCCTTCGCCAGCCGGCCCTGAAACCGCTGCTGGAAATGTGGCAGCGTGAACATCGTGTTATCCCCGTCACGGTAGAAACCCTCGGGGACATGTGGCTGCATTCGGATCTCCTCCCGCTCTTACCCCAGGCTCTGGACAGTAAGCTTCAGGCAACCCACAGCGCGGTGTTATCGCCTTTCGATCCGGTCGTGTGGGACAGAAAACGGGCCGAACAGCTGTTTAATTTCAGCTATCGCTTGAGTGTTACACCCCGCGCCAAAGCGTCAGTACGGCTACTTTGTGTTGCCTCTGCTGCACAAAGGGCAACTGGTCGGTCGAATGGACGCCAAAATGCACCGCAAAACCGGCACGCTGGAGATTATCGCGCTCTATCTTGAAGAGGGGATCAAGACCACAGCGGCGCTGGAAAAAGGATTAACCTCCGCCATTAGCGAATTCGCATGCTGGCAGGGGGCCCACGACGTGGCGCTGGGTCGGGTGCCTGACGGGTTGTTTAGCACCTGTCGATGTGGCTGGGAAACAGACACTCCCTGAAAAAGGAATGTGTTAAGCTTTAGCGATTACCCATACGGAGGAACTATGGATCACCGTTTACTTGAAATTATTGCCTGCCCGGTGTGCAACGGCAAACTTTACTACAGCCAGGACAAACAAGAGCTGATTTGCAAGCTGGACAGTCTGGCATTCCCGCTGCGCGACGGTATTCCGGTATTGCTGGAAAACGAAGCCCGCTCCCTGGTGGCAGAAGAGAGCAAACCATGAGTTTTGTTGTCATTATTCCTGCGCGTTATGCATCAACCGTCTGCCGGGTAAACCGCTGGTGGATATCAACGGCAAACCGATGATTGTGCATGTCCTTGAACGTGCGCGTGAGTCCGGTGCTGAGCGCGTTATCGTGGCAACCGATCATCCGGACGTTGCCCGTGCGGTTGAGGCGGCTGGCGGAGAAGTGTGCATGACCCGCGCCGATCACCAGTCCGGCACAGAGCGCTGGCAGAAGTGTTGAGAAATGCGGTTTTAGTGATGATACGGTCATCGTTAACGTACAGGGCGACGAGCCGATGATCCCGGCGGTCATTATTCGCCAGGTGGCGGAAAACCTGGCGCAGCGCCAGGTCGGTATGGCTACGCTCGCGGTACCTGTGCTCCACGCTGAAGAGGCGTTTAATCCGAACGCGGTGAAAGTGGTGATGGATGCCGAGGGCTATGCGCTCTACTTCTCTCGCGCCACTATTCCCTGGGATCGTGATCGTTTTGCGGTTTCAAAAGAGACCATTGGTGATTCATTCCTGCGTCATCTGGGGATCTACGGCTACCGCGCTGGCTTTATTCGTCGTTATGTCACCTGGGCACCCAGCCCGCTGGAGCATATCGAAATGCTGGAGCAGCTCCGCGTGCTCTGGTACGGGGAAAAAATCCACGTTGCCGTTGCGCAGGAAGTGCCAGGTACGGGTGTTGACACCCCGGAAGATCTTGAGCGCGTCCGCGCCGAATTGCGTTAATAGCGCCCGCATCCCGTCCTTACGGGGGGATGTTCTCTCCCGGTTATTTTCCCTTTCTTTTCCATAATTGATCTCTGTCGGGTGACATCTTCTGTCCGCGCGCTCATTATAAAAGCAGTAGTCTTAATGGGGTAATCTCATATGGAACAGCTGCGTGCTGAACTGAGCCATCTGCTAGGTGAGAAGTTAAGCAGGGTTGAGTGTGTGAACGAAAAAGCAGATACCGCACTCTGGTCGTTATATGACAGCCAGGGAAACCCAATGCCGCTGATGGCCCGAAGTTTTACCTCGCCGGGCGTTGCCAGGCAGCTGGCCTGGAAAATGTCGATGCTTGCGCGACAAGGGACCGTCCGCATGCCGACGGTGTATGGCGTGATGACGCATGAAGAACACCCCGGCCCTGATGTCCTGCTGATTGAGCGGTTACGTGGCGTGCCTGTGGAAGCGCCTGCTCGTTCACCGGAACGCTGGGAACAGCTGAAAGATCAGATTGTCGAGGCGCTGCTGCTGGCACAGACAAGACAGCGGTGGGCTCGTCGGCCGGTAGACAGCACCCAGGAAAACCTGTGGCCACTGTGGTACCGCCAGCGGGTCGAAGTGTTGTGGGGCACCCTTAACCAGTTTAATAACACCGGTTTGACCATGCAGGACAAACGTATTTTGTTCCGCACCCGGGAGTGTTTGCCCGCGCTGTTTGACGGCTTTAACGACAACTGCGTGCTGGTTCACGGCAATTTTACCCTGCGCAGTATGCTGAAAGACCCTCGCAGCGACCAGCTTCTGGCAATGGTAGGGCCAGGGATCATGCTCTGGGCACCGCGCGAGTACGAGTTGTTCAGGCTCAGCGACAGCGGGGCCGCAGAGGGGTTACTCTGGCATTATCTCCAGCGGGCGCCGGTTGCAGAAGCGTTTCTCTGGCGCCGCTGGCTCTATCTGCTCTGGGATGAAGTGGCGCAACTGGTCAATACTGGCCGTTTTAATCGCGCCAACTTCGATCTCGCCACGAAATCACTCCTGCCCTGGCTCGCCTGACGCGCCTTTTAGCCATTGCCAGAGGCGTCCAAGCGTTTCGTAACCGACACGATCGCTGTGCATCAGCCACACCGGGACGGGATCGCCCGTTCCCACGGGTTAAGCGGCGCGTCGATGGCCATCTGGTTAGCCGGCGCGGGGAGGGGATGCAGGCCAACTCTTTCGAAGAAAATCATCGCCCGCGGCAGGTGCGAGGCGGACGTAACCAGCAGGAACGGGGCATCGCCAATCGCCTGCTTCACGGCAGCAGCTTCTTCTTCGGTGTCTTTTGGGCTGTCCAGCGTGATGATAGCGGAACGCGGTACACCCAGCGATTCAGCCACTCTGGCTCCGGCTTCGGCCGTGCTGACCGGGTTTGTTTTTGCCGCCGCACCGGTAAAGATCATTTTCGATCCCGGATTCGCCAGCCACAGGCGAATGCCTTCGTTCAGTCGAGGCAGGCTGTTGTTAATCAGGTTTGAACTGGGCGCCCAGTTCGGATCCAGGTGTAACCCCCACCCAGCACCACGATATACTTCACCTCCTGATGACCCTGCCATGTCGGGTACCTGTTTTCGACAGGGCGTAACAGGCTATCCGCGACCGGTTGCAGACTCAGCAACAGCAGAACCAGCCAGCCGACGGTAATAAGGGTTTGCCACTTTTCTGAAAGCGACTAAACCACACCAGCGCCAGCCCCAGCGCAATGATGATAAGCAGCAGTGGAAGGGGAAGCATCATCCCCCCAATGTATTTCTTCAGGGTAAAAAGCATCCTTTTTGGTTCCTTTTTTAACCATATAGCAGGTGATTACTCGTGATATTACACCAGAGAGGTTCATTCTCCGCGCGGGTGTGACAAAATAGCGGTTTTGCAGTTAGCGAGTGGAACTCTCCCAATGCGGGATCGCAATTTTGATGACATCGCGGAAAAGTTTTCGCGCAACATTTATGGCACCACGAAAGGGCAGTTGCGTCAGACGATCCTCTGGCAGGATCTGGACAACATCCTGGCCTCGTTTGAGGGGCAAACGTTGCGCGTGCTGGACGCTGGCGGCGGTGAAGGGCAGACGGCTATTAAAATGGCCCAGCGCGGTCATCACGTAACGCTTTGCGATCTTTCTGCTGAGATGATCGCGCGTGCGACGCGTGCCGCAGAAGAGAAAGGTGTGAGCGACAACATGCATTTTATACAATGCGCCGCTCAGGACATCGCACAGCATTTGGAAACCCAGGTTGATCTGATATTGTTTCATGCAGTGCTGGAGTGGGTTGCCGATCCGCAAAGCGTGTTACGCACCCTGTGGTCGATGTTGCGCCCGGGCGGTACGCTGTCACTGATGTTCTACAATGCTAACGGCTTCCTGATGCACAACATGGTTGCGGGTAACTTCGACTATGTTCAGGTCGGGATGCCAAAAAAGAAAAAACGCACGCTTTCCCCGGATTATCCGCGCGATCCGCAGCAGGTGTATGGCTGGCTGGAAGAGATTGGCTGGCAGATAACCGGGAAAACGGGCGTCAGGGTGTTTCATGATTATCTGCGTGAAAAACACAAACAGCGTGACTGTTTTGACACCTTAACAGAATTAGAAACGCGGTATTGCCGTCAGGAACCTTTTGTCAGTCTTGGCCGCTATATTCACGTCACCGCGCACAAGCCGCAGATGCAAGGATAACCTATGAGTGAATTTTCCCAGACAGTCCCGAACTGGTTGCCTGGGCCAGGAAAAACGATTTCTCCATCTCGCTGCCGGTAGACAGACTCTCTTTCCTGCTGGCTGTTGCCACGCTGAACGGCGAACGGCTGGATGGCGAAATGAGCGAGGGTGAACTGGTGGATGCGTTCCGCCATGTCAGTGATGCGTTTGAGCAAACCAGCGAAACCATTAGCGTGCGTGCCAACAACGCAATCAACGATATGGTGCGTCAACGTCTGCTGAACCGCTTTACCAGCGAGCAGGCGGAAGGAAACGCCATCTATCGTCTGACGCCACTGGGTATCGGCATCACCGATTACTACATTCGCCAGCGTGAATTTTCCACGCTGCGTCTTTCCATGCAGCTCTCGATTGTGGCGGGTGAACTTAAGCGCGCCGCCGATGCAGCGGATGAAAACGGTGACGAATTCCACTGGCACCGTAACGTCTATGCGCCGCTGAAATATTCGGTGGCAGAGATTTTCGACAGCATCGATCTGACCCAGCGTCTGATGGATGAACAGCAGCAACAGGTAAAAGACGATATCGCGCAGTTACTGAATAAAGACTGGCGTGCGGCCATCTCCAGCTGTGAAATGTTGCTGTCGGAAACCTCGGGTACGCTGCGTGAACTGCAGGATACGCTGGAAGCGGCAGGGGATAAGCTTCAGGCGAACCTCCTGCGCATCCAGGATGCGACCATGGCCCATGACGATCTGCATTTTATTGACCGTCTGGTGTTCGATCTGCAGAGCAAACTCGATCGTATTATCAGCTGGGGTCAGCAGTCGATTGACCTGTGGATCGGTTATGACCGTCACGTGCATAAATTTATCCGTACCGCGATCGATATGGATAAAAACCGCGTCTTTGCTCAGCGTCTGCGCCAGTCGGTACAGACCTATTTCGATGCGCCATGGGCGCTGACTTACGCCAGTGCCGATCGTCTGCTGGATATGCGCGACGAAGAGATGGCTCTGCGCGATGAAGAAGTGACCGGTGAACTGCCACCGGATCTGGAATATGAAGAGTTCAACGAAATTCGTGAGCAACTTGCGGCGATGATCGAAGAACAGCTCGCTGTCTACAAAACCAGACAAGTGCCGCTGGATCTTGGGCTCGTGGTGCGCGACTATCTGGCGCAATATCCTCGCGCGCGCCACTTCGGACATCGCCCGCATCGTGGTAGACCAGGCCGTGCGTCTGGGCGTCGCGCAAGCAGATTTCACCGGGCTGCCGCCGAAGTGGCAGCCGATTAACGATTACGGAGCCAAGGTACAGGCGCATGTCATTGACAAATATTGAACAAGTGATGCCAGTTAAGCTGGCACAGGCGCTGGCGAATCCGTTGTTTCCGGCGCTGGACAGCCAACTGCGTGCCGGTCGTCACATTGGCTTAGACGAGCTGGACAATCACGCCTTTTTGATGGACTTCCAGGAGTACCTGGAAGAGTTTTACGCCCGCTATAACGTGGAGCTTATCCGCGCACCGGAAGGGTTTTTCTACCTGCGTCCACGTTCCACAACCCTGATTCCGCGTTCCGTGCTCTCTGAGCTGGATATGATGGTCGGCAAAATTCTTTGCTACCTCTATCTCAGCCCGGAGCGTCTGGCAAATGAAGGCATCTTCACCCAGCAGGAGCTTTACGACGAGCTGCTGGCGTGGCGGATGAGAGCAAGCTGCTCAAGCTGGTGAACAACCGCTCCACGGGCTCGGATCTTGACCGCCAGAAATTGCAGGAAAAAGTTCGCTCTTCCCTTAACCGTCTGCGTCGTCTGGGCATGGTCTGGTTTATGGGCCATGACAGCAGCAAATTCCGCATCACGGAATCTGTCTTCCGCTTCGGCGCCGATGTGCGTGCGGGCGACGATGCGCGTGAAGCGCAGCTTCGCATGATCCGCGACGGTGAAGCGATGCCGGTGGAAAACCATTTGCAGCTCGATGATGAGCATGAAGAGAATCTGCCGGATAGCGGGGAGGAAGAGTAATGATTGAACGCGGTAAGTTTCGCTCACTAACGCTGATTAACTGGAACGGCTTCTTTGCCCGGACGTTCGATCTGGATGAGCTGGTTACGACGCTCTCCGGTGGTAACGGTGCGGGTAAATCCACCACCATGGCGGCGTTTGTTACGGCACTGATCCCCGATCTGACGCTGCTCCATTTCCGTAACACCACCGAAGCGGGGGCGACCAGCGGCTCTCGCGATAAAGGTCTGCACGGTAAACTCAAAGCAGGCGTCTGTTATTCGGTACTGGACGTGATTAACTCCCGACATCAGCGTGTGGTGGTGGGGGTACGTCTGCAGCAGGTCGCAGGCCGTGACCGTAAAGTGGACATTAAACCGTTTGCCATCCAGGGTCTGCCAACCTCCATGCAGCCCACAGCGCTGCTGACGGAAACCCTGAATGAGCGCCAGGCGCGCGTGCTGACGCTGCAGGAGCTGAAAGATAAGCTCGAAACCATCGAAGGCGTGCAGTTCAAGCAGTTCAACTCCATTACGGATTACCACTCCCTGATGTTCGATCTGGGCGTTGTGGCGCGTCGTCTGCGCAGCGCGTCTGACCGTAGCAAATACTACCGTTTGATCGAAGCATCGCTGTACGGTGGTATCTCCAGCGCCATTACCCGCTCCCTGCGCGACTACCTGTTACCGGAAAACAGCGGCGTGCGTAAGGCCTTCCAGGATATGGAAGCCGCGCTGCGTGAAAACCGGATGACGCTCGAAGCCATTCGCGTGACGCAGTCTGACCGTGACCTGTTTAAGCACCTGATTAGCGAGGCCACCAACTACGTGGCGGCGGACTATATGCGTCACGCCAATGAACGTCGTGTCCATCTCGATCAGGCGTTAGAGTACCGCCACCAGCTGTTTACCTCCCGTAAACAGCTGGTGGCTGAGCAGTATAAGCATGTCGAAATGGCGCGTGAACTGGGCGAGCACAACGGTGCCGAAGGCGATCTGGAAGCCGATTACCAGGCTGCCAGCGATCACCTGAACCTGGTGCAGACCGCCCTGCGTCAGCAGGAGAAGATCGAGCGCTACGAAGCGGATCTCGATGAGCTGCAAATTCGTCTCGAAGAGCAAAATGAAGTGGTGGCGGAAGCTGCCGACATGCAGGAAGAGAACGAAGCACGTGCTGAGGCCGCCGAGCTGGAAGTGGATGAGCTGAAAAATCAGCTGGCCGATTACCAGCAGGCGCTGGACGTGCAGCAGACGCGTGCAATTCAGTATACCCAGGCACTTCAGGCGTTACAGCGTGCAAAAGAGCTGTGTCATCTGCCTGACCTCACCCCGGAAAGCGCTGACCAGTGCTGGATACCTTCCAGGCCAAAGAGCAGGAAGCGACCGAGAAACTGCTCTCGCTTGAACAGAAGATGAGCGTCGCGCAAACGGCGCACAGTCAGTTTGAGCAAGCGTACCAGCTGGTTGTGGCAATTAACGGCCCGCTTGCGCGTAACGAAGCGTGGGAAGTTGCCCGTGAACTGCTGCGCGACGGTGTGAACCAGCGCCATCTGGCCGAGCAGGTTCAGCCGCTGCGTATGCGCCTGAACGAACTGGAACAGCGTCTTCGCGAACAGCAGGAAGCCGAGCGTATGCTGGCGGAGTTCTGTAAGCGCCAGGGCAAAAATTACGATTTCGACGATCTTGAAGCTCTGCATCAGGAGCTCGAAGCGCGTATTGCTGCGCTTTCCGATTCCGTATCCAACGCCAGTGAACAGCGCATGACGCTGCGCCAGGAGATGGAGCAGCTGCAGTCCCGTTCTAAGGTGCTGCTGCAGCGTGCACCAGTCTGGCTGGCTGCCCAAAGCAGCCTGAATCAGCTCAGTGAACAGTGCGGCGAACAGTTTGAGTCCAGCCAGGACGTGACCGAATATCTGCAACAATTGCTGGAGCGCGAGCGCGAGGC
>ENA-OQHY01000593-OQHY01000593.1-human-gut-metagenome-genome-assembly--contig:-NODE-593-length-20033-cov-2.831056_pt1 | contig 20033 bp, 23 predicted proteins | sample MGYA00242570_ERZ504733 | MGnify/ENA primary metagenome ERZ504733 (study PRJEB26092, sample SAMD00036219) | human gut metagenome | host: Homo sapiens | study: EMG produced TPA metagenomics assembly of... | reverse complement strand
AATCAGGGAAGAACAGTAAATCGGGGAAGAACAGCAGATCAGGGAAGAACAGTAAATCAGAGGGAATTTTAAACCAGGGAAAACCCAGTCTGCCCAGAAGGAAAAATCCGGCGGAAAAGGCTGGATTATATGGCTGATCATTGGCCTGCTTTGCGCAATACCTGGGGTGTTGGATACTATTATGGATTGGATTGGGACGAATTTGTAAGAATATTTCCGCAGCGAGATCAGACAGTACTAAGAGTCTGTATTTTCTTGTATACAGAAATAGCCCTTTTCTTTTGCTCCCAGCTGTGGTATACTCATGCCTAGCACAATATATAGAAAAAAATCAAGATATAGAGAACTATGGTACTATATATAGTATTTGGGAGAGATGAGCTATGTTATATGTGATTAAGAAAGACGGAACAAGAGAGGAGTTCAATCCTCTGAAGATCGTGGCTGCCGTGAACAAATCAGCAGAGCGTATTCTTTATACTTTTTCAGACGAGGAGAAGGATTTTATCTGCCGTTTTGCCCAGGAGCATGCGGATTCCCTTGGAAAAAATGAGATCGAGATCCAGGAGATGCACAATATCGTTGAGGGTGCCCTGGAACGTGTGAATCCGGCTGTAGCCAAGAGCTACCGTGATTACCGTAATTACAAGCTGGATTTTATTCATATGATGGATGATGTCTATACCAAGAGCCAGGCGATCCGCTACATTGGAGATAAGAGCAATGCCAATACAGACAGCGCACTTGTAGCTACCAAGCGGAGCCTGATCTTCAATGAGCTGAATAAGGAGCTTTACCGTAAATTCTTTATGAACCGCAATGAGCTTCAGGCATGTAAGGACGGATATATTTATATTCATGACCAGTCTGCACGTCTGGATACCATGAACTGCTGTCTTTTTGATGTGGCAGCTGTTCTGCGCGGTGGTTTTGAGATGGGTAATGTCTGGTATAACGAGCCGAAGACTCTGGATACTGCTTTTGATGTTATGGGTGATATCATTCTCAGCACAGCTGCACAGCAATACGGCGGAATTTACAGTGCCGGGAGGTGGATAAGATCCTGGCACCGTATGCCAAGAAGAGCTATGACAAATATATTTCCGAATTTATGAAATACTCCGATGAGAGCTGGAAAGGCCGCGAAGAAAAAGCAATCGAGTATGCACTGGACAAGGTACGCAGAGAGTATGATCAGGGCTGGCAGGGAATTGAGTACAAGCTGAATACTGTTGGTTCTTCCAGAGGCGATTATCCGTTCGTTACAGTGACTCTGGGACTTGGAACTGAGCAGTTTGAGAAGATGTGTACCATTTCTCTTCTGAAAGTCCATCAGGGTGGCCAGGGCAAGGCGGGACATAAGAAACCAGTGCTTTTCCCCAAGATTGTTTTCCTCTATGATAAAGAGATCCACGGCCCTGGAAAATGCTGCGAGGATATTTTTGAGGCTGGTGTGGAGTGTTCTTCCAAGACCATGTATCCGGACTGGCTTTCCATGTCAGGAGCTGGATACATCTCCAGCATGTACAAGAAATATAAGAAAGTTATCAGCTATGGGATGCCGTGCTTTCTTAAGTCCATGGTATGAGCGCGGAGGTATGGAGCCGGCTGATGAGAACGATACACCTGTTTTTGTAGGACGTTTTTAACATTGGTGCAGTAAGTCTTCATCTGCCGATGATCCTTGCGAAAGCAAGAGCGGAGAGCAGAGACTTCTATGAGGTTCTGGACTTCTATCTTGAAATGATCCGTAATCTGCATATTCGTACCTATGAGTATCTGGGACAGATGCGTGCGTCCACTAACCCGCTTGCTTACTGTGAGGGTGGTTTCTACGGGGGACATCTGAAACCAAACGAAAAGATCGGCAAGATCCTGAAGCCGATGACAGCTTCTTTCGGTATCACAGCACTGAATGAGCTGCAGGAGCTCTATAATGGTAAATCTATTGCAGAAGATGGTGAGTTTGCATTGGAAGTTCTTAGATATATCAATGATAAAGTAAACCAGTACAAGAAAGAGGATGGCTATCTTTATGCGATTTACGGAACACCGGCTGAGAGCCTTTGCGGTCTGCAGGTAGAGCAGTTCCGTAAGATGTACGGAATTATCGAGGGTGTTTCTGACAGACCGTATGTGAGCAACAGTTTCCACTGCCATGTAACAGAGGATGTGACTCCCATTGAGAAACAGGATCTGGAGGGACGTTTCTGGGAGCTTTGCAACGGCGGGAAGATCCAGTATGTACGTTATCCGATCGGTTATAATAAAGAAGCAATCCGTACTCTGATCAGAAGAGCCATGGATCTGGGATATTATGAAGGTGTAAACCTTTCTCTTGCATACTGTGATGACTGCGGTCACGAGGAGCTTGAGATGGACGTATGCCCTGTGTGCGGTTCCAGAAACCTGACCAAGATCGACCGTATGAACGGATATCTTTCCTACAGCCGTGTGCATGGTGATACACGTCTGAATGAGGCGAAGATGGCGGAGATCGCTGAGAGAAAATCTATGTAATATACAGATATGAAAAAATCCCATGTTCGGTTTCATTATGAATCAGAGCATGGGATTTACATATATTCAGATATTATTTAATGATAGTTCCTGTCTTCTCACAGTAGCCATCTTTTGCATGAGCCATATCTGTGATGATGGTACGGCGTCCGGTTCCTTTCTCAACGAAAGAAACACCTGCTTCGATTTTTGGAAGCATGGAGCCTGGTGCAAACTGATCGTCTGCAATATATTTCTTCGCGTCATCTGTGGAGATGATGTCCAGATAAGTCTCGTGGTCGGTCTCGTGGTCAAGGCTTACTTTCTCAACACTTGTGAGGATCATGAGTGTATCAGCATTCAGTTCCTCTGCAAGAAGTCCTGCTGCGCGGTCTTTCTCAATGATGGCGCTGGCACCGTTCAGCTGCGTGCCCTGCTCAAGAACCGGGATTCCGCCACCACCTGCTGCGATAACGATCTGCTCAGCCTGGGAAAGAACTTTCACTGTTTCGATCTCAACGATCTTCTGTGGCTTAGGAGCTGCAAGGATTCGCCTGTACTGTCCTTCGTCAACTTTTGTGACAAAGTTACCTTTCTCTTCTTCTGCTTCGGCTTCTTCTGCATTAAGAACACGGCCGATGATCTTCTCAGGTTCAGCAAATGCTTCATCATATGGATCGATGACAACCTGTGTAAGGACTGTGCTTACCGGTTTGAAAATTCCTCTGGAAATCAGTTCCGCACGAATGGCGTTCTGAAGGTCATAGCCGATGTAACCCTGGCTCATGGCAGAGCAGACAGACATTGGTGCAAATGTATAATCAGGATGTGCCTTGCCGAATTCATTCATTGCGGTGTGGATCATCCCTACCTGCGGACCGTTGCTGTGGGAAATTACTACGCGTGTTCCCTCTTCAACCAAGTCTGCGATTGCTTTCGCTGCAAGACGTGTGGCGATTTTCTGCTCAGGAAGTGTGGTACCAAGTGCTCGGTGGCCTAATGCAACTACTACGGTTTTTTCGCTCATAGGAAATACCTCATTTCTCTTTAAAATTGAACTGCTGCGGAGCAAGCCGCTGCTATCAGATCAGGGATAAAAAGGTTCTTTGCCCCTGATGTCATTATATTTTATTATAAAAGACCAATGTGGGAAATGCAATACAATTTTGGCTGAATATGCTGTATGTCAGACAGTAATGCGGGACAAAGGAAAAACCGCCTGATTTCTCAGACGGCTTATTTCCTACTATTTTTTTGAGGGGGGAGATAGAGAGTGGTTTTTCATCTATCCAAGGTCTATTATATAGATGAAATATGTTTAAAATATGTCGGTAATCTAAAAGAAATCGAAAATTTATAAAGAAAGTTTAAACAAAACTTTGTATTTTTTATATGTAGTTGCATGATATCGGAGAATATGCTACATTAAAAGAGTCTTATTTCCGCGTTCTGCGGGAAATATTCAAGCATCAGTCGATGCAGAAATTCACTTTATTTACAAATTAACAGGATCACTGGTGGTTATACACCGTTTTTTCAGGGAGGGATGCCTTTGTATGTGGAAAAGTAAGCTGTGATATGGAAACCATGTGTAAAAATGTTATGAGGATTGCGAAATCTGTATAAATCAGAGCAATCCGCAGATATCATGCTATGAAGCAGAGATGGGAGAATTTTTATGAAACACAGAATATGGAGACGGATACGGAGAACCGGAATCGCCGCTGCAGCTGCAGGGGCTGTATTAAGTGGAGGATTTCGGCCAGAGACTGTAAAAAGTGCAGATCTGGCAGATACAAATATTTCAATTGCTCAGACCGGAAACTGGACAGACAGAGAGAAGGGAAAAGCAGAACTGCAGATCCAGGTGGAAGGGCTCGGAAGCTGGATGGCGCAGAGAGAAGAAACCGTGGAAAATACTGTTCAGGATCAGGAAAATTCCAGAGGAGAACCAGACGTTACAGAAGAACAGAGTAATTTTGAACATGAAAATATAAATTATGAATATGCAGACAAAGATCAGGAAAGGAAGGGTGAATATGAGTATGTGGAGGAGCTGGCATCCGGGAAAACAGTACAGCAGGAGAATGAAGAGCAGGAGGAAACGGGTGCGGGCCCACAGGAGGGAGAGACGGCCGGTGGAGAAGATATAGAAGAAGCAGAATGTGAACAACTTGCATACGCAGAACCATCAGAAGGAAAAATTCCTAATATAGCTCCGGAAGAAACTCCAATTCCAGAAGAAACACCAGTTCCGGCGGCAGTGCAGCAAGGCCTTACACTTATTACATACATTTCAGAATATTTTTCTCCGGAAATCTCAGAGATTCCGGGAGACATATCTGTTACACCAATCACCATAAAGAATCAAAAAGGAAAAAGTATAGAAATCATCAAACTGGAATATAAGATAAACACGGAAAATATGCCGGAGGAAACGCTTTCTCTGCGCATTCCGCTGACTTTACGGGAAGAATATCGTTACCCGGCAGAGGCGTCCAGCTACAGTCTTGTTCAGGATGAACCTCTGAAGAAAGACCGAAACAGTGCAGGAACTTTTCTTCTTATGGAAAAAAATGAGGAGACACAAATCCTGGCAGAAGGAATTTCACCATCTTTGGATGTGGAAGCAGCACAGGAGGACATGAATCTGACAGTGACATCCGAAACAAAAGAAATGAAAGCCGGAAAGACTATCCGATACAGGATCGACCTGATTAATACAGGAAAACTGGATCTCACAGACATTCATCTTACCAGCATGTTTTCCTGCCCGAAGATCATCCAGCGTTGGGAGAACGGGGAGGGTTTAAGTTCTGGCAATTTCCAGACAGAAGGAGCCAAGGCAGAGGTTTTCACATTAAAGGCCGGTGAGAGCAGAATTCTGTATGTTCTGGCACCGTTGGTAAATGAACAGGAGAAACCACTGGAACATAAGATAGAAGCAATTGCCACCATAAAAGAAAAACCGGATGCAACCATTACAAGAACTGCATCGGTTACAGATGAACTTCAGGCACTGAAAGCTGATTTACAGTAAAGAAAACAGCAGACAGAGAAAAAGCAGAACCAGGTGAAAACGTAACTTACCAGATTTGTATTGTCAACACCGGAGAAAAAACACTTCACTCAGTTGTAGGAACCGAGAGTTTCCAGGCAGAAGGGATTCAGGCTCAGTTTGTGGAGCAGGAGGGGATCACCTTGAACCGCACAAAAACAAAAGCTCTGATCTCACAGATCTCACCTGGAGAAGCTGTATCCCTTCGGGCTGTTGTGAAGATCCCGGAAAAAACTGTGAACCAGAAGCTGCTGAATCAGGTAACAGTCACGAGCCAGGAAACAGGGGATCGGATCGTGGAAGCGGCTGCACAGGTTACAGTGAAAAACGCAGTTATGACAGCAGCACCGACAGATCCGCAGCAGGAACAGCCTCAGATGGAAAGAGTTTCAGAAGAACAGAATAATGCAGCCATTCAGAGCGGATCCCAGGCTCGAAGTGCGTCTTCTCAGCCCAAAACAGGCGATAATACAAAATCAGAGTTTTTTATTCTGATGATGCTTGCAGCAGGACTGACTATGCTTGGTGCTTTCTGCTTCACAGAAAGTATCGGGATATTCACGAAAAAGATCATTAAATCAGAAATATTCCGAAAGAAGTGAAGATTCCGTGAAATGCTGTGGACAGGCCATTCCTGGCAGAAAGAAACGTTGAAAACAGGGGGGAGGTGTGCTATTCTATATGGTATGTATATAAATCAAAAACCAGCATATCTTCGCTTTCCGCCGTCACAGAGACAGGCAGAAAAAGGGGAAAATGGAGGAGAAGAAATGAAACTTTTATCCTTATTGGAACATCTTGAATACAAACGTCTTCAGGGAAGCACAGAGCAGGAGGTAACTTCTGTTGTTTATGACTCCCGTAAAGTAGATGAAGGAAGCCTTTTTATCTGTATCAGAGGTGCTGTTGTAGACGGACATAAATTCGTACCGGATGTGATTGCCAAAGGAGCCAAAACTCTTATCGTGGAGGAACCGGTAGAAGCTCCTGCTGATGTAACTGTGATCCAGGTAGAGGACACACGTTATGCAATGGCATTTATTTCCGCAGCATGGTTCGGACATCCGGCCGGGAAGCTGAAAACTATCGGAATCACAGGAACCAAGGGAAAAACAACAAACAACATACATGGTGAAATCTATTCTTGAGAATGCAGGATATAAGGTTGGCCTGATCGGAACTATTGAGGCGATCATCGGTGAGAAGCATATTCCAGCAGCTAACACAACACCGGAATCCTACATGGTGCAGAAATATTTTCATGATATGGTAGAAGCAGGCTGCGATGCTGTTGTTATGGAAGTATCTTCGCAGGGACTGATGCTTCACAGAACACAGGGATTTATCTTTGATTTCGGTATTTTTACAAATATCGAGCCAGACCATATCGGACCAAATGAGCATAAGGATTTTGATGATTATCTTCACTGTAAATCCATGCTTCTCAAACAGTGTAAGGTAGGCATCGTGAACAGAGATGATGAGCATTTTGAGAAGATTATCGAAGGACATACCTGCGAGCTTGAAACATACGGCTTTTCCGAAAAAGCAGATCTTTGTGCTGAGGATGCGAAACTCATAGGAAGAAAGGGATATCTGGGAATTTCCTACCATGTAAAAGGCCTTCTCGACTTCCCTGTAGAGATCGACATTCCAGGTAAGTTCAGTATCTACAATTCCCTGACAGCCATTGCCATCTGCCGCCATTTCAGGGTATCTGAGGAGAACATCATCAAAGCCCTCAAGGTAGCCAGGGTCAAAGGGCGTATTGAGATGATCAAGGTATCTGATGAGTTCACTCTGATGATCGATTATGCACACAATGCAATGGCACTTGAGAGCCTTCTTGGCACCTTGAAAGAATATAATCTCACAGACTGGTATGCCTGTTCGGCTGCGGAGGAAACCGTTCCAAACTTCGTCGTTATGAAATGGGCGAGGTTTCCGGAAAAATGGCAGACCTTACCATTATTACTTCTGATAACCCGAGAGATGAGGAGCCGCAGGCTATTATCGACGATATTAAAGTGGGAATGGCCAAGACAGATGGTAAATTCGTGGAGATCCCGGATCGTAAAGAGGCGATCGCCTATGCGATCCATCATGGTGAGCCGGGAGATATCATTGTCCTGGCAGGAAAAGGACACGAAGATTATCAGGAGATCAAGGGCAAAAAATATCCGATGGATGAGCGCGTGCTGATTCAGGAAATTCTGGAAGAAGACAGGAAAGCGTAAACGCATGACCTATGCAGATGTGATCATTGATATTTCGCATGAGAAAGTTGACCGGGATTTCCAGTATCGGATCCCGCCTGAAATAGAACAGGAGATAAATCCGGGTGTTGTTGTAACCGTTCCTTTTGGGAAGGGCAACACGCTCCGGAAAGGATACGTGATCGGAGTAACCGGTAAAGCTAAATATGATACAGCCAGGATTAAGGAGATCCAGGGTGTGTCCACAGATGATGAGACAACAGAATCACGTCTTATCGCCCTGGCTGCCTGGATGAAGGAAACATATGGATCTACCATGATCCAGGCCCTGAAGACTGTACTTCCTGTAAAAGACAAAGTCCGCGCGAAGGAAAAACGTCTTATTTTCTTCCAGGGTGACAGGAATGTGGCAGAAGAGCTTCTGGCAGAACTTTCTGGCAGCCGTTTCAGGGCAAGAGAACGTTTTCTGCGGGCAATACTGGAATCCGGAAGCCTAGAGTACACTTATGCCTCGAAAGAACTTGGGGCAAATGTATCTGTTCTTGATTTTTTTGAAAAGAAAGGTATGATCCGCCTTGAGAGCCAGGAAATGTACAGGCTCCCTGATCAGGCTGATCTGGTAAAAGAAGATAGGGAGCTTTGTCTGAATGAGGAACAGCAGGCTGCGGCAGAACAGATCTTTCAGGAATGGCAGAAGCCAGAACCGCGTCCGACCTTACTTTTCGGAGTTACAGGAAGTGGCAAGACTCAGGTGTACATGCGCCTGATCCAGCAGGTCATAGAGGAAGGAAAACAGGCCATTGTCCTGATACCGGAGATTGCCCTCACCTATCAGACTGTGCGGCGATTTTATGCTATGTTCGGAGACAAGGTGTCAGTCTTAAATTCCAGACTTTCCCAGGGAGAGCGTTATGATCAGTTCAAAAGAGCGAAACGTGGTGAAGTGCAGGTGATGGTAGGACCAAGATCTGCACTTTTTACACCATTTTTCAATCTGGGGCTGATCGTGATCGATGAGGAGCATGAACCTACTTATAAAAGTGAGAATACGCCACGGTATCATGCAAGAGAAACCGCCATCCAGAGGGCCCGGATGGAGCATGCAAATGTGGTGATGGGATCAGCTACACCATCACTTTCTGCTTACAGCCGTGCAGAAAGCGGGGAGTATCTTCTGGTGAAACTGAATGCCCGTTATGAAGAAAGACCTCTTCCACAGGTATCAATCGTGGATTTGAGGGAAGAATTAAAGAAAGGAAATCGTTCTGTTCTGAGTACAGAACTGAAAACTTCTTTAAGTGAAACTCTCCGGAAGAAAGAACAGACCATGCTTTTTCTCAACAGAAGAGGATATGCGGGATTTGTTTCCTGCCGTGCCTGTGGCCATGTGATGAAATGTCCGCATTGCGATGTGTCTTTAAGTGAGCATAATGGCAGCCGTCTGATCTGTCATTACTGCGGTTATGAGACGGTGAAGCCACAGGTCTGTCCTTCCTGCGGATCCCCTCACATCGGAGGATTTAAGGCAGGAACCCAGCAGATCGAGAAAGTTCTTGAGAAGGATTTTCCGGAGGCAAGAGTCCTTCGAATGGATTTTGATACCACAAGGACAAAGGACAGTTATGAAAAGATCCTGGCTTCTTTTTCACGGCATGAAGCGGATATTCTGGTGGGAACGCAGATGATCGTCAAAGGACATGACTTTCCGGATGTGACACTGGTTGGAGTGATCGCAGCAGATCTTTCCCTGAATATGGATGATTATCACTGCGGAGAGAGGACGTTTCAGCTGCTGACCCAGGCTGTTGGACGTGCAGGCCGCGGAGCGAAGCCAGGACGTGCTGTGATCCAGACATATCAGCCGGAGCACTACAGTATTCAGGCAGCAGCAACTCAGGATTACGGCAAATTTTATAAAGAAGAAATGAGCTACCGGATGCTGATGGATTATCCGCCCGCAGCACATATGATGACAGTTTTTGGCGCCTGCAGGATGAAGAACTTCTGAAAAAAGCCATGTATTATATAGAGGTTTTTATCCGCAGGGTAAGTCCGAAAGAGGAACTTCACATGATCGGTCCTGCAGCGGCATCTGTAGGAAAAGTGAAGGATGTATACCGCCAGGTGCTCCATCTGAAACACGTAGATATGGCTTTCCTTACAGCAGTGAGGGAGAAACTTGAGCAGTATATAGAGATAAATTCCGGTTTCCGGAAAATATACATACAATTTGACATGAGCTGATAAGCCAGGCCACCGGCTGACCTTATCAGCTGAAATGAAAAGGAGAAGAGAAAAAATGGCGCTTAGAACTATCAGAGTACAGGGAGATCCTGTACTGACAAAAAAATCACGTCCTGTAGAGCAGATGACACCAAGAATCAGTGAGCTGATCACAGATATGCTGGATACGATGTATGATGCAATGGGTGTAGGACTTGCAGCACCGCAGGTCGGAATCCTGAAACGTATCGTTGTGATCGACGTTGGAGAAGGTCCGATCGTTCTTATCAACCCGGAGATCCTTGAGACAGGCGGTGAGCAGACCGGTGATGAGGGCTGCTTAAGTGTTCCGGGAATGGCAGGACAGGTAACACGGCCGAATTACGTGAAAGTAAAAGCACTTGACGTAAACATGAATGAAGTGATCTATGAAGGTGAGGAGCTTCTGCCAGAGCATTCTGTCACGAGATCGACCATCTGGATGGAAAAATGTACACAGAACTTGTAGAAGGAGAACTTCACAAGGTAACTTACGATTACGATGAAGAAGACTAAAGGCGGGATAATATGAAAATCGTTTATATGGGAACTCCGGACTTTGCAGTTGCACCTCTTGCTGCACTGGTGAAGAACGGATATGAGGTTGAGGCTGTGATCACACAGCCGGATAAGCCTAAGGGCAGAGGCAAGACCATGATGCTACCCCTGTAAAAGAAGAAGCACTGAAACATGACATTCCGGTCCTGCAGCCTGTAAAGGTGCGAGATCCGGAATTTGTGGAAAAACTTGCAGAGATTGCACCTGATATCATTGTTGTGGCAGCTTTTGGACAGATTATACCGAAGAGTATCCTGGAGATGCCGAAATTCGGATGTATCAATATCCATGCATCCTTACTTCCGAAATACCGCGGAGCGGCACCAATCCAGCAGGCAGTTATTGACGGGGAAAAAGAATCCGGCGTTACGATCATGCAGATGGGAACCGGCCTGGATACCGGTGATATGATCTCTAGGATCGTGGTTCCTCTTGCAAAAGATGAGACAGGAGGAAGTCTTTTTGACAAGCTGGCAGAGGCAGGAGCAGAGCTTCTGATCCAGACGCTGCGACTATTTTTGACGGAACAGCTGTATATGAGAAACAGCCGGAGGAGAGTCCGACACCGTATGCAGCTATGATCTCAAAGAAAATGGGACTTCTTGATTTTTCAAAAAAGTGCAGGGGAACTGGAACGTCTTGTGCGTGGCTTAAATCCATGGCCAAGTGCATTTACTTTTATCAATGGAGAAACTCTTAAAGTATGGAGAAGTTCCGTTGAGAAAGCAGAGGTTAAGGAGACACCGGGGACAGTTATGAGCGCAGATAAAGAAGGCATCCACGTACCTGTGGGCAGGATGTACTGGTGCTTCGCGAAGTACAGCTGGAAGGCAAGAAACGTATGGAGCAGATGCTTTTCTGCGCGGATGTCAGTTGAAACCAGGAGACATGTTTACAGATTCCAGGGAGTGATGAATGATGTACGGATATGGTTATTATGGCTATGGTCTGGATCCTACCGTGATCCTGCTTGTAATTGGGATGATTCTTTCCCTTGCAGCATCTGCGAAGCTTAAAAGTACTTTTGCAGTATACAGGAAGGTCCGGAATCATTCCGGGATCACCGGTGCAGAGGCGGCACAGAGAATCCTCAGAGCAGCAGGGATCACAGATGTGCAGGTTGTTCCCATCAGAGGAAGTCTGACAGACCATTATGATCCACGGACGAAAACAGTTTCGCTTTCTGAGGATATTTATGGAAGAAACTCTCTGGCAGCAGTTGGCGTGGCAGCACATGAGTGCGGACATGCGATCCAGGATGCAACTAATTATGCACCTTTGAATATCCGTTCTGCGATCGTGCCGGCTGCGAATATCGGTTCACAGCTTTCATGGCCGCTGTTTATTGCCGGACTGATCTTTTCCATTCATCCGCTGGTTACGCTTGGAATTGCATTGTTTTCACTTGCAGTACTTTTCCAGCTTGTGACTCTTCCGGTTGAGATCAATGCATCCTCCAGAGCACTTACAATGCTGGAGACTACCGGTATTTTAGGAACTGACGAGAAAAAAGGAGCACGAAAGGTGCTGACAGCAGCTGCACTTACTTATGTGGCAGCTCTTGCATCATCCATTCTTCAGCTTCTGAGACTGATTATCCTTGCAGGAGGTAGAGACCGTGATTAGCAGCGGAGTGAATACAAGAGAACTGATCCTTGAGATCCTGTTACAGATTGAGGAGGAAGGGGAGCACAGCCATATTGCTATCCGTAATGCCCTTTCCAAATACCAGTTTCTTCCGAAACAGGAACGAAGCTTTATTACAAGAGTGTGTGAGGGAACTCTGGAGTATCGGATATATATTGATTATGTGATCGATTCTTTTTCAAAGGTTCCTGTAAACAAGATGAAACCGCAGATCAGGGAAATACTCCGAAGTGGTGTGTATCAGCTGAAATTTATGGACAGCGTTCCGGACAGTGCTGTATGCAATGAAGCTGTGAAGCTTGCCCAGCGGAAAGGCTTCTATAATCTGAAGCCTTTTGTAAATGGTGTTCTCCGCACGATCGCAAGGGAGTTAAAGAACCTGGAACTTCCTCCCAGAGAGGAAAATGAGGTACGCTATCTTTCAGTAAAGTATTCCATGCCGGAATATCTGGTGAACAAATGGATCACAGCCTATGGTGTGAAGACTACGGAAAAGATCCTGGAAGATTTTCTCACAGAAAGACCGCTTACTGTGCGTTGCCGTACACATAAGGCATCAAAAAAAGCAATTGTTACAAGCCTTCGTTCACAGGGAGTTACTGTGGAACAGGCACCGTATCTGCCGTATGCACTGAAAATCTCAGATTATAATCATATTCTGACGCTGGATGCTTTTCTTCAGGGACAGATCCTTGTGCAGGACGTAAGTTCCATGATGGTGGCGGAGGTAGCCAGCCCGAAAAAAGGTGACTACATTATTGATATGTGTGCGGCACCTGGAGGAAAGAGTATCCATGCAGCTGATAAGATGGGCGATTATGGAAATGTGGAAGCAGGGATGTAAGTCAGTATAAGGCTGATCTTATCGAAGAAAATATCCAGAGGACAGGCGTGATCAATGTAGAATCAAAGGTACAGGATGCAACCATCTATGATCCGGATTCTGAGGAGAAAGCAGACATTGTGATCGCAGATGTTCCGTGTTCCGGATATGGTGTGATCGGCAAGAAGCCAGAGATCAAATACAGAGCAACCCCACAGAAACAGGAAGAGATCGTTATGCTTCAGAGAAAGATCCTGGATAAGGCTGCGAAATATGTGAAACCGGATGGAACGCTGGTATTCAGCACCTGTACCATTGCAAGAGAAGAGAACGAAGAAAATGTATTATGGTTTCTGAAGAATTACCCGTACAGGCTGGAAAGTCTGGATAAGTATCTTCCGGAGGAACTTCACTGCAAGTCAACCAAACTTGGTTATCTGCAGCTCCTTCCGGGAATACATAAGACGGATGGCTTCTTCATTGCCAGATTCAGAAGGAAATAACAGAAAATGACAGATATAAAATCCATGACACTGGAGGAACTGAAAAATCTGATGACCGAGATCGGTGAGAAGCCTTTCCGGGCAAAACAGATCTACGCATGGCTGCATCAGCAGCTTGTCACCTCCTGGGATGAAATGACGAATCTTTCCAAAGGCCTTAGGGAAAAGCTGTCGGTCTATCCGATCACAGCCCTGACCCAGGCAGATGTAAGGATCTCAAAAATTGACGAAACACGAAAATACCTGTTTCAGCTGGAAGATGGAAATGTGATCGAGAGTGTTCTTATGAGATACCATCATGGAAACTCAGTATGTATCTCATCACAGGTTGGCTGCCGTATGGGCTGCCGGTTCTGTGCTTCTACCATCGGAGGACTTACCAGATGCCTGAAACCGTCTGAGATGCTGGATCAGATTTACAGAATCCAGGCGGATACAGGGGAACGCGTTGCCAATGTAGTGGTGATGGGAACAGGGGAGCCGATGGATAATTATGATAATCTGATCCGTTTCATAAAGATCCTGACAGATGAGAACGGACTTGGTATCAGCCAGAGAAATGTCACTGTTTCAACCTGCGGTATCGTGCCGAAGATGTATGATCTTGCAGAAGAGAAGCTTCAGATCACACTGGCACTTTCACTTCATGCACCAAATGATGAAAAGCGCCGGGAGCTGATGCCGATAGCAAATAAATATTCCATGGATGAAGTTCTTAATGCCTGCCGGAATTATTTTGACAAAACAGGACGCAGAATTACTTTGAATACAGCCTTGTGGCCGGGGTAAATGACGGCGAGGCAGATGCAAAACAGCTTGCTGGACGTATCCGCGGGATCAACTGCCATGTAAATCTGATTCCGGTAAACCCTATCAAAGAACGGTCTTATGTCCGTTCTACTCGACAGGCTGTTGAGAATTTCAAAATAAAACTTGAAAAATACGGAATTAATGTTACTATTAGAAGGGAAATGGGCAGCGATATAGACGGTGCCTGTGGACAGCTAAGAAAAAGTTACATGGAAAAAACAGAAAGCGAGAAGTGACATGAGGATATACTCAGCTACTGATGTAGGGCAGAAGCGGAAGATGAATCAGGACTACGTATTTGTGTCCGAAGACCCGGTAGGAAATCTGCCTAACCTTTTCACAGTCGCAGACGGAATGGGAGGTCATAACGCCGGTGACTATGCATCCTCACATGCAGTACGGATCCTTGTGGATAAAATCCGTGAAGATGCGGATTACAATCCTGTAAAGGTCATTCGTCATGCCATTGAAGCTGCCAATACGGAAATCAGAAACCGTGCACAGGAGGATGCGAACCTCCGGGGTATGGGAACCACTATGGTGGTAGCTACTATTGTAGATCAGTATGCCTATGTTGCCAATGTTGGCGACAGCCGTTTGTATGTGATCAGTGACGGAATCCAGCAGATCACCAGGGATCATTCCCTGGTTCAGGAGATGGTCAGAATGGGTGAAATCAGTGAGGAAGAAGCACGCAATCATCCAGATAAGAACATTATCACAAGGGCACTTGGCGCAGAGAAAACGGTGGATGTTGATTTCTTTGATCTGAAACTTGAGAAAGACTGTACGATCCTGATATGTTCGGACGGGCTGAGCAATATGGTGGAAGATTCCAAGATCCGGGAAATCGTATCCGATCCGGAAGCAGATATTGATCAGAAGGGCAATGCGCTCCTTCGGGAAGCAAATCAGAATGGCGGTAAGGATAATATTGCAATCGTACTGGTAGAACCATTCACGAATGAGGTGGAAACATGTTGAAGACGGGAATGATCATAGCCGAACGCTATGAGATCGTAGGAAAAATCGGAACTGGCGGAATGGCAGATGTCTATAAGGCTATGGATCATAAGCTTAACCGCTTTGTGGCAGTGAAAGTCCTGAAACCGGAGTTTCGGGAGGACACTACATTTATCAAGAAATTCAGAAGTGAAGCCCAGGCAGCAGCCGGACTTACACATCCGAATATTGTCAATGTTTTTGACGTAGGTGATGACGGTGGTGTTTATTACATTGTCATGGAACTGATAGAGGGAATCACCCTGAAGGAATATATTTCCAAGAAAGGCAGACTTTCTATTAAGGAAGCAACAAGTATTGCTATTCAGGTGTCAATGGGACTGGAAGCAGCACATAACCATGGAATCGTTCACAGAGATGTGAAACCGCAGAACATTATTATTTCCACAGATGGAAAGGTAAAGGTTACAGATTTCGGAATTGCCAGAGCAGCTTCATCCAATACGATCAGCTCCAATGTTATGGGATCTGTTCATTACAGTTCACCGGAGCAGGTAAGAGGCGGCTACAGTGATGAGAAGAGTGACATCTATTCTCTGGGAATCACACTGTATGAGATGGTTACAGGAAGAGTTCCTTTTGACGGGGATACAACCGTTGCCATTGCTATTAAACATCTTCAGGAAGAAATGGTTCCACCAAGTGTTTACACACCAGATCTTCCGTACAGCCTGGAGCAGATCATTCTGAAATGTACGCAGAAGAGTGTTGACCGCAGATACAGCCGGATGGAAGATGTGATCGCGGATCTGAAACATTCTCTGATCGATCCGCAGGGAGATTTTGTGAAGCTTACAACTGTGGACAATGATGCGAAGACAGTTGTAATCTCAGAGGAAGAACTTGGTGAAATCAAGAATACACCGAAACAGAGTCTCAAGCAGGAGATCGAAGCTCTTGAAGAAGAGAAATACGATGATAATGATTATGATGATGCAGAGGATGATTATAAGCCGAAATCTAGACAGAAATCTGAAAAGAAAAAGGAACATGGCTCCGGAAGAGGTCTGACGATCGCAGCTCTTATCGGCGGTGCAGTACTTCTGATCGTTCTGGTTGTTGTACTTGGACGTGCAGCAGGACTTTTCGGAACAACTGGCAAGACGAACGATACACAGAAAGAAAAGACAGAAGATACTTCTAGCACAGCAATGGCAACTGTTCCGGATCTTAAAGGAAAGACAGAGGAAGAGGCCAAAACTCTTGCAAATGAGGCACACCTTGGCGTGCAGATGGCTGGTGAGGAGGCCTCTGACCAGGAGAAAGGCAAGATCTCACGTCAGGAGACAGCAGCAGGAACACAGGTTGCACAGAATACAACTGTAAAATACTGGGTAAGTACAGGAACAGCGCAGGTTACAATTCCGGATCTGGATGGACGTACAGGTATTGATGCACAGCAGACACTGGAAGATCTGGGGCTTCAGGTAACAGTTCAGAAAGAGTACAGCGATACGGATGATAATGGATATGCACTTGTGGATCCCGGATATGTATACAGTGTAGAGCCGGCAGCCGGTACATCTGTGCAGAGTGGTTCTTCCGTAACGCTGACAGTCAGCCGTGGGGTTGACTACGGTGATAATGCAGAGGTTCCAAGTGTTGTTGGAATGACCAAGGATGATGCACTTACCACTTTAGGTAAATTTATTGATATTCAGATCACAGAGCAGCAGAGTACAGAGGCAGCAGGGACTGTTATCGCACAGGATCCTGAGGCTTATTCAGCAGCAGATCCTGATCAGCCGATTCATCTTACTATCAGCTCTGGAGACCAGGCACCGGCAGCAGACAGTACAGCATCTGCAGACAGCACATCCGCCGTGGATAGTGCAGCATCTGCAGATAGTACAGCAGCAGATAGTACTGCCGCTACAGACAGTACAGTTTCTGCAGACAGCACAACAAGCACTGTAGATAATGCTAATACCGGTTGGAAATGTACGCAGACTTTGGATACTCCGTCCGGATATAACGGAGGAGTCATCCGTCTGGAACTGATCCAGGATGTAAATGGAGAGCCGAAAGCATCTACAGTTATTGACGGACAGAATATAACTTTCCCATATCAGCTGGATATTTCCGGTGCTGAAGGTGTGACAAGCGGTACTATTTATCTATATGAGCTGGTAAACGGAAACTATCAGCAGCTTGGAACCTACACAGTCACATTTAAGAAAGCTGAGTGATATGCAGGGAAAAATTATAAAAGGTATTGCCGGATTCTACTATGTATACGCAGAAGACGCAATACATATGAATGCAGAGCCAAGGGGATTTTCCGAAAGGACAAGTTCAAACCTCTGGTTGGTGATAATGTGGACATCACAGTTCTGGATGAAAAGGAGCTGGAAGGAAGTGTGACAGAGATCCATAAACGTAAGAATTCCCTGATCCGTCCGGCAGTAGCAATGTGGATCAGGCACTGGTGATCTTTGCCATGGATAACCCGAAGCCAAATTTCATGCTTCTGGACCGATTCCTGATCATGATGGAACGGGAAGATGTTCCGGCTGTCATTTGTTTTAATAAAAAAGATCTGGCAACAGCGGAAGAACTGGAATTTCTCTGTGAGACATACCAGAGCTGCGGCTATCGGGTGATCATGTCAAGTGCGCTGAAAGGCGAAGGCCTTGGCGAGATCGAAGAAGTGCTGAAAGGCAAGACGACTGTAGTGGCAGGGCCTTCCGGTGTTGGCAAGTCGTCTCTTACCAATTCTCTCCAGGAAGAGGTGGAAATGGAGACCGGTGAGATCAGCCGTAAGCTGAAACGTGGTAAGCACACCACCCGTCATGCACAGATCATACCGGTGGCGCAGGATACATTTCTTGTGGATACGCCGGGATTTTCCTCCCTGTACATTGAGAACATGGAGGAGCAGGAACTGAAGGAATATTTTCCTGAGTTCCGGAGATATGAAGATCAGTGCCGTTTCCAGGGCTGTCGTCATATACACGAACCGGGCTGTGCCGTAAAGGAAGCCCTTGAGAACAATAAGATCAGCAGACTCCGGTATGAAGATTACCTGGAGCTGCACCAGGAATTAAAAGAGAAAAGGAGATACTGAGTCATGGAATACCGATTGTGCGTCGATTTTATCAGCAGATTTTAACCGACTGGGAGAACAGATTAAAATTCTGGAAAAAGAAGGCGTAGAATATCTGCATATTGATGTTATGGATGGGGATTTTGTTCCGAGCATATCCTTTGGAATGCCCGTGATCAAATCAATCCGAAAAGAATCCAACATGTTTTTCGACGTACATTTGATGGTAACAGAACCGGAGAGATATATACGTGATTTTGTAGAGTGTGGAGCAGATTCCATTACAGTTCATGCAGAGGCCTGTGAGGATCTGGAACGTACACTGGAGCAGATCAAGGCAGCAGGAGTGAAAGCAGCAGTTTCCATTAAGCCATCCACACCGGTAAATGACATCAGCCATCTTCTCGAAGATGTGGATATGGTTCTTGTGATGACTGTTCAGCCGGGATTTGGCGGACAGAAATACATGGATGAGTGCACAGAGAAGATCCAGGAGCTTCGAGAGCTTATTGACGAAGAGAATCTGGATGTTGATATTCAGGTGGACGGTGGTATCAATGATGATACACTTGAAACGGTTATGCGTGCCGGTGCCAACTTTATGGTTGCAGGTCCTGGGTATTTAAGGGAGATGTGGCAGCCAATGTAAGACATATCACAGAAAAGATCCACAATATCAAAGAAAAGCTGGACTGAAAATGATTGATACGATAATAATGAGCGGGGGCAATATCCAGGATGGTTTTGCCCTCGGTTTTTTGAAAAAAAGAATTAAAGAAAGCGGAAGAGAAAGTCTGAAGCTGGTAGCTGCAGATAAAGGTATGGAGTGGTTTATGAGAAATCCGGAGATCACACCGGATCTTGCAGTGGGAGATTTTGACAGTCTTTCTGAAGAAGGGAAAGCCTATATGAGAAGTCTTTCAGATCTTGAGATCGTCAGGCTTTGCCCGGAGAAAGATGATTCCGATACTCAGTCAGCAGTCAATCACATCATAGAAAAAGGGGCCAGGGACATACTGATCTTCGGCGCGACCGGGACTAGACTGGATCATGTTCTGGCTAATCTGGGATTGCTTTCCATGGGAAAAGAGAAAGGCGTGCATATTTCCATTGCGGATCAGTGGAATTACATAACTCTGGCTGAAAACGGAGCTGTACTGAAACGGGATTCCCAGTTTGGAAAATATGTTTCGTTTTTTACTGTTGGCGGTGATGTGGACGGACTGACTTTGAAGGGATTTAAATATCCGTTGAATAAATATCATCTTACAGTTGCGGACAGCGCCTTACAGTCAGTAATGAAATCGCAGAGGAGACGGCAGAAATCACGTATGACAGCGGTCAGCTGCTTATGATCATGTCGAGAGATTAGCAGATCCTGCTCACAGACAGTGTTATGCCTGGAATTTTGGACGGACGAAAGCAGTATAAAATCTGAAAGTACGGTGGGTTGCGTATTCCGCGGAAAAGTGACCATATCCGGGAAAAATCTTGAAATCCGCTGGTACAATTCCAGTGCAATGAAAGTGACGGGAAGTATTTATGATATAAAAGCGGGTGACAGCGAATGTTGAAATTTTTGAAATTA
>ENA-OQHY01000590-OQHY01000590.1-human-gut-metagenome-genome-assembly--contig:-NODE-590-length-20115-cov-3.492696_pt1 | contig 20115 bp, 26 predicted proteins | sample MGYA00242570_ERZ504733 | MGnify/ENA primary metagenome ERZ504733 (study PRJEB26092, sample SAMD00036219) | human gut metagenome | host: Homo sapiens | study: EMG produced TPA metagenomics assembly of... | reverse complement strand
CTGACCGGGCCGTTGACAGGGCCATTGCCTCCAACAGATTCATGGGAAGCGGTGCTCTGAGGCGCGGCTGCTTGCTGGTTGCGTGCAGCACCGGAGAATCCGCATGTGAGGCTCCGGCAAACCCGCCTCGCGATGCGCCGGCAAAACCACTGGCACCCATACCGGAAGCGGCTGGCGTAGTCGAAGTCGAAGAAGCAGCCGCAGGCGGCATACCAGAAGAAGCTGGCGCGGGAGCGGCTGTTGCAAAGCCTGATTCACTGCCGGCCAACAATCGCGCGGCCAGCAGTTCCAAGCGCATACGCGGAGAAATGGCTCCGGTCATGGCACCCAACGTAGTGTTGATGATGTCTGCCATTGCGGTCAGTGCGCCCAGTCCCAGCGCCTTGGCTTGGCGGTGCAGATCGTCCATATCCTCGGCCTCAGCCGTGTCGGACAGCACGGATTCCGCACGGTCCCCGGCCAACGTAAGCACCAGCAGATCACGCACACGAGCCAGTAGTCTTCGACGAATCGTCTCGGATCGAATCCGCCGACCACGACTTCTGGATAACGCCGTACAGGCTTCGCCGTTGTGATCGATTACCGCATCCACGGCCTCACCGATCAGTGCCTCCGGCGTGAAGCCGAGCAGGGCTACAGCGGCATCATGGGTGATAACGCCTTCGACCGAACCAACCATCAGCTGGTCAAGCACGGACAGGGTATCTCGCATGGAGCCGCCACCGGCGCGCATCGCCAGTTTCAGCACACCGCTCGGGCTTGATGCCTTCCTTGTCGCAGATCGTCTCCAGGTAGGGACCCATGACTTCCTGCGGCACCAGACGGAACGGATAGTGGTGGGTGCGCGAACGGATGGTGCCGATCACCTTGTCTGGTTCGGTGGTGGCGAAGATGAACATCACATGTTCAGGCGGCTCTTCAACGATTTTAAGCAGCGCATTGAAGCCCTGCTGCGTGACCATGTGGGCCTCATCGAGAATGAAAATCTTATAGCGGTCGCGCGCAGGGGCGAAACCAGCGCGTTCTCGCAATTCTCGGGCATCATCACACCGTTGTGCGAGGCCGCATCGATTTCGACCACATCGATGGAACCTGGTCCGCCGGTGGCCAGGTCCTTGCAGCTTTCGCATTCGCCACAGGGGTGGGAAGTCGGCCCTTTGGCACAGTTGACGCAACGGGCCAGGATACGCGCGGAGCTGGTTTTGCCGCAGCCTCGCGGACCTGAGAACAGATAGGCATGTGTGAGCTTGCCCTCGTCCAAGGCGCGCATCAGCGGGACCGTGACTTGGTCCTGGCCGATGACCCCTTCGAAGGTGTCCGGACGATAGCGACGATACAGTGCAAGTGCCATAGCTACTAACCTACCTTTGCCCTCAGAATTAACCGATAAAAAGTCAAGATAAACCGGGCTCATAGTTGCCGAATCGGAAAACTCTTTATATTCCAACGACATTCACCTGACAACGGTTACCGCATTTTTATTGTTATTAACCGCTTTCTTTGTATTAACATAGTGTCAATAACGGTTGTGGTCAGGAGGCACCCATGAGCGATACCCTCGACGAGAAACGCCCCACCCGCGGCGATGCCCGGCGCGACGCCATCGTGCAAGCCGCGCGCAAGGTGTGTCTGGAAAAAGGCTTCTCCAAAATCACCGTTTCCGACATCGCAAGCGAAGTCGGTATGACGCGTTCGCTGTTCTACCACTACTTCGAAGACAAGGAAGCCGTAGCTGACGCAGTACTCGATAACGTCATCGACGAAATCCTCACCACGTTGAAGCAGTGGAACCAAGCGCGCGAAACAGGCAACGTGAACAAGGCATTAGACGACATCGTGCATGTGCTCCGCTCCCTGATCGCCGACGAGAGCCCCTTCTCAAACCGTATGATCCAAGACGGCAACGCCGAACTGTATATCAAGTTCATTGACCGCGCGGCGGACCGTATTGCCGACTACATTGCCCAGACCACCGTACGTGATTTCGAGCAGATGCATGGCCTGCCAATCACCAACGTCCATGAGACGTTCTTCACACTGATTGTGGGGCTTATCTCGCTGATTCGCTCGCATCCGAACATCAGCGACCGAACCATCAAAGAGGTCATGGCGCAGACGCTGCATATCGAAAGCTATGTCGTCTGAGGTCTGACGGGCATTGGCTCTGGTACCGCTCTCCCGCACTCCCCTCAGTCCGCTTCGCGGCCAGCTCGTCCGCAATTGCGGACAGCCTACGGCTGACTTTCTTCTGGTTCGACTATCGTCGAACCCTCGCCTACAAACAGCCCACTGGGCTGTTTGCTTTACGGCTCAGCCTAATGAGGGGAGCCAATATAATCGGGTCACGCGAACTGGCCGGTCACGGGATCGCGACCATCTCGGGCAATGACGTCGAGCACTTCCTGTCGGGAATCCACCTCACGGGCGGCTACGGCCGGCGGCACTAGCACGCGCAACGCGCAGTCCTCGGCCACTACCCTAAATGGCAAATGCCCGATATATTCGCCGTCCGCCATCAGCACCGGTGGCTCGTCTCCTTCCGCTGCCCGCGTGACTTCGATTTCACGGATACGTTTCCAGCCGAACACCTTTGAAGCAAGTAGCTTGCCGTTATAGGCATTCGAAATGGCCACCGCGCATTCGCCGAAGTTCGGCACGTGGTCCATCCACACCAGGTCCAACAATCCATCGGAGAAGCAGGAGTACGGCGAGACCTCAATGCCGCCACCGATATGCCTCGAATTCGCAATCGTCAGCAATGGTGTGATGATGTCTCGTTCATCCGTGGTACCGTCCGCCAATGTGGCTTTGATGTGGTAACCATAACGCTTCATATGCGTCAGCTCCACCAGCACCGCCGCAAAGTAGCGCATGGTGCCGGTCGCAGATGCGAATGATTCGCACGGTCGTTGATGCTCGCGTCAAGACCACAGGACAGCATGCCCGCATAGTACCGGTCAATCGGATGCTCGGCGGACTTGCTCTCCTGGTACTCGTACTCCTCGCCAGTGGAGGGATCCACGGCATAGCCGCCGTCCAAAGAGGTCACGCGTCCCATGTCCACATCGATGTGTGATCCGCGCACGATAGCACCGACGATACCTTCCACTGCGGTTTCGATACGGTTGACCGGCAGCTTCAGTCCTCGTGCGAAATCGTTGCCCGACCCCGTGGCCACGATGCCCAACGGCTTGCCACTGCAGCCCACGGCGTTCGCTCCAAGTGCGATCATGCCGTCGCCACCGACCACTACGAGATAGTCGTACTCGTGCGCGCGTTCACGCGCCTGGTTCAGGGAATCGTCGAAACTTACGCCGGTGATGTCGATGACGTCGAAGTTATGGGCACGGCCGGCTTCCTCCAGCAGACCCAATACCTGCGCGTCCACCTTAGCGCCACGGCCTTTATCGGAAGTGGGGTTGCCCACCATGGCCACCACGCGACGGCGCTCGTTGCGTTCACTCTCGCTCATGCTCTCACCTTAGCCAAAGGCCCAGAAGCCCGCCAGAGTATCGGTGCTTTACGGTCCATTATTGTGATAATTGTCTCCTTCCGTACAACTCACCGGTCCGGCCCGAGCCATCCGCTCCACGGATGATGCCACCAGGACCATGGTTTCCACCTTGATGGTTACCAACACGTCTTCATCCCGCACGGAGCAGGAGCCCAAAACTACACCATTCGCTTCAGCATGTTGGCGGCGAGCGCACATGGATCACCGATATCCGCATGCCACAGCGCATACGCGGCGTCAAAGGCGATAAGGTCGGCGAGGGAACGCGCTCGGTTCTGGCAGATCATGAGGCTGCCCACACTTGCCGCCACCGCGAGCGCAATGCCCACCACCATAACCAGCATGGCTCCGGCCATCGTGCCCGATCCCTCCTCATAACGCATTCCCTGCACCGCAGTTCCTTTCTGTTGCGGCCGCCCAGCCAGCCGACCGTTATTGGCTTATCGCCGTAGCGTTGCCGGTAACCCGCGTTGGAGTGACATCCAGCGGACCAGGCAATACCGAACATTCGACCATCACACTCGTCGATTGGCCGTCGTGGGCAATGATGACGCGAGGCTCTCCCCCGGCAACGTCCGCAGCTATGCTGCGCGAGGATGATTCGTCACCGGTAACCACAAACTCGCGTGCAGCCGCTGCCGCGGCACTTTGACAGTCCATGGAAACGATGACCACACGTCCTATTGCCAATATCAGCCCGGCGATGGCGATAACGCTGGGCAATACGATCGCGAATTCGGCGGTGGCCGACCCCGTGCATAGGTCTGGCGGCAGTCTGGCGAGCCGCCACCGGCATGTCATGGTCTTCATGCTGTCACCCGACTTTCAGAGCCTGTTTGATGATGTTGGTCAGCAACGTCTTGATGGCATCCGACTTCAGGATGGCGACCAGCACCGCCGCAAAGCCTGTAGCCGCAACGAGTACGACTGCGTATTCCGCAGTGGCCGCGCCTTCTTCGGGCTCAGCCATGAGGGTGCGGATGCGTGCGTCCATGAGGCATAGCCGTTCTTTCGCCTTGGCGTTCAGCGTGGCCACACGAGCCTTGCTGTGCGCAAAGATGCCGGCCTGCCCGTCGACGATGACGGGGATAGGGGTATTCATTGGCGTTCCTTTCGGTAAGGAGGGGAAGCTGCGCAGTGGCTTCGCACCTTCCCCATGCGTGTGTGAGTGGTTGGCCCCCGCGCCGGGTTGACGCGGGGTGCATACCACTGTGGACTATCAACGCTTCATGCACCAGGAAAAACGGGGTATGTGGTTCTAGCTTGCCGAGTTATCCACACCCCGACGTGTCGTCCACCACCAATGTGGATAACCAAACGCAGCCAAGTGCAATACCGAGCGATACAACAAGATTCAGCCCAAGCGCACTCGGTTCACGCCTATATTCACATCATGAAGGACGCAATCGCCGGAATGACTCCTACCAGCACGAATGCCGGCAGAAAACATAGCCCTGTAGGCATCAGTAGCTTTACCGACAGCTTCGCGGCATTCCGTTCGATGGCGGCACGCTCGTCACGGTCCAGCTGTTCAATGGCGGATTCGAGGCGCACGCCAGGCATATCGCCATGCGTCCATGACGATTCCAAAGCCGATTGCAGCAGGCCAAGATCTCGTTGCGTTCTGCTGGTACGTTTTCCGGATGAACTATCAGCTGGCGCACCCTCATGCTGAACAGCCATAGCGGCATGCCACGCATCAGCCCAGGGAACCCCTCTGGCCAGGGAGCTCCCGACCTCGCTCATGCGAGCGCCGCAGTCGCCGCCGACGGCTTTGCCCACCATGTCAAGCGCCCGGGGAATCGAGGAGCCCTGACGCAAGGACACCTGCAACATACGCAATATGAGTATGGTCCATGACGACCCGCAATCATGCGCTACGGCCGGTTCCTCGCCCGGCAAGCGGCTGTCATGACGAGACGGAGCCTTATACAGCCAACTAGCGATCGCCGCACAGCCTGCCGCGGCGTGTACCCACACCGTACTCATAATCCGCTGCCTTTCAACAATGCCCGCATCCATGCCAAGCCGGCAGCATAACAACATCCCCCTAATACCAAGCAGACCACACCGCGTGGCGATCCAAGCAAGAACGCCAATGGTCTAGCTCCCAGAAGCTCGCCCAATGCCACAGTGACGGCCGGAAGCGCGCTCAGCAGCCCCACAGTGGCTTTAGGAACGGCACATGCTTGCGATCGCAGGTTCTGCATCAGCCTCATCTGCCGGTAAGCAGTCAATACCGCTTCCAGACATGGCACTGCTTGGCAACCGAGCTCATCGCTCAAAACCGCTGCGGCGGTGACCCCGCGTGCAGCTTCAAGTACCTGCGCTGGTGATTCGTCGGGCAGACGCCGCTGTTCGAACACCGTTATGAGCCGTTCCACAGTAATGCGCTGAGTGGCGAAGCGTCTGCTGGATTGTTCCTCGAATGCTTCAACCAATGTGCCGCCACCTCGCAATCGCGCGATGGCGGACGTAATCACCTGCGCAACGCCCACGCGAGGTGAGCCGGCATATCGAGGTTCGTTTATGGCTGCGGAATCGACCGCACGCCCGCGGTAAGCCAGCCGATACAGCCTCCCGGACTTGTTCCCCGGCCATATCAGCACGGCGAGCGCCACCAGAACAGCACACCACATCATCACCCACCACCACTCGGCCCGGGAACGATGCCCCATCGTTCAATGAAGTGCCCCCATTCGGCGGCATACCGAGGAGGATGGCAGCCATTCCATACCGCCAGCGGTGTTCCTGCCAGTTCACCATGTGCTACACGCAGTTCGCCGATCTGCGTGATACGCCGCTGTCCGTTCACTCGCTCCAAATGCACCACCGCGTCGAAAGCGCCTGCCGCCAGCATGGCCAACGCCTGTGGACTGACTCCGGCGAGTAATCCAAGCGAAATCAGCCTGGACGGTACTCGGTTCACGCCGTCCGCATGCACAGTGGTCATGCCACCGTGATGACCAGAATTGAACGCGCGCAATAGGTCGACGATTTCCGCGCCACGCATTCGCCCAGCACCACGCGGTCGGGGCGCATTCGCAACGTCGCTTTGACCAAGTCCGTTAGACTTATGGCTCCGACGCCCTCCACATTCGCCTCGCGCGTTACCAACGACACATGATCGCCACGCCCCAGTTCTCCCAGTTCACGAACTTCCTCTACGGTGACGATGCGCTCGTTCACATCGCATTGCGCCAGCAGCGCCTTGAGCAAGGTGGTCTTGCCCACGCCTGTTCCGCCGGTAATCAGCACTGTGGCATGTCTGCGCACCAGTCCCACGAACATCGGCAGCCAAGCAGCCGGGAATACACCTAATTGGCTCAGATGTCGCAACGATGCCATGGTCCTGTCAGGGAACCGTATGGAGATTGCGGCACCTTGTGGCACCAATGGGGCAATCACCGCATGCACGCGGATGCCGTCTGGACTGGCGGCGTCCGCTATCGGGCAGGCATCATCCAGTCTGCGCCCAAGCTGCGCGCACAGTTGGACGGCGTATTCTCGAACTACTTGCGGCGAGCGAAACGGCACACGCAATACTGTTTCTCGCATGCCGTTGCCGCGGTCCGCCCAAACGCGGCCATCACAGGTCACCGCCAGATCGGTAACCTGCGGGTCGGATGCCACATCATTCAATAGACCGAAGAACACAGTTCTGGGCACTGCGCCGGGCTCATCAGCGAGTGATTACGGCAGCATACCGCATCACCGGTCCTTGCAAGAAGCTCCCGAAACCGGGCGAATGGCCTGCTCGACAAGATCGGCAAGCAAGCTCACGGCTTTGCGGCTGCCTTTGGTCACCGATCTGATGCCGAGGCTTCCAGTACGTCTCCACACAGATTGACACTTGGTTTGACAGGCCCCAATACCGTGGCAGTCAAATAGTCCTGCGCCTCACCAATACCCACGTGGCCTCTCCCACGTGGAGCGCCACGTGGTTCCACGCCGACGATATGTGGCGCTTCACAGCCCCATGAATCCAGTCTGGACCGGTGCGACTTGGCTCTGGCCAGCCCCATCACCGACAATTCCGCGGCAATCACCTGCATGCCACTGCGCAGATCGGGTACGGTCTCAATGAGTCCACCCTGACCGGCATCTACGATGACAACGTCGTTCGTTTCCGCCAAGGCTCGAATGGCCGCTTGAACTTCCCACCAGTCAGGCTGGCGCGCGCTCCAAGGGTCATAGGGAAGTACTCGCACACCCTCCCACATCATCAGCTCATGGTTCATCGCATCGCCCTCGATGCGGCCGAGGGGTGCGTCGACTTGGCTGAATCGTAAACCCGGCTCTCGTTCTACACCCAGCAGCAGGTCAAGGCATCCGGCCACGAAATCAGCGTCTATGAGAGCGCAGCTGTGTTCACGTCTCGCCAATGTCCATGCAAGCATGGAAGCCATGACACTCAACCCCACGCCTCCATGACCTGACGTCATCGTCACAATGTTATGGAAGCTGGTGTCTGTAGTTAGGGCGAGTGCCGGAGCCTCGCCCGATCTCTGCCGTTCGCATGAGGCCAACGGCCTGGGCGGCGGAGTGTAGTAGCGATGCGCTGGAATCGGCGCATCGTCCGTGGGCAGCGGAATGCCCGGAGGTGCTACCGCTGGCGAGGTGATCCTACGCGCCACGCGGGGTGTGGTGTTGCTATTCATAAGCCGATTGAAACGTGTCCGAGTTCAATGCTCAACACGAATCGACCATTGTGGTTCTAGCTTGCTGAGTTATCCACACCCCGGCATGTCGTCCACGACAAATGTGGATAACCACGCTGTTGTTTCACGCCCATCTCATGCAGAAAAGGCCCTGACCTCATATGCACAGTCAGGGCCTTCATTTTCACGACGATTCCTTATGCGGTAATCTACATTCCTTGCTTACTTATCGAGGTTCTTGATGCCGTCTTCCATGACGTCCAACTGAGCATCGGTCACCTTGGCCGGCTTCTTCTTGCCGAACTTGGCCTTGAGCAGACCGATGATGGTCGGGGCGAGCGAAACCAGCAGAATCAGCACGATCACCAGTTCGAAGTGATCCTGCACGGCCGGAATGTTGCCGAAGAAGTAGCCCAGCAGCGTGAACAACGTGGACCAGCACAGGCCGCCGAGCACTGAGAACGGCGTGAAACGGCTCCAACGCATACCGGAAATACCGGAAATGAACGGCATGAACGTACGAATGAACGGGAAGAAGCGGCCCAGGAACACAGCCAGCGGGCCCCACTTTTCAATCATGCCCTCGGTTTTGGCCAGTCGCTCAGGAGTCAGCGCCTTCACCTTGCCGGATTGGATAATACGGCGGCCAAAGAAATGACCGATGAAGTAGTTGCACTGGTCGCCGATAATCGGCGCGCACCAAACCACCGGCAGCAACCAGAACAGCGGCAGCGCGGCCTTGCCGGTCGCAGCATCCGGGGCTGCGAACACGCCGGCCGCGAACAACAGCGAATCACCGGGCAGGAACGGGAAGAACACCACGCCCGTTTCGATGAATACGATGAGGAAGATGAATCCGAGGGTCGGCGCCACGCCCATGGCAATCCAACCGGCAATCGCGGCACGCGGATCCTTCAGCAGTTCGATGATGAAATTAACGAAGCCCATGTGTTTCCTATGAGTCCTAAATCTTGTATTGAGCTGCCAGCCCAATGAACCAGACAGTTATATGCAAACCGTCAAATACCCTACCAGCCGGCCTATAACATCAGGTCGACTGGGGTTTCCCACACAAACTCCGCAATACAAACGAAATTTCTACTCCCCCAAACGCTGCCGCACAAAGGCGTCCAGCGCGGCCGCATCGATGCCCTCATACGAGTCGATGGAGCAAACTGGCCAAGGCCGGAAGTGTCGGTGCGAATCCAGCCAGTCTGCGCAATCAGTGTGGCCCCCGAGGCGGCGCCGGAGCGCAGACCGGATGAGGAATCTTCCATTACCACGCACTTGACCATGTCTTCAGGCGCGATGCCGAGTCTCTCAGCCGCGGCCAGATATGGGGCAGGGCTCGGCTTGTGCTCGTACGGATCATCGCCGCAGACGTAGCCGGCAAGCAATCCATCAGCCTGCTTCATGATGTTCTCGGCCATGCGGCGAGGCGAAGTAGTGACCAGCATGGATGGGATGTCGGCTTCCTTGAGCGAATGCAGCACGTCTTGCACACCAGGAATCCACGGCAGACGTTCGACCTCCGCCTTGAACACATAATCCTTGAGCTGCTTGTCGATTTCGGGAACGCTCAATGTGCAGCCATGCGCAATCATGACCTCTGCCACGTGTGGTACCGGAGTGCCGGAGCACTCCCAACCGAGGTCCTCGTTCCACTCGCCGCCATTGTTGTGCGCGATCTCAATCTCACCGTCATGCCAGAGCGGCTCAGAATCGATGAGAGTACCGTCCAAATCCCAGAACACGGCTTTGAGCAGCATAGTTACCTCCGTCCACATGCCCGCACGCCAATTGCGCCCTTACTCTTGCTGCATTCCATTGCACCAATCGGATGCGACAACCATAGCGCGTCAGCACACCGCCCCTGCGCCTCAGCGCATGGTCAGCCCACCATCGACGTGCAGACATTGTCCGGTAATGAAGCCGGCCATGTCGGACGCCAACAACGCGACCCCTCCGGCGATGTCATCGGGACGGGCAAGGCGGCCAAGAGGCGTCATGGCAATGATTCGTTCACGAACATCCTCGGTGGTGGCTGCGCTGGATGCGGTTCCGGCCGTCAAACCTGCGGCAATGGCATTAACGGTAATGCCGAAGCGCCCAGCTCCTGGGCCAGAGAGCGGGTCATGCCGACCAAGCCGCCTTTGGCAGTGATATACGAATGGTAGGGCACGATGGGCGAATCGACCAGATTGCTGGAGATGTTGATGATACGCCCGGAGGTCTGGGCTCGCATCAGCGGCACCACATGTGAGCACATCAGATATGCACCATGCAGGCATCCCTCGATCTGTGCGCTAAACTCATCCAATCGCCTCCAGCAAAAGTGGAACGGCGACGCGGGTCAAAGGAGAAGCGTCCGAAAGCATTATTCACTAAGATGTCCACGCCGCCGAATGAGTCGACAGCGGTACCACTAGCTTGGAAGATTGCGATTCATCGCAAACATCCGCCTGTACAGCTATAGCCAAGCCTCCCAGCGAGTGGATGTCTTCAACGGTGCGCTGCGCGCTGGCGGCGTCATGTACGTAATTGATGACGACAGCGGCTCCGTGCGATGCCAGGCATTTCGCCACAGCCGCTCCTATGCCCTTGCCGGAACCGGTGATGATCGCTGTTCTGCCATCCAGATTCACCATTGGACGCCGTGCCATATCGCTTTGCTCTGTCATTACCCTTGCCTTTCGCCCTGCTACCAGCCTCTGCTGCCCGCAACAGCACAGGCCTATTCCATATCCATATCGAACGAATCGCTGTACGCGTCGCTGCCGCGTTCGACATCCACCGCGCGCAACAGATCGATGAGGTTGAAGCCCCCATCATGATGCCAGCCGGATTTCGCCCGATCCATCTCACCGAGCGGACAGATGCGATTCACACCGACCTCGGCCAATGTATCTGCAAGACCAAACAGTCTGGTTGAATCCACAGCGACACCGCAGCTCTGCAGCCAGCCACGGCAGGAAGTCAGTCTTCTGGCAGCGTCCAACAAATCTGGCACCGCCACCACGTTGACGGTGCGGTTCAACGGCGACATCAGCGAAGCAACATCCTCGTCGGCACCGCTACCGTCAAGTTCTCGATACAGCACCGACCATGCCGTGCTATGGCCACTGGCGAACACCGCGGCCTTCCCGCCCATCAAGCTCTCATCTCAGCGTCGGTGCGCGCCCGCTGAATGGCCACGTTCTCGGCGTCACTCAATACGGAGCGCGGATATTTGCGCTGCTGATTCTCAAGCTCGCCACCGAGCAGCTGAGCCACTTCACGAGGGGTGAGGGCTCCATCAGTCTCCACGAACACGGTCTGCGGAGCCAGGCAGCTTTGCTGGTCATATGTGGCGATGTCAACAGCCACACGATGCACGGTATCGGCATAGGTATCAGGACGCAAAGCCTCTCGGCCAATGAACGCCAACCCGACTTTTGCTCCGTAACCTAGACAGGGCTTGGACCCGGCGACTTTGCCGCAATCAATTTGGTAGTCTGCGAAGAACCGTAAACAATCACGGCATCGGCCGCATCGATGGCTGAATCCTCGAGCTGCTGCGAGCCGCCCTTCCATGGAACCACCGCAATGGCATCAGCGAGGTCGGAATTGACCATCGCAATGCTGCGAGCAAAGAACGCAGGCATCACCGGCTCGGAAAATGAAGATTTGCCAAGAATCGCGCCTTTGACCAGCAGGGTCATCGCCATGCTCCACACGGGAATCCCCGGCACATTGCTGGAGAACACCTGATAGGTGAGCGCTGGGCCCACATATTTAGAGTATCCCCCCGCCTTGTTCGGCCGGAATTCGTCGAGCATAGACGGCTGACCGATTTCGGAGTCAAGGAACCGGAGCAGTTCACGACGCCTGAACTGGCGCATATACCGTTTGAGCTCAATCCGCACCATGTCAGGCTCATATCCGGTGATTGCGGGAATCAGCAGTTCAGCCTGACGCCGCAGCTCAAAATCCGGATCGGCCCATAGTTGGGCCGCGTCGGCCACGATGTCGAGAATATCGTTGACACTCATCGCGGCAAGCGTGCGGTTGCGAACATCGACAAGCTGCTTGGCAAGGGAAGTCACCTTTGAGCCATCCAGTCGCGGATAGCGCAAACGCTTCACCCCATCCGATGTGGCGACCTCATAGATTTCGTAATCCGAAACATCCACTCCCGAGGCAGGTGGAAGACATCAATGGCCTGACTCACGGATTCATCAACGGTTGGCACTGATGACCTCGTCTACCGCGATTGAGCACCCACGAGCCTCGGCTCCCTTCGCCCTGCCCTGCAGCAGGAATCCGTCCGGGGTCCGATGGCCGAGGTCCTCGGTCAGAATACCGATGCATGAATTCCAATTGGCAAGGTCGTAATGGGCTATCACACCGGTCTCACCATCCTTGACGGGAGTCAGCGTTTCCGGATCGAGGAAGACCGTGCGCACCCAAGCGGGGTTCGCCTTGAGATAGTTGCTGGTGCCATCCGTATACCACGACAGAATATTTTGGTCATAGATCTGCGAGCTCAACTCGGTCATGCCATACATGTTGACGCAGTGGTGGCGCGGCACCCCCAGTGTCTGTTCCAGCTCATCAAGCATCTGGTCTTCGGTGATGTCGCGCTTAGTGCTCTTGAAGCCGCCAGTGTCGAACAACCGGCTATCGGGGGCCAGCGCGAACGTCAGATCATGCTCATGCAGGTAATCGAACAGATACAGATAGGACGACGAGACACCCATCAGCATCACCGGTTCACCGTCAGACACCGCACGGTTAAGGAAGGCGATGATTTCATCGAACTTGAGTCCATGCTCGTCGAAGAACACACCGCTGCCTTCGCTGCCGCAGCACTCCACGGCCTTGGTAAGGTAGCGCGACAGGGAGGAGTTCTGGTTCATGTCCCATGCCGGCGAAATCACGGCGATGCGGATACGCTCTCGATCCGGCATGATGAAATGACGGAACGGCACAATCATTGATTCATCCCACACCTCAAGATCGGGATGGAAGTTGCGCCCACGCATCTTGCCGCCATGCGTGGTTCCGCTCGTCATGAATACGGCTTCGCACTGCTCGGTCGGTATGGTCGAAAGGTCAAGGTGCTTGAACCCGTCCACCGGCATCGGCGGAATCTCCCGCCAATCCTTGAGCGTTGCGGGGGTGACGCGTTTAGCCGCGCAGTAACGACGGTACGGCAGATCATACGTGTACTGATAGATGAACACGTCGCGCGCCAACGCACCAAACGCCTCTTCCGGGGCCTGCTCACAGCCATAGGTATGGATAAAATCCAGAATCCCGCGCTTGATACGACGCGCGTCATCCATCACATCAGTCATTGCATCGCTCCTGTCAATATCCAATATCAACCAGCATTATCGTTCATCGTACGCCGCAGCGCCAGTCCCATCCGCCGGATCGGCTGCTGGAACATCCACGGACGCCGGCGCACGATGCTTCGCCACCAAATCCGGAAGAGCGACGAAAAGCGCATTGAGAATGATGGCGCTGAATACACCGACCATGATGTTGTTGCCAAAGAACACGCTTGCGCCGCCGGTCAGGCCGGAGAGCGCCTTGGGCAGGGCGATGCCGAGCAACAGAGACATGCCGATGACCGTTTGACGGCGCTCGTCATCAGCGACCTTGCGCAGGGCGCGCAGGCCGGTCACGATTAGGCTGGCCGCAGCCGGCAGGAAAATGCCTCCGACGACTGCCGAGGGAATGACGGACAGCAACGCGCCCGCCTTTGGCACGAAGCCCAGAATCAGCAACAGCACAGCGGCGATGATCACAGGCGTGCGCGTGCGCAACTTGCCTTCGCCGGTCAGGTTGAGCAGGCCGACATTTTGCGGGTAGGCGGTGGTGGTGAATCCACCAATCAGCGAGGAAATGGCTGAACCGGCCGCCTCGCCGGCAAGACCGTAGCGCACCTGCTTGCGTTCGAGGGACGTGCCTGAATCTCAGAAGCCGCCTGATAGACGCCGAGAGCTTCCATGACGGCAACCATGTAGGCAATGAAGAACGGGATGAAGATCTTCCAGTCAAATGTGAACGGACCGTAGGGCAGGAAGGTCGGCAGGCCCAACCATCCTTGGATGCCACAGGAGAGAAGTCCACCATGCCAAACGCTGCGGCGACCACGGTGCCGACGACGAGCGCGATGAGGAATGAGAACGACTTGAGCAGGCCCTTGCCGAGCAACGACAGGACAAGCACAATCGCCGTGGTCAGAATCGACACGGTCAGGATGTGCGGATCGGCGAACGTCTTGTCGCCGGGAGCCCCGCCTAGAAACTCGCTCAGCGTGAATCCAGACAGCGAGACACCGACCATAAAGATGACCACGCCCGAAATCATCGGAGAGAACAGGAACCGCATCCGCTCTATCACACCGGTCAGGCACAGCAACAGGAACACAAGCGAAGCGATGAGAATGGACGAACTCGCCGCCCCCAGCATGCCGGCCGTACCTGCCGCGATCATCAACGCGTCAAACGCGGCTGACGGCCCCTGCACCACCGGCAGGCGAACCAGCCGAGTGGCCTGAACCAAAGTAACCAGACCAGAGACGATGAAGATGGCGTTAATCATGTTCGACGACAGGGCAATAGGTAAGCCGATTGCTCCGGCCACAAACACCGGATCAAGCCAGACGTTGGAAACAAGCACATGCTGGAAACCCAGCAGTACGTTCTGGGCGGTCAGCTCCTTGCGTATTGACATACGCTTCCTCTCTCTCAACGCGCATATGGGATGCCGAGCCGAACAGAGGAGTTCAACCGTCGCATTCCCTACGCGAGTGTTAGCTCACAGGTTCGAAGGGTTCGGCACATACCGTCTCAGCCTAAAGCACCCCTTACGAATCGGTTTTCGCACGTCACCGTAACAAACCTTGACATCTCCGTCAAGAAGATTCGTGCTTTTCGGCAGCTGCCCGATGTGAGATAACAAACAGTTTTACGAATGGAGAAGGAATCGAAGCAATGCGGCCAGACTCACCAACCCACAGGACCATGGACTTGGAGTCGGCGGGAGTGTAGTTGGAGTCGCCGGTGGCGCCGGCAGCGATATCGGCGGCAGTATCGCGGCCGGGCAGTTCGCGGGTTCGCGGCGGATGGCGTTGCGCCAGAGGCGGGCGCGGTTGGAGCGTTGTACCTCCACGATATTGCCGTCACGGCCTGCGGCGAAAACGCTCTCCTGGTCGCCGGTTTGCATGCGTTTGACTTCGCGGCGCAGTTGGCGATTCTCTTCTTCGAGGACCAAAATGCGCGCGATACCGGAAAGGTTGATGCCTCATCCTGGCTCAGGCGCTGAGCTCGGGTCAGGCGGGCAATGTCGCGCAGGCAGTAGCGGCGTGCGCCGCCATCGGTGCGCTGCGGACGAACCAAACCGAGGCGGTCGTACTGACGGAGAGTCTGGGGGTGAATGTTGGCCAACTCGGCGGTCTGGCCGACGGTGAAGATGGGCAGTTCGATGTCGAAGCCGACGTCATCGGCTCCGTCGAGATCGGCCCTGCCCATCACGAGCGCGGTTGCGCACATCGCGTATAACTGCTTCATCTGGTTGGCTAACCGCGCCATTGTTCACCTCCTGATTACAGGCTGAGATAGTCGCCGGCTTTTTCGTCGAATTCTTTGGCGGCGTGCTTGACGGCCAGACCCGGCTTGGCGGGGACCATGATCTGCACACGGCCGATCAGATCGCCCGGCTGGTTGCTGCGCTGGACGCCAAGTCCCGTGAGCTTGACTTCCGCGCCGGAGCTGGAGCCTGCCGGCACCTTGAAGGTAACGGGATTGCCGTCGATATCCTTGGCCTCGACCTTGCCACCGGCCACGGCCTGGCCCACGGTGACGGGCAGGTCCATGACGATATCATGGCCGCGCATCGAGAATGTGGCATCGGGCTTGACGGTGACGTGCAGGTACAGGTCACCGGCCTTGCCGCCGTTGATGCCTAGCTTGCCCTTGCCGGCCAGCTTGATTTTCTGTCCGTCCTTGACGCCCGCAGGCACGTGGGCTTGAACTTCTTGCCGTCCACGGACAGGGACACGGTAGCGCCCTTGACCGCCTGACGCAGGGTCAGGCTGATCTTGGAGTTGCGGTCCTCGCCGTTTTCGGGGCGCGGGGCCTCCTCATAGCCATAGCCGCCGGCATTGCCGTACGGCGATTGGCCGTAGCCGCCATACGGCTGGCCGCCCTGACCTGCAGCACCGCCGAACATCGAGAAGATGTCGTTGATGTTGTTGGGGCCGCCGCCCGAAGTGGAGAAGCGGATGCGCGAGCCATTGCCGCCGGCACCCTGGCCGAACATGGAACCAAAGATGTCGGAGAAACCGGAAGCATCGAAGCCGCCGGTGCCGGAACCGCCGGCGAAGCGGGCACCGCCCATGCCGAACTGACGAATCGCGTCGTACTTCTGGCGATCTTCCTTCTTGCTCAGCACGTCATAGGCTTCGGAGATGTCCTTGAACTTCTCCTCGGCTTCCTTGGTCTTGTTGACGTCAGGATGGTATTTGCGGGCGAGCTTGCGGTACGCCTTCTTGATGTCGTCGTCCGAAGCGTCCTTGGAGACACCAAGGACTTTGTAGAAGTCTTTGCTGAGCCATTCGTTTTCAGCCATTCATGTCTCCTTTCTAGAAAAGTCTTTATGATTGGCTCCCTCAGAGAGGGGAGCCAAGGTAAATATCAACTCATTGCAGCGAGCTGACCGTCAGTTTTGCGGGGAGCTACTACTACTCGGGCGGCGCGGATTACGCGATCGCCGATGCGGTAGCCGGCCTCGACCACGGTGTCAACCGTTTCCTTTTCGGCATCCGCGTCCGGCTTGTGCAGGATCGCGTCATGCTTGGTGGGGTCGAAGTCCTCGCCCTTTTCGCCGAACTTCTCGACACCGAACTTCTCGAAGGCTTGTCAATCTTGGTGGCGACGGCCTTGAACGAGTCGTCCATCTCGCTGTGTTCGCGAATGCGGTCGATATCGTCGAGGGCGGGCAGCAGCGCGGTCAGCACGTCGATGATGCCGTGCTGGCGGAAGCGCTCCTGCTCCTTCTGCGTGCGATTGCGGTAGTTGATGAACTCCGCACGTTCGCGTTGCAGGGCTTCGAGGTAGTCTGCGGCTTCCTTCTTGGCCTTGCCGAGCGGGGTGAGGGTGTCTGCGGAATCGGACTGGCCTTCGCCAGTCTTCTCTCCCTCAGCTGCGGCAGGAGCCGCGTCGGCTCCTTCATTGGAAGGAGCTGGGCAGCCGAATCCTGCGCAGAGCCGGACTCGGCGGAGGCGTCAGCCCCTGAAGAGGCCTGAGCGGTAGCTCAGCATCTGAGGGATCCGGCAGGTCGTTCAGGTAGTCGTCCTTGTTGAACTCGGACATCACTTGTTGTCCTTGTCGTCATCGTCGTCCACGACCTCGGCCTCGACGGTGTCGTCGTCGGAACCGGAGGCGGAGCCAGCGGAAGCGCCGGCACCGTCAGCACCAGCGGCAGCACCCTCGGCACCCTGCTGGGCGTAGAGGACCTGGCCGATCTTCTGGGCGGCGGTCATCAGCTCGGTCTGAGCGGTCTTGACCTTCTCGGTGTCGTCACCCTTCAGGGCTTCCTTCAGAGCGTTGACCTTGTCGGTGACTTCCTTGACGATGTCGTCGGAGAGCTTGTCCTTGTTGTCGTTGACGAGCTTCTCGGTGGAGTAGGCGAAGGCTCGGCCTGGTTGCGGGTCTCGGCGTCTTCCTTGCGCTTCTTGTCCTCAGCCTCATGAGCTTCGGCTTCCTTGACCATGCGGTCGATCTCGTCCTTCGGCAGGCCGGAACCACCGGTGATGGTCATGGACTGCTCCTTGCCGGTGCCCTTGTCCTTAGCGGACACGTGCACGATGCCGTTGGCGTCGATGTCGAAGGTGACCTCGATCTGCGGGACGCCACGCGGAGCCGGAGCGATGCCGGTCAGCTCGAAGGTGCCCAGCGGCTTGTTGTCGCGAGCGAACTCACGCTCACCCTGGTAGACCTGAATCAGCACGGACGGCTGGTTGTCTTCAGCGGTGGAGAAGACCTCGGAGCGCTTGGTCGGGATGGCGGTGTTGCGATCGATGAGCTTGGTCATGATGCCACCCTTGGTCTCGATACCGAGGGACAGCGGGGTCACGTCGATAAGCAGGACGTCCTTACGGTCGCCCTTGATGACGCCGGACTGCACGGCGGCACCGACAGCCACAACCTCATCCGGGTTCACGGACTGGTTCGCTTCCTTACCACCGGTGAGCTCCTTGACGAGTTCCTTGACGGCGGGCATACGAGTGGAACCACCGACGAGCACCACGTGGTCGATGTCGCTCACGGAGATGCCGGCGTCGTGCAGCACGTTGTTGAACGGCGTGCGGCAGCGACCCAGCAGGTCGGAGGTCATTTCCTCGAAGTGCGCACGGGTCAGAGTCTCATCCAGGTGCACCGGGGTGCCGTCAGGGGTCATGGCCAGGTACTGCATGGAGATGCTGGTGGAGGTGGAGGAGGAGAGCTCCTTCTTCGCCTGCTCAGCGGCTTCCTTCAGACGCTGCAGCGCGATCTTGTCCTTGGACAGGTCGACGCCGTACTTGTTCTTGACTTCGGAAACCAGCCAATCGATGATCTTCTGATCCCAGTCGTCACCACCGAGGTGGTTGTCGCCGTTGGTGGCCTGAACCTGAATGGTGGAGAAGCCGTCGTCATCCTTGCCAATCTCCAGCAGGGAGACATCGAAGGTGCCGCCGCCGAGGTCGAAGACCAGGATGCGCTCGTCTTCCTTGCCCTTCTCAAGGCCGTAGGCCAGAGCGGCTGCGGTCGGCTCGTTGATGATACGCAGGACGTTCAGGCCGGCGATCTTGCCGGCGTCCTTGGTGGCCTGACGCTGGGCATCGTTGAAGTATGCCGGGCAGGTGATGACGCGTCGGTGACGGGCTCGCCGAGGTAGGCCTCAGCATCCCTCTTCAGCTTCATCAGGATCTGCGCGGAAATCTCCTGCGGGGTCCACTTCTTGCCGTCGATGTCGACGGTCCAGTCGGAGCCCATGTGGCGCTTGACGGAAGAAATAGTGCGGTCAACGTTGGTCACGGCCTGACGCTTGGCCACTTCGCCGACGAGGATCTCGCCGGACTTGGAGAAGGCCACCACAGACGGCGTGGTGCGCGCGCCTTCAGCGTTGACGATAACGGTGGGCTCGCCACCTTCAAGAGTTGCGATGCAGGAATTCGTGGTTCCCAGATCGATACCAACTGCACGTGCCATAATGTGTGCTCCTTAATTACTCGTTTGTTCTTACGTTCTTTGCCCAAGTTCCGATTGGTCGTCTCTTGGACCTTCCAAACTTGAGCCTACATCACTCAACTTCCATTTGGCAAGTTCTATTCCCAATTTCAACACAAAAAGTTGAGTATGTTTGGCTCAAGTTTTTTGTGGGAGTGACTGACGGCGATGACGGAGTGGTGCGTTTGGAGCCAAAATCCACTTATACAGAAAACTGCAAGGGGTGACTGGGGCGCGCCATCAGCCTTGCCATCAGACTTGCCAGCGGCGGCGCGCGATTGCGGCGCATGGGGTGTGTCGGCGACGTTATTGTCGCTGGGGGCATCGATGCGCTGAATAACTCAGACACAGTGTTTGTCGCCGATTTTCTGCGGGAATTGTTTGGCAATATCGCCAGGTATGCCGATTCGACGCAGCGTTACGTGGTGCTGGTTTCCGCCGCTCAGGACCGCGTCACCATTGATGTGACGGACCGTCCGCGTCAAGGTGACGCGACGTTTGAGGGGGCGGCATTCCGGGCTTGCGTACTATCGGGAGCGTGTGCTGCATGCGCACGGGGATTGGGATGTGCGGGAGAAACGCGGGCAGTGGGTACTGCATGCTTCAGTGCCGGTCGATAACGCTGGCTAATCGACAACACCGGCTCATCAATAACGCCGGCTAATTGATACCGCCAATC
>ENA-OQHY01000589-OQHY01000589.1-human-gut-metagenome-genome-assembly--contig:-NODE-589-length-20220-cov-8.413328_pt1 | contig 20220 bp, 30 predicted proteins | sample MGYA00242570_ERZ504733 | MGnify/ENA primary metagenome ERZ504733 (study PRJEB26092, sample SAMD00036219) | human gut metagenome | host: Homo sapiens | study: EMG produced TPA metagenomics assembly of... | reverse complement strand
GAGAGGAGAGGAGAGAACAGCATGGTTACTTTGTCGGTAACAGGCGCAACCAGAATGCTGAAGCACACGATTACTACGCCACTGAGCCAAAGGCAACGGAAGTTCTGCTTGAGCAAGAACGCTTTGCCCCGGTGGTTTGGGAGTGTGCTTGTGGTGAGGGGCATATTTCTAAGGTGCTTGAATCGCACGGGTACAATGTTGTTAGCACCGATTTAGTATACCGTGGATATGGCTGTTTGAATCCGTGCGATTTTTTATTAGAAAATGTTGTAGATTTCAGCGGCGATATTATCACAAACCCGCCTTATAAATACGCCCTTGAATTTGTTGAACACGCTTTGAACACCGTTCAGCAGGGGCGTAAAGTTGCAATGTTTTTGAAGCTAACTTTTCTTGAGGGGAAAGCCCGCAAAGCGTTCTTCCTAAAGAATCCTCCCAAAGTCGTATATGTGAGTTCTTCCCGGCTGGAATGTGGGAAGAACGGCAAATTTGAAAGCAAAAACGCCGTTGCGTATGCGTGGTTCGTATGGGAAAAGGGCTTTTGTGGTGATCCCGTTATTAAATGGGTGAATTAAGCATGGAAAAACTTCACTTTCAAGCAAAATCTACGGCTAATTTTGTGAAGCTGGGTTGCACTATCCTTTTTGAAAAGGGAAACAGGATGGATGATCTTGGGGTGGTGTGGCATGAGTATTTTAACGGTGACACAGGAGATCGGCTTTTTCAACGGTTTATGGAAGAAGCCTTTCCGAATGGGTGCGTTATCGGAGAAAAAGAGTTGATGCAGATCACCAATAAAGCAATTAGCTTTTTAGAAACAGACGTTTCAGCCCTTGAAGCTAAGGCGGCTATTGATAAAAGGCGGTTTGCTTACTGGGTATATTTTGCCCCTACTCATACAGTTTCCGGGTGTTGGTTTGCAGAACATGAAGAAACCGTGATACAAATTTTAACAAATTATTTCGGGAAATCCATTGAGGATTTCACCCCCGATGATCTAAAGCGATTTATTATCGCTTCTTTTGAGATTCGTTCAGATAATTCGTCTGTTCGTTCGATTGCGGATGATGCCGAATTTATTCAAAGAGCCGTTCGCACAAGGTCGGTTCGATTAAAAGAAAGGATGGAACACTATGGAGTATGAGTTGGTTTATGGTCTGCCCAAAGCTGATATTGTGGAGAGGGGGCGCGAGTGGTGAACGAAATGAAGTGGATCAGCGTTAAAGACAGGTTGCCGGATATTCCGGGCGATGAAAAATCATGGGCTCATGTACCTGTAATAGTAGCTATAAAGGGAAGCAAAAAGTCCACCCCGATGATTTATGAACGTGCTGTCATTCGAGGGAAAACGGTATACAGATGGAAATACATCTGGGATCGAATTTATTATGATAATGATATTTTTGCATGGATGCCGTTCCCCGAAACCCCAAAAGAGGTAAAAGATTATGAATAATCCGGCTAACCCCAAATGCAATGCAGAGGGGTATAACGATCCCACAGCGTTTTATGGTACACAGAAAATTGTTCGGGAAGAATCGGAAACCGAACGGCGGGCGAATGAACTTATCAAGGTGTTAAAGTTCATTATTCGTTCAACTGGCTTTGAACTGATTGAACGTGTCAAGATTCGGGATACCCGAACGGGAAAGGAATTTCGATGATGGGTATTGATGATCGTTACCGGGCGGCAGAGGATGAAGCCCAACTTGAGTATATCCGGCAGTGGAGAGAGCGCAAGCGGTACAAGGCAAGACGGCGCAAGGATTACCGCATTGAAGCCGCTTGGCACTTCAAAATGTTTTGGAAGATGCTGTTTAATTCGTTCAAGGGGGTTTGAATTATGAGTATGCTTGCAGAAATCACGGATGCGGTTGAAGCCGCTTTTGCAGAGTATAAGAAAGAGTTTGGGGAGAACGCCCAAATCACCGATGGTACGGAGTTTGTCACGGTGTTCAATAACTGTGCGCTGATCGTTCGGGCAGAGGCGACACGCTCAAAACGGAGTTTATCGGCGGCAAGCCGTATCAAGTAGATATGAGCCTTGCAATCTATGATGAGGTGGAAAAGAATGGACAGATTCAAATTGACTAAGCAGGATCGGATCAATCAGTATAAAATCATTATGTACAACGTGAAGAATGATTTGGAATACTACACCCGCCCCGATACCGTGCGGCGGCTTGATGAAATGGGTTTCTTCGATGCGCCCGCTTCAATCAATCACCACGGCGCATACAGCGGCGCACTGTTCGATCATTCTCTTGCCGTTACGGGTGCTTTGCTGGACTATACGGACAAGATGGGCTTGACGTGGAGCGATGCGAGAAGCCCTTACATTGTGGGTATGTTCCACGACCTGTGCAAGTGCGATAATTATAAAGTGGTGGATGGAAAATGGAAGTATAACCCGAATATGATTCTTCCCGGCCACGGCGAAAAGTCGATCATCATGCTTCAGAATATCGCCCCCGATGCTTTGACAGATGAAGAAATCGCTTGCATCCGCTGGCACATGGGCGCGTTTGATGATCGGAATAATTGGGAGTATTACACCCGCGCCGTTGCAAAGTTTCCGAATGTCATGTACACACACGCGGCAGATATGGCGGCGGCTTACATTGTGGGGGTGTAAATTTTGACTGGTTTATTTCAAAATGTTTTCGAGCTGGCAAAGAATATAGTTGGCTGTGCGGGACTTTTTTATTTCTTTTTGATCCTTGTGGGTAAGGTGCTGGATGCGGCAGATAACATAAAACAGAAGTTGCGTTCTATGAGAAAACGAGGGAGAGCGTACCGGGAATACAAACGCCTATATAATGACTTCTGTACTTACAGAACGGATTTGGAACATTGGCGAGAGATGCACGAAAGGTGGGCTAAGGGTGATGAGTAACAGGCTTTGTAAAGACTGCTTGCATTGCAAGAGCAAACAGACGGGCGTTGTGACGTTCCGTTATTGGTGCGAGATCACGAAAGTGGGCGTTCGCCCGTGGATGGAAAAGCCGCACCCCAAATGCCCGCTCAAGAGTGGTAGGGCGGGACGCTTTGAAAGTTAAGATTCAAAGTGTTACACTGATTTTCACAAGTGTTTCATAAGTGTTTCTATCTTTGAACGATTAAACGTATTTGTTACGTTTGTTTCGGCTTGTACACTTATTTTGAAGTTCTTTATATATTGATACTCTTGTTGCGTCATCGCGTGACGATGCAACATATAAAAAATAATATATAATAGTAAATAGAGGGTGCGTAACCGAAACGTGAAACACAAAATTTTAGAAAAATAATGATAATTCGTAAAGTGAGCGTTACGCAAAGAAAAGAGGTTTGAGAAGTGACAGCGAAAGAGTATTTACAACAGCTTGAACGCGCGGATGTTATCATAGAGCAGAAGATGAAAGAACAGGCTGATCTTGAAGAACTGTCTAAGTGCGTTCGGGCGATTGATTACGGCAAGGATCGTGTTTCGTCCAGCGGTACGGGCGATGCCCCGTTTGTAAACCCGGTGCTGAAAATTGTAATGCTTGAGCAAGAGATCAACGCCGAGATTGACAAGTATGTTGACCTGAAGCGTAAGATCACGGGCGAGATTCAGAGTTTACAAGACCCGCAGTTTATCAAGGTGCTGTTCAAGCGGTATGTTGAGTATAAGGGCTTTGATAAGATCGCGGTAGAGTTAAAGTGTTCGGAACGTAATGTTTACACGATCCACGGACAGGCACTAAAGGATTTCACAGAAAAAGTTTTGAAAATGTAAAAAGTTGCAGTCTTTTTCATTGAACTTCATGTGTCAAGTGTGATAAAATATATAATGCAAGAAGCCGTAAAAGAAAACCTTTTACGGCTTTTTCTTTTGCCCAGTGAATCATCGTAGCTGATCGTAGGCAGTCAGTGATCTTCCGTTCACCGGGCTTATTTTGTTTTAAGGGGGTGAATATCTTGAACGAAAGACAACAGCGGTTTTGTGACGAATATTTGATTGACTGCAACGCTGTACAGGCGGCAATCCGGGCGGTATTCGCCTAAGACTGCCCGTTTTGCGGCAGAATGGATAAATGAGCGAAACCCACAAAAACCTACTTCAAAGTTCAACGCCGAAATGAAAGCCTATATTGACGCAAAACTTGAAGCGATGCACAACGCAAAAACAGCGGACGCACAGGAAGTTTTGGAGTATTTAACCTCTGTTATGCGAGGGGAACACAAAGAACAGGTGCTAAAGCTGATCGGTGACGGTATACAAACGATTTCCGATATTGACGTTGGGGCTAAAGACCGTATCAAGGCCGCTGAACTGATTGGCAAGCGGTACGGGATGTTCAAAGACGGGCTTGCCGTTGAGGTTGAGCCTGTCACACTGGTAAACGACTTGAAAGAATGAGGATTTCTTTACAGGATGCCGTGGGGCGCGGCTATGTGGACTTCTGGAACACGAAAGCCCGATACCGTGTGTGTAAGGGTAGCCGTGGATCGAAAAAGAGTAAAACAACCGCCCTGAACATGATTCATCGCATATTTCAATATCCAGAGAGCAACGGCCTTTGTGTTCGGCGGTTTTCAAACACCTTGCGCGATTCCGTGTTTTCGGATTTGAAATGGGCTATTCATAAACTTGGCGTGGATGCGTACTTTGATTGCACCGTGTCACCTATGCAGATCACCCGGCGTTCAACCGGCAGAAGATTCTTTTTCGCGGTCTGGATGATGGCTTAAAAATCACCTCTATTTCCGTTGATAAGGGCGTTCTTTGTTGGGTATGGATAGAAGAAGCTATGAGATCAGCAATGAGGACGATTTCAACAAGCTAGATATGTCAATCCGTGGTGAAGTTCCGCCGGGGTACTTCAAACAGCTTACACTTACGTTCAATCCGTGGAGTGCAACAAGCTGGCTGAAGCCCCGGTTTTTCGATACGCCGGATGATACAGTGTTTACCAAAACCACAACATGGGAGTGCAACGAATGGCTTGATGATGCAGACCGCAATATTTTCTTGAGGATGAAAGAAAACAATCCCCGCCGCTATCGCATTGAGGGCGCAGGGGATTGGGGCATTGCGGATGGTCTGATTTACACCAACGTCATTGTTGAGGACTTCGATGTTGATAAAATCCGGGCTATACCCGGTATCAAATCCGCATTCGGCCTTGACTTTGGTTTTACCGATCCTAACGCTTTTACCGCTTGCATGGTGGATAACACCGCTATGAAAATCTATGTTTTCGATGAGTGGTATAAAACGGGGGTTACGAACAAGATCATAGCCGAACAAATCAAGCACATGGGGTACGGCGGTCAACGCCTTATCTGTGATTCTGCCGAGCCAAAATCCATTGCAGAATTGCAAGATGAGGGCTAAGGGCTGAATCTTCCGAAAGGGTAAGGACAGCGTAAACCACGGCATACAGTTGATTCAAAACTATCAAATCGTGGTGCATCCCCGTTGCGTGGAGTTCAAAAAAGAGATAGATAACTATTGTTGGGCGAAAGGCACAGACGGAAAACCAACGGATAAGCCGGATCACGAATTTTCGCACGGTATGGATTCAATGCGGTACGCCGTTACCAAAGTGCTTATGCCTGATACATTCAGCTTTGATTAACTGGAAAGGGGGTGAACAACGTGAGTTTTGTAGATTCAATGATGTTCAAAGTTTCAAACCTGATTTTGCAGGGTGCGCAGATTTCCGACAAGCAGTTTTTAGAACGTGAGATCGAAAAGTGGAAAGGTAGCCCACAGCGCGTTATGCAGATCAAGGGTCACTTGTACTACGACAACGATCACGATATTTTACACCGCAAGCGTCAGATGATCGGTGAAGATGGGAAGCTGGTTGACGTAGACAACGTGCCAAACAACCGCCTGATAGATAATCAGTTTGCAAAGCTGGTTAATCAGAAAGCTAACTATTTGCTGGGCAAGCCCTTTGTTGTTGATGGGGAGAATGAACAGTATGTTGAACTGTTAAAAGACGTGTTCAACAAGAAGTTTATGAAAACCCTGAAGAACGCCGGGAAACTTGCTCTTGAGTGCGGTATTAGCTGGTTATACCCTTATTACACTGAAACGGGAGAACTTGCCTTTAGGACGTTCCCCGGTTATGAAATCCTGCCGTTCTGGAAAGACACGGAACACACACAGCTTGAAGCCGCTGTGCGCCTGTATCTGGTGATCGGCTATCAAGGCACTACACCGACTGTCATTGAAAAAGTCGAAATCTACGACTTAGAGGGCGTTCACCGCTTCGTTCTGGACGGCGGCGCACTGATCCCCGACTTAGAGGGAGCGGACAGCAACACCGCCCCATATGCAAGCATGATGGACGAAAACGGCAACACTATTCCCCTGAATTGGAACGTGTGCCGCTCATCCCCATCAAGTACAATGATTGTGAAATCCCCCTGCTGAAGAAAGTAAAGACCTTGCAGGACGCGCTAAACGTCATGCTGTCGGACTTTGAAAACAATATGCAGGAAGATCCCCGAAACACAGTGCTTGTGCTGAAAAATTACGATGGCACGAACTTGGGCGAGTTCCGCAAAAACTTGTCCACGTTCGGCGTTGTAAAGGTGCGCACGGTTGACGGTGCAGACGGTGGGGTTGAAACGCTTGAAATTCAAGTCAATTCAGAGAATTACAAAGCTATCCTTGAACTGCTGAAAAAAGCCATTATCGAAAACGGTATGGGCTATGACGCGAAAGATGATCGGCTGAATGGCAATCCTAACCAGATGAACATTCAATCCATGTATTCGGACGTTGACCTTGACGCTAACGATATGGAATCGGAGTTGCAAGCCGCGTTTGAGGAACTGCTTTGGTTCATCAACGCCCATTTTGCTAACTCTGGCATGGGCGATTTTAGCGGCGAGGATGTAACGATTATCTTCAACCGGGATGTCCTCATCAACGAGGGTGAAGTGATCCAGAACTGCAAAGATAGCGTTGGCATTCTGTCGGATGAAACCATTGTAGCAAATCATCCTTGGGTTGACGATCCCGCCGCCGAAATGAAGCGGTTGGAAGATCAGAAACAGAAAGAACAGGATCGCATTACACAACAGCAATATGATCCGTTCGCACCCCCACAGCAACAGCAGGGCGGTGATCTGAACAATGACTAATGCGGAATACTGGAAACAGCGTTTCACACAGCTAGAAGCCGCTCAAAACCGAAAAGGTGCGACTGCTTATCTGGAAATGGAGAAGCAGTATAAAGCCACGCAGAATGAGTTAGAAGCCCAAATAGCGCGGTGGTATCAGCGTTTCGCTGATAGCAACGGTATTTCTCTTGCACAGGCTAAACAATGGCTTAAAGGGCAGGATTTAGCGGAATTTAAGTGGGACGTGAAAGAGTACATCAAGTACGGTAAGGAAAACGCCATAAACGGCGCATGGATGCAGGAACTTGAAAACGCTTCTTCTAAGTTCCATATTTCCCGCCTTGAAGCCCTGCAAATCCAGACACAGAACAGCCTTGAAACCATGTTTGCACAGCAGATGGGAACGATGAAAAAAGCGTTATCCGATGTTTACGCAAGCGGGTACTATCACACGGCCTATGCCGTGCAACAGGGTTTTGGGCTGGGGTGGGATATTACCGGGCTGGATCAAGCGCAAATCGAAAAGGTACTGTCTAAGCCGTGGGCTGTGGATGGCTACAACTTTTCAACCCGCATTTGGAACAGCAAAACAAAGCTGATCGGAGAAGTTCACAATGAACTTTCAAAGAATCTGCTAACGGGTGCTGATCCGCAAAAGGCCATTGATTCCCTTGCAAAGAAGATGGGAACATCTAAGAGCAATGCCGGGCGGCTGGTAATGACAGAGCAAGCCTATTTCAGTAGCGCGGCGCAAAAGGATTGTTTCAATGATCTGGACGTTGAAGAATATGAGATCGTGGCAACGCTGGATTCTCATACTTCCGATATTTGCCGTTCGCTGAATGGTAGAGTGTTCAAGATGAGTGATTACAAGCCGGGTGTTACTGCCCCGCCGTTCCACGTCTATTGTCGTTCCACTACCGCCCCGCACTTCAAAGAAAACTTTGATGCGGGGGAGAGGGCGGCGCGTGGAGCGGATGGGAAAACCTACTATGTGCCGGACGATGTGACCTATTCCGAATGGAAAAAGGCTTTTGTGGACGGTGACAAGAGCGGGTTTGCTGAAGTTCAGAAAAACCACTTCTCAAGGACTGAAAAACGTGGTACAATTAAGCCGAAAGAACAGAGTGAAGCCGCAAAGTTCATTGAACAGGCTTGCACCACAGAGAACGTGGAACATAGAGCCGTTCAAGCACTTTCCAAACAGCTAACGTCCGATGAAATCATTGAACGTCTGGCGGGCGGCGATATGACGCAGGGTTCTTGTTCTTCTCTAGCGTTCGCTTATATTGGCAACAAAAACGGACTTGATGTTCTTGATTTCAGAGATGGCGGCAGTCGCCGGGTATTCTCCATGAACAAGAACATTATGAAGATGCTGGAACTTCCCGGCGTTGAGGGTTCGATCACAAAAGTTAAAAAAGAAGTTCAAGGCACGATTGACGTATTGAAAAATCTTGAACTGAACAAAGAATATTATCTTGCAACAGGCAAACACGCCGCCATTGTCCGAAAGCTGGACACTGGTTATCAATATCTGGAACTGCAATCTAAGTACCAAAACGGTTGGATGCCCTTTGAACGCTATGGTTCGATGGCAACAACCCTTAATAAGCGGTTTGGATGCAGAAAGACGGTTGATAAGTCGTTTGGTTATGTTTGGGAACGGACTGTGATTCTAATGGATGTTGATTCGTTCAAAGATAATGAAGAATTTGAACAGTTGCTAGGTTATATCAATACGGCAGTTGATAAACAGAGAAAGGGGGCGTTAGGCGATGTCCGATAACTGGTATAAAACAATCCTACGGACGTTATTTGGTGGAAAGACACGCCGGACGGTGTGGGCGAATGGCTTTTTAGTTTCGACAAAAAGACTGTGTTCAATATGTTCGCTGATTACCCCAAAGCCCTAACCCCGGAACAGAAACAGATTTTTGATAAAGAAAACCCCGAATGGGCGGACTTTTTCAAAGATCGTTAAAACCGCATATCGCTAACTAAGCACTTTTGAAAGTTATCTTTCAAGGGTGCTTTTTTCATGCCATTTTAAGGGGGGTGAGATCATGGCGTGTCCGTTTGTCGGCAAGTAGAAAGGCGGTGATCCAAACCTATCTCCCAACTGTGGGTTAAACAGTGAATCGTCTTTTTCGTATTGCAGACGGTAAAGAACAAGATCAAATTCGTGGTTCGTTACCCACGGTAAACAACGGAAAGGCTGGTATAAACAATGAAACGAGAGGACTTGATTAGTTGGGGTCTGACCGATGAACAGGTTAAAAAGGTTATGACCGGGCTGGACGGTGACTTTGTGACTAAGACCCGTTTTAACGAGGTCAACGAGGAAAACAAGACGCTGAAACAGTCCGTTTCTGACCGTGACAAGCAGTTGAACGATCTGAAGAAGTCCAGCGGCGACAACGCCGAACTGAAAGCACAGATTGAGGAACTTCAGAAGAAGAACACCGAACAGGCTAAAGCCATGCCGCTGAAATGGCACAGTTGAAGCTGGACAACGCGGTTGATACCGCGCTTACGGCGGCGGGTGCTAAGAACAGCAAGGCAGTTAAAGCCCTGCTTGATATGTCTAAGGTCAAGCTGGGCGAGGATGGCAAGCTGTCGGGTTGGGATGAACAGATTTCCGCTGTTCAGAAGTCGGATTCTTACCTGTTCAACGCCAAACAGCCCGCAAACAGGGGTATCAAGGGTTTCAATCCCGGCAAGTCGGATGATGTGAAGCCCGGTACTAAGGTGGATATGTCTAAGATGAGCCTTGAAGAGCTGACCGCTTACATTGAAGCTAACCCGGATGCGGCAACCTAACAACAGAGTTCAAAAATTCAAAGAAAGGATTGAACACAAATGAGCAAATTCGATGCAAAGAGTTTCAACGAGCGGGCTTTTGGTGTTTACATGAACGCCATTCCCAACGTGAAGCTGAACAAACTTCGTGAGAGCCGCGCGATTGTCGCAGATCAGCGACTTCGTGAAACTTTCGTCAACAACGGACAGACTGGCACTGTGTACGCCGTCCTGCCCTACTTCGGCCTGATCGGTGGTGATGCACAGAACTATGATGGTGTGTCTAACCTCACCCCCGAAAAGACTGATACCTTTGAGCAGGGTGTTTTCACCTATGGCCGTATGATGGGCTGGACTGAAGCCGATTTCTCCTATGATGTGACTGGCGGCGTGGACTTCATGGCGAACGTCCGAAACCAGATCAGCCGCTATTGGAATGATCGGGATCAGGACACTATCCTTGCTATCCTCAAAGGCATTTTCTCTATGTCCGCCACTGGCACGGGCAATATTAAGACCGCTAACGCCGCCTTTGTGTCCGCCCACACCTACGATATTTCCGCCCCCACCACGGATGCAAAGACTACCGATGATATGATGGTGAGCGCAACCACCCTCAACAGTGCCATTCAGCAGGCTTGCGGCGACAACAAGAGCAAGTTTAGCCTTGTGATCTGCCACTCCACCGTTGCAACTAACCTTGAGAACATGAAGTTGCTGGGCTATCTGAAGTACACCGACAGTGAGGGCGTGGAGCGTGATCTGGCATGGGTACTTGGAATGGTCGTCTTGTTCTGATTGACGATTCCATGCCCGCCGAGGTTAAGAACGTGGGCGCAACTGGCGGTGACGTTACCCTGTACACCACTTATGTTCTGGGCGAGGGCGCAATCGGCTTTGAATCCGTTGGCGCAAAAGTCCCCTATGAGATGGTGCGCGATGCAAAGACCCGTGGCGGCGAGGATACGCTGATTTCCCGTAAGCGTAACGCCGTTTCTGTCGCTGGTATCTCTTACCTCAAGGCGGTGCAGACTACGAACAGCCCCACCAACGCGGAACTGGAAAACGGCAAGAACTGGTCTCTGGTGAGCAACGGCACTGATACCATCAATCACAAGGCCGTTCCCATCGCCCGTATTATTTCCCGTGGCTAAGTAAGGCGGTGTTTCCAGTGCTGGATATGGTAAAAGCGCGGTTGCAGTCTTTTGGGTATGAAATTAAAGATGGGGATGAAACCATTTTGAACTTTTGTATTCAAAAAGTGGAAAGTTCTATCAAGAATGATTGCAACGTGTCCTCTATCCCGGACGCTGGTTTGCATCGCGGTTGATATGGCGGTAGGCGAGTTTTTAACGGCAAAGAAAACTTTTTCGCCGGATAGCATTGCAGGGCTTGATTTAGATTATGCTGTGAAGCAGATACAGACGGGTGATACCAATACTGTATTTGCCACGGGAGAGGGGTCACAAACCGCTGAACAGCGGCTAACGGCCTTTATCAGTTATCTTCTGACCTATGGGAAAGGCGAATTTGCTTGTTATAGGCGGATTCGATGGTGAGCGCACTTGAAGCCGCCCGAAAAGCGGCACGAAAGGCAATCGAAAAAACTTACTATACCGGGCTTTGCTCCGTTGCGGAACGCCGGGATGTAAGGGACGAGCAAACCAAAATCACCCATAAATCAGAAGTAACCGTAATCGAAAATCAGCCCTGTAAGCTGTCCTTTGAAAAGCTGGATGCCACAGCACAAACCGAAACGGCGGCAAGTCTTACGCAAGGTACAAAGCTATTTCTCTCCCCGGATGTGAAAATCAAGGCAGGTCAAAGATCATTGTGGAGCAAGACGGAGTAAAAAACGCCTATTCCGCAAGCGGCGTTCCTGCTGTATATCCCACCCATCAAGAAATCATCCTCACACTGTTTGAGCGGTGGGCTTAATGGCACGAATGGGAAAGGTTTCAGCCGGGGATTTGAAAAAACTTCAACAGGAATTGAACAAGATTGAACAAAAAGATGTTGAATCGTTCATTTCTGCCTGTGCAAAAGAATTAGCCGCCCGACTACTTGCCAAAGTTATCAAGCGAACACCCGTAGGCGACTACTCCAAAGAAATAACGGTGGTTGCTAAAAAGGATTCCAAACACCACAAGGCGGGCGACACCTACACCAAACGTGTAAACCCCTCTGGAAAGATGGGCGGCACGTTGCGCCGGGGCTGGACTTCAGCAACGCATGAAGAAGCGGCAAGCGGTAAAGGCCGGGGCGATGCCAAAGCCTACGCTGATTCGTTGCAGATCAATCATAAAGGAAACCTCTTGACGATTGATATTGTGAATCCCGTTGAGTATGCTTCCTATGTGGAGTATGGACACCGAACAGCTAATCATACAGGTTGGGTGCAAGGTCAATTCATGCTCACCATATCCGAACAGGAAATACAGACGACAGCCCCGCAAGTCCTTGAAGCAAAGATTAAGCAGTTTTTAGGGGAGTGCATCAAATGATAAATTCAATTATTGAAGCTATCAGCATTGCCTTAAATGCTGAATTTGGCGATGATTACACGACTTACACGGAAGAACAGGAACAAGGCTTGAAAGAGCCTTGTTTTTTTATTTCCACCCTAGAGCCTACGCACAACCTTTTCCGGGATCGCAGATATTTTAGGCGGCAACAGTTCTGCATCCAGTTCTTTCCCGCCAATCGGGATCGGGCAAAAGCAGAGTGCAACGATACAGCCGAACGGCTGTGTAGCTGTTTGGAAACTATCACGGTTGACGGGGATTTGATGCGAGCTGACAAGATGGAACACAAAATCGTTGATAACGTGTTGAATTTTTTCGCAAATTATGATTGCTTCATGGTTAAGAAATACGACTGTGAGCCGATGGAAACATTGGAGATCAAAGGAGATGTGAACGATGGCGGTTAAAAACACGACTGCTAAAGCGGCTGAACAGCCGCCCGCATTTACCAAAGAACAGCTTGTGAAAGCGGATCGCTGGTTCAATCGGCGTGATCTGCTTAACGCGCTGTTGGAGGATGATAAGACTTACACCATTGAACAGGTGGATGATCTTATCAAAGAATACTATAAGAAACCTATCTAAAGAAAGGAAAGGTGAGTAAAATGGCACTTGGCGGCGGTACTTTCGTAACGCAGAACAAGATTCTGCCCGGTGCTTACATCAACTTCGTATCGCTTGCATCTGCATCCGCTACGCTGTCTGATCGTGGCACTGTTACCATGCCCCTTATGCTGGACTGGGGCAATGAAAGCGGCGTTTTTGAAGTCACTAACGGTGATTTCCAGAAGTCCACTATGAAGCTGTTCGGCTACGCCTACACCGATGATAAGATGAAAGGCTTGCGTGATCTTTTCAAGAAAGCAAAGACCCTGTACGCCTATCGTCTGAACGGCGGCGGCAAGAAAGCAAGCAACACCTTTGCTACGGCAAAGTACAGCGGTACGCGCGGCAATGATCTGAAGATCGTGATCCAGAAGAACGCGGATAACGATTCTCTGTTTGACGTGTCCACCTATATGGGACTGTCTAAGGTGGATGCGCAGACCGTGGACAAGGTAAGCGCACTGACTGACAACGACTATGTTTCTTTCAAAAAGGATGCTACGCTTGCCGTTACCGCTTCTACTCCGCTCACTGGCGGCGAGAATGGCGCGGGTACGAGTGACGCATACCAGACCTATCTTGATAAGATTGAGCCGTATGCGTTCAACTCTATGGGCGTTGTCACTACTGACAAGCAACTAAGGGGCTGTTTGCATCGTTCAACAAGCGTATGCGCGATGAGGTCGGTAAGAAGTTCCAGCTTGTCCTGTATCAGTACAAGGAAGCGGACTACATGGGTACGATCAGCGTCAAAAACAAGGTGCTGGACGATGGCGCAGATGAAGCAAGCCTTGTTTACTGGGTCACTGGCGCGGCTGGCGGCTGTGAGGTCAACAAGTCGAATCAGAATGTGATCTATGATGGTGAGTTCACCCCCGATCTGAACTATACACAGGCAGAACTTGAAAAGGCTATCAAGGCGGGTGAGTTCACTTTCCACAACGTCAACGGCGTTCCCCGCGTCCTTGATGATATTAACACTATGGTATCTACCACTGATACTTGCGGTGATGTTTTCAAGGATAACCAGACTATCCGCGTGATCGATCAGATCGCCAATGATACCGCCGTTCTGTTTGCGACTAAGTATTTGGGCGCAGTTCCCAACGATGCGGCGGGTCGTACCTCTTTTTGGGCTGACCTTGTGAAGCTTCACAACGAACTTCAGAAAATCCGTGCTATCGAGGATTTCAAGGATTCCGATATTACGGTTGCACAGGGCGACACCAAAAAGTCCGTTGTGACTTCTGGCGCAATCTCTGTTATCAACGCAATGGGCAAGCTGTATATGTCCGTTTGCGTGTCCTAAAGAAAGGGGGTTAATGCAGTATGGCACAGCCTACGAATGTTTTTATGAAGTCTAAGGACGCGATTTCCGCGCGTCTGGCGGAATGCTTTGTCACTATTGGTGATCGCCGCTATAACTTCATGCAGATCATCAACTTTGAAGCAAAGATCGACAAGACCAAATCCAAAGTTCCCCGCCTTGGCACTATTATGATCGGCCACAAATCCGTTGCACAGGAAGGCACTTACTCCGGCAAGGCGCATTACAATCAGTCCGTAATGCGTGAATGTCTGGCGGATTTCAAGCGCACGGGCGAGGACACCTATTTTGAAATTCAGGTCACGAACGATGACCCGGCAAGCGCGGCACAGCGTCAGACCGTTGTTTTCTACGACTGTCTGACCGATGGCGGCACGCTGGCTAAGTTCGATGCCGATTCGGAGTATCTGGATGAGGATATTTCCGGCACGTTCGATGATTATTCCATCCCGGAAGATTTCACCGAACTGGACGGCTTCGCCACTAACTAAGATCGTTGCCCCCGGATGTGGAAATGTATCCATTCGGGGGCTTTTCTTTGTAAAGAATGAGAGGTACAGAAAATGTCTAATTTTTCCTATTTTATGAAAGCGAACAAAAAGGTTAAGGAAAATGTTTTCCACCCTGTTACTGCTTCTCTGTGCGATGCCAACGGCAAGCCCCTTGATTGGGAGTTCCGGCATATCACCTCTAAGGAAAACGATGAAATCCGCGAGGATTGCACCAAAGAAATTCCCGTCACTGGCAAGCCTAACCTGTACCGCCCCCGTGTGGACGGTAGCAAGTACACTAAGGAACTGCTTATCAAGTCCATTGTCACCCCCGATCTGTACAATGTCGAACTTCAGAACAGCTACGGCGTGAAAAGGCCGGATGATCTGCTGATGGCAATGGTAGACAATCCGGGCGAGTACAACGCGCTGGTGGCCTTTGTTCAGAATCTTCAGGGCTTCAACACCTCTTTCGACGATCTGGTGGATGAAGCAAAAAACTAATTGAAGAGGGGGACTGGGAAGCGAGTTTTGCTTTCTATGCCCTCTTAAAATTGCACATCTTGCCATCCCAATTTCTTGAAATGGACGAACGGGAAAAAGCGTTCGTGATCGCGTCCATCAAGATCAAACAGGAAGATGATGCAAGGCAGAAAAAAGAACTTGAGAGGAAAGCAAGCCGGAAAGGACGGTGATTAAATGGCTTCTATCAAGACTTCAATCGAACTGTATGACAATTTTTCTGATCCTATGATGGATATTGTCAACGCCGCAAATGCTGGTACTATCGCTATTGAAAACGTACAATCCGCGATGAATGCGGGCGTAGATATGAGCGGTATTAACCGGGCTACGGCGGCAATGCAGTCTTTTGAAAACATGATGCAAGCGATTGAAGCACCCTCTTTTTCCTTTGGAGATGTGGACACCACCTTACCAGATTTGGGGGGTGCAACTCCAAACATTACAGTCCCGGTGATTCCCGTTGTGGAAAGTCAGCCGCAAATTGACGTTCCCGATGGTATCAACGTACCTGTAACGGCGGAAGTTGTAGAGCAACCCCGAATTGACGTACCCACTGGGATTGAAGTTCCCGTGAGTGCTGAAATTACGGAACAGCCGCAAATTGACGTTCCCGATGGTATCAACGTACCTGTTGAACTTTCTGGCGTGTCTGAATCTGAAAAGCAGATTCAAGATATTTCAACCAGATTGAACAACATTTTGAACTATCAGAACGCAATTAACAACGTGGGTCAAAACCTGTTCGTTATGCCGGGAGATTCGGCGGCAGAGATCACCGGGATCAACCGAGAATTAGGCCAAATGCAGACCGCGCTTGATTACTTGAAAACAAATCCGTTTGATCTTGATTCGTCCGTTGCACAGTTGCAGTTGGGCAGTCTGTCAAGCGCGATTGACAACGTGATTGAGCGGCAGGAGCGGCTTAATGACTTGATGGGCAATGTTCCCTCACAGGTGTACAGCGCAACGCCCACCGTACAGGATGCCCCACAGGTTGAACCTACGCAAGCCCCGGTAAATGTTCCGTTCAACTGGCAAGCTGACAATATGAACGTGTTTGAGAACACGGGCATAGAGCGTTTCCAGCAGGAAATAGAGAGTGCTAACACAATGCTTAACGCATTGAATGACACTCAACAGCGGATCGCAGAAACGGCGGCAAGCGTTGACTTGTTCCCCGCGAATGCGGTTACTGATCTAAGCGGTATGCAAACCCGCTTACAGGCGATTCAAGATCGTATCGTGCAGATTGAGAGCAACCCCTTAAACATGGTACTAACGCCGCTAATTCGGAGTTGGAACAGTTGCGGGGGCAGTTGGATCAAGCTGTACAGGCACAGCAAGCCCTTAATAGTGCCGTTGACAATATGGACGTACAGGCGGCGAATGATGCTTACTTGCGGTTATCGCAAACCGTGAGCGGCACAGAACGCTATATCCGTGACAACGTGGATGAACAGGGGCGTTTTAACTCCACCATCGAACAAGGTGCAGTTGAAGCGAATATGCTTGCACAGACCATCAAAGGGGCGGTTGCTTCTTTCGTGGGCATTGCGGGCGTAAAGAAAGCACTGGACTTTGTAGGCGAAACGACACAGGCATTTAACACACAGCTTAACGCGGAAACACAGCTTGCAAGCGTTTTGGCGAATATGCTGACCACGGATGCCGTGGCGCAGTATCAAGTTGACGTTTCGGCTGATACCACGGATGCCGTGAACCAGATCAACGCTATTCAGAACCGCGTTGATGAAGTAAAAGTGCCTGTTTCTGCTGAAACACAGGCGTTGACAGCGGCTTTCGATCAGATCACGAGTAAGGCAAGCGAGATTCAAGGCCGGGGCATTTATGGCGATGAAGCTATGATTGCGGCGGCTGGCGAGTTCTCCACCTACTTCACGGATGCGGACGCTATTACAACGATGATGGACACGCTGGCAGATTACGCTATGGGTATGTCTGGCGGCGGTGCATTGGATTCCACGGCGTTAGTCGATTACGCAACGGGTTTGGGCAAGATGATGTCCGGCGCGTATGATGCGATGACCGAAAAGGGCTTTGAAGTCACGGATGTTCAGAAAGCAATTATTGAGGGAACGGCAACGCAAGCACAAATCACACAGGAGTTAGGCGCAGAATACGCCAATATGTCCAGTGATATGCAGGCGGCGGCTACCATTTCCGAAATAATTGAAGAATCTTGGGCGGGCTTATATGAGAATATGAGCAACACCCCGGATGGAAAGATCATCCAGATGACAAACGCTTGGGGCGATATGGAAGAGATGATCGGCGGGCGGCTGTACCTTGTGTACTGCTTTTCGTTGATGCCGTTAATAGTAACTGGCCTACCATCGAAACCGTTGTACAGGGCATTACAGGCGGCTTACAGGTTATGCTTACTGTCCTTTCGTGGATTGCACAGGGCGCGCTTACTGTCGCTGACGTTGTAGCTAACAACTGGTCGTGGATTTCCCCGATCATTGGCGGCGTAACAGCGGCATTGATGGCCTATTACGGTTCGCGGCTGGCGGTGAACGCTGTTGACATGATCGGCAACGGTATTCACCTTGCAACGGCGGCGGTAATGATGATACACGCGGCGGCAACTGGTACGCTGACAGCCGCCACAGCCGCAGAAATCGCGGCACAGAACGGCTTAAACGGTGCGTTGCTGGCTTGTCCTATCACATGGATTGTCATGGGCGTTATCGCCTTATAGCCGTGCTTTTGGCGGTTACAAACGCAATCGCACAGGTAACGGGCGTTACACAGTCCGGCGTTGGTATTATCACGGGTGTTATCGCCGTAGGCGGTGCGTTCATCCTGAATACCATTATTTCCCTGATAAACAGCGTTATCACGCTGGGCGTGAATTTTTGGAATATGCTTGCCAATTTTGCGGCGGCTTTCGGTCTGATCTTCAATGATCCCATCGCCGCGATTGAAGTTATGTTCCTGTCGCTGTTTAACTTCATCGTGTCTATCGTATCTTCGGCGGCGGGCATTCTTGATACTATCTTTGGTTCTGATTTGCAAAGCGCGGTTCAAGGATTTCAAGATAAGATTCAAGCCCAAATTAACACCACTGTTGAGAACGCCGGGGGCGACAAGCCGAAAACGCTTGATCCGTCTGATTATACTATGAATCGCATTTCCTATGGGGATGCGTTCAGTATGGGTGCAGATTTTGGAGATGGCGTTGTTGGCGGAATTTCCGACTTTTTCAACAAAACTTTCAACATGGATTCCATTGCACCCTCTGTTGATCTTAGCGATTACACAGCGGGCATTGGTGACGGTGTGAAAGATATAGCCGGAAATACCGGGGCAATTAAAAATTCTCTGGATATTACGGATGAAGATTTGAAGTATTTGAGAGATATTGCCGAACAGGAAGTTATCAACCGTTTCACGACTGCTGAAGTGAAAATTGATATGTCTGGTATGAATAATAACATCTCTAACGGTATGGATTTGGACGGTGTTATTTCTGCTATGGCAGAGGGTTTAGCGGAAGCAATCGACACAGCCGCAGAGGGGGTGCATGAGTAATGAGCAATGGCTATATGGTTTTCCTAAAGTATTGCTTACTGCCCGTCACCCCTAGCAAGATCACCACGAAAATCAACAACGCCAACAAAACAATCACCCTGATTGATGAGGGGCAAGTCAACCTGTTAAAAAAGCAGAGTTGACCGATGTTGAATTTGAGTGCATGATCCCGCAAACCAACTATCCGTTTGCTCTGTATAAGTCGGGCTTTTTGGGAGCAAGTTTCTTTCTTGCCTACTTTGAACGCCTGAAAACAAGTAAGAAACCGTTTCAGTTCATCGTTGTTCGGATGAAGCCGAACGGACGGATTTTGTTCTCTACTAATCTCAAAGTGACGCTTGAAGATTATACCATCGTTGAGGATGCCGGACAGGGCTTAGATTTAACGGTGAAAATCAGTCTGAAGCAATGGCGGGATTACAGAACGAAACTTGTAAATATTCAAGAAAACGATGATTCCACGATCACAGCCACGGTACAGGCTACGAGGTCGGCAGAAACCGCCCCCACGCCTACCGCTGGACAGACTTACACTGTGAAGTCCGGCGATTCTCTTTGCGCCATTGCAAAGAAGTATTACGGTAGCAGTAGCAAGTATACGGATATTTACAACGCCAATAAGTCCGTTATCGGCGGCAATCCGAACTTAATCAAGCCCGGTCAAGTCCTGACTTTGCCGGAATCTAGCTAAAAGGGGGTGCTTTTATGAACGTAGAATTTATGATTACTGATCCGAAAAGCGGGCAGAACTATTTCCCCACTGTTCAAGAGGGTATCACATGGACTACGGAACGTAGAAGCAACCCCGGCAAGCTGGAATTTACCATTGTACGGGATGAGATCATCAAGTTTACCGAGGGTTCGCCCGTCCGCTTAAAGGTGGGTGGCAAGCCCGTTTTCTTTGGCTTTGCCTTTACACAGAAAGGAAGTAAGGATGAACTTGTCAAGATCACCGCCTACGATCAGTTGCGGTATCTGAAAAATAAGGATACTTATGTTTATAAAAACAAAACTGCATCTGACTTTATAAAAATGGTAGGTGCAGACTTCAACTTGAATTTGGGAGACTAACTATTAAAAGTCAAGCCCCAAAATGAAAAAATCCGTCTGCCGACCGCTGCCCCTGACAAACAGCATTCAAATGCCATAATCAATGCAGCGAGGGCGACGGAGAGAATAGCAAAGCAAGCCCGGCCAACCCTCGCAGAAACAGAATAGCATTTGAATGCTTCGGTTTGTCAAGGGTTCGCTGCGCCAGCTAAGTTGTTCTTGGATTTGGCTC
>ENA-OQHY01000588-OQHY01000588.1-human-gut-metagenome-genome-assembly--contig:-NODE-588-length-20221-cov-5.323928_pt1 | contig 20221 bp, 26 predicted proteins | sample MGYA00242570_ERZ504733 | MGnify/ENA primary metagenome ERZ504733 (study PRJEB26092, sample SAMD00036219) | human gut metagenome | host: Homo sapiens | study: EMG produced TPA metagenomics assembly of... | reverse complement strand
TTTAGAGTATAATAGATTCTATAGACACGAAACAGAAGGTGAGAGTATGCGAACAATGGACTTTACTACAGAACAGCCGGATTGCTGCTCTGTCGGTGATTATTTGGAGATTGTCGAACATGAGCTTCCCACTTCCTATTGGTATATGCTTGAGCATGCCTACGGCGCAAGCACGAATTTCAAGAACCGGGAACGCTTGAAGGCCCGCAAAGGCAAAGTCATTAAGATCTGGAAGGACGACAGATTCAACTATATCACCCTGGAATTTGATGAAGAGGATGTGAAATGATGTACAATAAAGATGATGTTATATATATTCTTGAGAATAACACAACAATCCGTAAAGGAAAGATTGCACGCAAGCAGGGGGAGAACTATATCATTCAGCTGATCGGCTCCTGCGGCGCACTGACAATGCCGGAAGATCAGCTATTTGAATCTGAAGAAGCTGCTGAAAAGAGCCGACAGCAGATCAAGCTGAACAGCGCGAATGTACAGAATGATTTCATATCTGTAAAACCGGATCCTTTCGACAACTGGATTGGGCGATAGGAATTGGTCTCAGAGTTGTTGAGAATATTCGTAATCGGCAACAGGATATAGAAAAAGCACTTTCGGAAGAACAGTATCTTCCAAGGTGCTTTTTTCTTATCGTTATACGAAAACTCTCTAATCCAAACCTTTAGAACGGTGTTCCATACAGATCATACGGTGTCACCTGATATACGTAATAATTCAACCAGTTCGTATACAGGTTATTGCAATGCGCTCTCCAGGTCAGCATTGGTTTCTTCTCTGGATCATCATTCGGATAATAATTCTCCGGAATCTGTGGATTCAATCCTTTTCCCAGATCTCTCTTATACTCTGAATCCAGTGTCATTCTATCGTACTCCGGATGTCCCATCACAAAGATCTGACGTCCATCCTGCGCCATGCAAAGATAAACTCCTGCTTCTTCCGAATCTGCAAGAATTGTAATTCTGTCATCTTTTTCCAATAGATCTTGCGGAACTTCTGTATGTCTGGAATGTGGTGCAAGGAATTTATCATCAAATCCTCTGACGATCGGAATCTTTCTGTTCCTTACGTGGTGCCAGAACAAACCTGAACGTTTTTCCGGAAGTTGTACCTTATCAATTCCATAATGATAATAAATACCAGCCTGTGCTCCCCAGCAAAGGTGAAGTGTAGACACAACATTTGTCTTTGTCCACTCCATAACACGTTTCAGTTCTTCCCAATAATCTACATCTTCAAACGGCATCTGTTCTACAGGTGCGCCCGTGATAATAAATCCATCAAACTTTTTATCCTTGATATCACCAAACGCTTCATAGAACTTATAAATGTGACTTGTTGATGTATTCTTTGACACATGACTTGTCACTCTTACGAAAGTAACATCCACCTGCAGCGGAGAGTTTGAAAGTGCTCTCAAAATCTGAAGTTCTGTATCTTCCTTAAGTGGCATCAGATTCAGAAGTCCGATACTGATCGGACGGATATCCTGATGTGCCGCACGCAGCTCATCCATCACAAAGATGTTCTCTTGTTCCAATATTTCTTTTACCGGCAAATCATTTTGTACTCGAATCGGCATTGTCCTTATCTCCCTTTTCTTCTTGTATTTCTTTTATCTCTTCCTGTTTTTCTTTCTGTATATAAATTCCTTCGGAATCTACATATCCGTTCTTCCCATAGCACTCTGTATCTGTTGGAAGTTCTTTTTTCTTCAGGATAGAATTAACCAGCATATTTACAATATAATAAATCACCGCAAATGTCGGTACACCAAAAAGCATTCCCGGAATACCAAACAATCCCCCTGCGATCAGGATTGAGAAAACAACCCAGAACGAGGAAAGTCCTGTCGAATTTCCTAAAATCTTTGGTCCCAGCACATTTCCATCAAACTGCTGCAATGCAATAACAAAAATGATAAAATAGAGCCCTTTCAATGGATCTGCAAGCAGAATCAGAATTGCACTCGGAATTGCTCCGATATACGGTCCAAAGAATGGAATTACATTTGTCACTCCTACGATCACGCTGACCAGCATTGTATATGGCATATTCAGAATTGATAATCCTATAAAACAGATTACTCCGATAATCAGAGAATCAATAATCTTTCCGATAATAAATCCACCGAAGATCTCATTACTTTTTCCGCCAATCTGGAGAATCATGTTAGCCTGTCCCGGACGAAATACAGCGTAGATCAGCTTCTTTGTCTGTTTCTGGAACTTCTCTTTGCTAAACAAAACATAAATAGAGACAATGATTCCAATAATAAAATTAAAGACTTCACGAACCATCTGAATCATTCCCACAGTAAGCTGTGTCATCCACAGATTCACTTTCTCCATCAAATCTGTCTTCATCCAGTTCTGAACAAAATCACTTGCTTCTTCAACTATGCTCGCCAACATCTTTCCAACTGTTGAATCAGAAGAATGCATCTTACTGAATTCATGGATAAACCGGTTCATCTGACTCGGCACAGTGAAAATCATGTCGCGGATACTTCCATATAACTCCGGAATCATCATATTGAGAAGTGTAGTAATCAATGCCAACATTAAGATGACAGATACGAAGATTCCAACTCCTCTTGATATCTGTTTTTTCTTCTTTAATTTGGGACAATGTTTCTCCAAAAGCGGAATCATCCGACGGTCTATCCACTTCACAATCGGATTCAGCAAATATGCAATTGCCAGTCCATAAATAATAGGTTTTGCCACTGTTAAAAACTGCTTAAATACAGATGAAATCTGTCCCAATCTCAAAAGTGCAAAATAAAATAAGATACATGTCGCAACTACGAAGAACAACGTCATACTTTTTATGGCCTGTTCTTTGAAGCTATACCTTCTTTTTTCATGCTCTTCCCACGAATTGTGCCTATAACTTTGATCTGTATGAGTCTTTGACGCCTCTTTCGCTGTCGTATGCTCATCCTGTCGATATTCACTCATGTACGATCATTTCCTTTCTTCTGTTAAATATACATATTACGATTATAACGCGGTTGCAATAATAGAGTCAACAGTAGAAAAAAGAGATTCAGAAGATCCTCTCTTCCAAATCTCTTTCTATTATCACGATTTTATACTTTTATCTGATACTCAATTACAGCAACAATCAAATGTTGCACATTCTGTCCCACTGCTGTGGCAGGCGTCACCGCCTTCTACACTGATTTTCCCTGCGTGACATTTGCACTCTTCATTATATCTGCAATCTTTCGCCTGGCAGTCAACGTCTGAGCAATCTGAAACAGACTTCATCGAATCCGTCTTATTGCTATAACTTCCCTCTCTTCTTTCTTCAAAGCTATCGCAACAGGTCTCCTTCGCATTCTTCGCACTGTTTCCTCCCACCTGGATCTTATCCAGTTCGCAAAGATACTGATAATTGTGTACACATGTCTGTACGGTACAGCTTAATTCTGGCATACTGATTTCCTCCTCTTAATCTTATTAGAACAATATCAGTATGTCCCTTTCTTTTAAATATATACACTTATATCCAAAAACACAAAACGTATGTATCTCTCAATACATACCGCCAGTAATCTGATTCTTATGCGTTCTTTCCACAGCAGAATTTATATTTCTTTCCACTTCCGCACGGACATGGATCATTTCTTCCGATCTTTTTCGCCTTGCGAACTGTACCGGACTGTTTCTGCTCGCGGTACAGACGTTTCTTTGTCTCTGCATCAAAGATCTTATCCCACTGTGGGAGTCCATACAGCCAGTCAGCTTTTGCATCGATCATGTTCTTGTAAAGAAGTTCTTTATCAAATGCAAGACTTACAACTGTATCTTCTTCCATTGTCTCGATCGGGTTTGCTGTCTTCAGACTGTCATTGATTCCGTCAAGGAATCCAACCATTGTCATGACATCCTGTCCATATTTCTCAGCAAGCTCTTTCACTGTTCCCTTCACTTCTTCATCCGGGTTCTCGAGCAGCTGCTCGTAAATCTCTCTTTCGATTGTAAAGTATGTTCCCCAGAACTTCTCCAGCTGATCTTTCGGAAGATTGCGGTCATAGGCCATATCACGCCACTGGTCTAATAAACATTTCTCACTCATTGTATATTGCTCCTTTATCTTTAAACTTCGAATTCAATCGCCCTTCTATTATATAACAAATTTTATTTGCCGTAAACAATTATTTGATATATACTGTTACTATTACTATATTGGCGTATGAAAGGACTGGTTACATGAAAAAACTGAAACGTATTTCTGCACTGCTGGGGGTTTTTATTCTTATCGCAATGTATTTGTGCACACTGATTTTTGCACTGATTGATTCGCCTGTTGCTTCTGATCTTCTTAAAGCATCTATCGCTGCAACCATTTTTGTTCCTGTTATTCTCTATGGACTGCTGATGGTCACACGACTGTTGAAAGATGATTCCAAAGACAATTCTTGATCATAAATAAAATACTGCAGTCAGTAATGCACTGACAGAATCTACTCCCCGGGATGCACGTGAAGCTGTTTCCCGGGTTTTTACTGCCTGTCTCCTCTTCAGATATTCTTCCATGGATAAATTTTCTCTGTCTTTTTCATTGCTGTTCTCTTCCATCGAATTCCTCCTTCTTTTTTTCTCAGCTATATATTATATGAGGAACCTTCTGATTTATTACTATCTTTTTTGTTTTCCGGGCAAATCCCAAGCGGAGTGACAACTACATTGTACGCCGCAGTGCACATCCTAAGCGGAGCGTTTTTATATATTCTAATATATAAAATACAGGACGGAAAGCTTTCACTTCCTGTCCTGTATTTCTGTTTCATTATTTATTACGATAAATAATATCGTCTCTTCCTGGTCCGTTACTGATCATTGTGATCGGATACTCGATCTCTTTCTCAATGAATTCAATGTATTTACGGCAGTTTTCCGGAAGATCTTCGTAGTTTTTGATTCCACGAATGTCTTCTTTCCATCCCGGAAGAACTTTGTAAACCGGTTTTTCCTTCTCAAGAAGATGTGTTACCGGGAATTCTTTAGTAACTTCTCCGTTGATCTCATAACCAACACATACCGGAATCTCATCCAGATATCCAAGTACATCGAGTACTGTAAATGCTACATCTGTTGTTCCCTGCATTCTGCAGCCATATTTGGATGCAACACAGTCAAACCATCCCATTCTTCTTGGACGTCCTGTTGTAGCGCCGAACTCTCCGCCGTCACCACCACGTCTTCTAAGCTCATCTGCTTCCTCTCCAAAGATCTCGCTTACGAAAGCTCCGGCTCCTACTGCACTTGAGTATGCTTTACATACTGTAACGATCTGCTTGATCTCGTATGGTGGGATTCCTGCTCCGACCGCACCGTATCCTGCAAGTGTTGAGGAAGATGTAACCATTGGATAAATTCCGTGATCCGGATCTTTCATGGATCCTAACTGTCCTTCAAGAAGAACTGTCTTTCCTTCTTTGATTGCCTCGTGAAGGTAAAGAGATACATTAGCTACAAACGGCTCTACCATTTCCTTATATTCCATCAGTTCGTTATATAACTCATCAGGATTAATCAGTGGTTTGTGGTATAAATGCTCAAGCAGTACATTCTTCTGCTCTGCCACGCGCACAACCTTCTCCTTCAAAAGTTCATCATCAAACAGCTCACTAACCTGAAAACCGATCTTTGCATACTTATCTGAATAGAACGGAGCAATTCCTGACTTTGTGGAACCGAAAGATTTTCCTCCGAGTCTCTCTTCTTCATATGCGTCAAAATTCTTGTGATAAGACATTACCATCTGTGCTCTGTCGGATACAAGAATCTTCGGCATCGGAACACCTTTTTCTACTATAGACTGTACCTCTGCGAAAAGACGCGGCACATCCAGTGCGACACCATTACCAATGATGCTGGTCGTATGTCCATAGAACACACCTGATGGCAGTGTATGCAGCGCAAATTTTCCGTAATCATTCACAATTGTATGGCCTGCATTCGCACCACCCTGAAAACGAACGATGATATCTGCCTCTCTGGCGAGCATGTCTGTGATCTTACCCTTTCCTTCATCGCCCCAGTTTGCACCAACTACTGCTTTTACCATTTCAAACCCTCCTGCGTATGTTTGCTTGTAAATAATATTAATCAGCGGTACTTATAACCATTACCGCCTTAAGAATTATACTATACTTTTGCAGGGTTGTAAAACGTTATTTCGCATTTTTTTATTTAAATGTCAGAAATATTGTATTTCTGCGGTAAAAGTATTACAATGAAAAGTAAATCAGGCGGTTTTCCCCTGAAAGCAAACTGTTTATCATACTATTTTAGTATGAAACAGTATCAAATTTAGTTTAATAGAAGGGAGACTATAGAATTGAAAAAATTAATCAAATGGATAGTTGGACTTGGCACTGTTGGTACTGCAATCGGACTTCTTGCTGTTCGTCTGATCAAAAAGTCAAAGAGTACATCCTCTGATATAAAAGCAGATAGCACCGATAGCAATAAAGAGGAGACGGATTCCGATACATTTGATCTGGATCAGGATCTTGAACCAACACAGGAAAGATCTTATGTATCTTTGCAGGCAGCCCAACCGGATGATTTAAGCGAATAATAAAAAGGAAGCAGATAGCTCAATCTTACACTTAATAAAATTGAACTATCCCGCTTCCTTTTATTTAGATGCAATCTGTTTTTCTATCATCTATTCCCATGCCTTACAGAGTAGTTGAACAGCTGCACGGATTTTCTCCTCATTCATGTTTGCATAACCTAACAGAATCACAGCTTTTCCTGTATTGCCTTCATTCTCTTTTACACAATACTCGGATAAGCCATAAACTCTGACACCCTGTTTCGCCGCTTTTTCAATCAAATCCTTTTCCGAATCATCCGTCTTAAAATGCAACAACAGGTGAACACCTGCATTTTCTCCGGAAATTTCCAGAATCTCCTTCATCTTCCGAAGGCTGCTGATCAGAACATCATGCCTGTTCTTATATAATGCGCGTGTTTTATTCAGATGTCGCTCATAATAGCCTTCTTCCATAAATTTCTGAAGAATCATCTGATCCACCTTGGAGACAGTAGAACTGATGAATCTGCATTTTTCCTGATAAATTTTCAAAATATGTTCCGGAAGCACCATATAACTCATTCGAATAGAAGGTGCCAGTGATTTAGAAAAGGTACCTGTATAAATCACTTTCCCATTGCTATCACTTCCCTGCAGTGCCGGAATCGGCTTTCCTTTATATCGAAATTCGCTGTCGTAATCATCTTCAATAATATATCTGTCTTCTGCCCCATCTGCCCATTTCAAAAGTTCCATTCTTCTTTGGATCGGCATAACACATCCAAGTGGATACTGATGAGACGGCATGACAAATGCAATATCCGCCCCTGATTTCTCTAATTCATCAATCCGCATCCCGCTTTGATCCATATCAACAGTACAGACTTCATAGCTTAATCGTTCAAACAAACGATAGGCTTGTCCGTAGGTCGGATTTTCCAGCGCAACTTTATGACAATTTCCAATCACTGTTGTCAAAAGCATAAGCAGATAATCGCTTCCTGCTCCAATAATGATCTGATCCGGATGACAGTGTATTCCTCTTGCCTGATGCAAATAACTGCTGATCGCATTCCGAAGTCCATATTCTCCTTGAGGATTCCCCAATCGGAACATCTCTGCCTTATCATCTATCAGACATTCTTTGGATAATTTTCTCCAGACATTATACGGAAAACTGTTGAGATCCACACCGTTCGGAGTGAAATCATACGCATATTCTGTCACTCCTGAAGAAATCGGTTCAACTTTGATCTCCGGTCTCTTCTGAAGCTGATAGATACCTTCGATCTTTGCGACAAAATATCCTTTGCATGGGATCGCCTCCACATACCCTTCCGACAGGAGCTGTTCATATGCAAGTTCTACTGTACTCCTGCTCACCACCAGATGCTTACTCAATGCTCTTGTAGATGGAAGCCGCTCTCCACTCTGTATTACGTTATTCTGAATCTCTTCCTTGATAAATTCATAAATCTGTTCGTACAGCGGAGTTTTTGATTTTGGCTTCAAACTCATTGTCAATTCATACATTCTTGTTCTCCCTCTGCATCACACCTATAACTATGAAAAACTGCCGTGAACAATTTCTCATTGTGATCACGGCAGTTCGTTTTTTATTTCTTCGGCAGTTTGAAAGAACTCTTCAGGGAAACAATACGGTTAAATACCAGATTCTCCGGTGTAGAATCCTTTGCATCGATACAGAAAAATCCGTTTCTTACAAACTGGAAGCTATCATAAGCTTTCGCATCTGCAAAGCTTGGCTCCACATAAGCATCTTTGATAATCTTCAGAGAATTTGGATTCAGGTTCAGAGAACCATCCTCTTTATTGTATACACCCTTCTCTTCATCTACAAGGTTCTCATACAGTCTTACTTCTGCTTTCTGTGCATATGGTGCCGGAACCCAATGAATTGTTCCTTTCACCTTACGTCCTGTAAATCCACTTCCAGCCTTTGTCTCAGGATCATAAGTACAGTGAACTTCTGTCACGTTACCATTCTCATCCTTTACAAAGCTTTCACATTTCACAAAATATGCATGCATCAGACGAACTTCATTCCCCGGGAACAAACGGAAATATTTCTTTGGCGGTTCTTCCATGAAGTCGTCTCTCTCGATGTAGAGTTCACGACAGAACGGAACTTTACGCTGTCCAAGTTCTTCGTTCTCCAGATTGTTCGCAACATCCAGATATTCAACTTCTCCTTCCGGATAGTTATCGATCACAAGCTTGATCGGATCAAGCACAGCCATCATACGGGAACGCTTCATCTTCAGATCCTCTCGGATACAGTACTCAAGCATCGCATAATCAACAGAACTCTGGCTCTTGGAAATACCACACATATCAATAAACATCTTGATTGACTCCGGTGTAAATCCTCTTCTTCTGAGCGCTGCGATAGAAACCAGTCTTGGATCATCCCATCCATCAACAATCTTATCTTCTACGAGCTTTTTAATATAGCGCTTTCCTGTTACAACATTCGTAAGATACAATTTTGCGAACTCAATCTGACGCGGTGGGTTCTCGAATTCACATTCTCTCACAACCCAGTCATAAAGCGGTCTGTGATCTTCAAACTCAAGTGTACAGATGGAATGTGTGATTCCCTCGATTGCATCCTCGATTGGATGAGCAAAATCATACATCGGATAAATGCACCACTTATCACCTGTATTGTGATGTGTCATGCGGGCAACACGATAAATGATCGGGTCACGCATATTGATATTCGGTGATGCCATGTCGATCTTTGCACGAAGAACTTTCTCTCCGTCTGCATACTTTCCTGCACGCATGTTTTCAAAAAGTTCAAGGTTCTCTTCTACAGAACGGTTTCTATATGGGCTTTCCTTTCCAGGCTCTGTAAGAGTTCCTCTATATTCACGCATCTGTTCTGCTGTAAGATCACAGACAAATGCTTTTCCTTTCTTGATCAGCTTCACAGCGCACTCATACATCTGATCAAAATAATCGGATGCAAAATAAAGATGATCCTTCCAGTCAGCCCCCAGCCACTTAATATCCTCTTTGATAGACTCAACAAATTCTGTCTTCTCCTTTGTCGGGTTCGTATCATCAAATCTCATATGGAATTCACCATTATACTTCTCTGCCAGTCCATAATTCAAAAGGATAGACTTCGCATGACCAATATGAAGGTATCCATTCGGCTCCGGCGGGAAACGGGTGCATACATGATCGTAAACTCCTTCTGCCAGATCCTTATCTATCTCCTGTTCAATAAAATTCTTTGAAACTGTTTCGTTCTCCATATCTTCCTCCTACTAACCATAAGTACCATCCGGATGATCTGTCACATTCCTTCGGAATTGTGATTTATCCTACAGGCTTTCATGCTCAATATCTTATCACATAAAAAGAACAACCACAAGAGATTCTTTTCGCCTCCTCTGTTACTGTTCACACAATGTGCGACCAGCAACGCATCTCGCCATTTTAAATCGCCTTTGGCGATGGGGCGAGATGCATTCAAGCCAAAACATGCATCCTCGTGTCAATCAGAGGAGTGATTGACACGGGAGTGAACAGTAACTCTGCTCTTACAATCTGCCTTTTAATAATTCATAAGCCTGTGCCAGAATAGCTGCGTGATCCACTGCAATTCCTCCACCCTCTTTTACAACATAGTATTTTTCTTTGACCAATCCTGTCAGCTCCTTTTTCTGAACAACTGCATTCATTTTCTGATCCTGATTTTGAATTGTCAAATGATATTCCGTCTTTTCCCATCCATCTTCTTCATATACTGTCTCCGGTTCCATCTCTATCTCAAACCACGCCGCATCTGCCGCATCATCTCCGGCCTCCACACTTACATCCGACTCCTTTACAATAGAAAGATACGCACTTGTAATGATCTCGCTCTCGGATCTCTCTGATAATCTCCATAACAGGCAAACTGTTCCACCGGAAGTCCGCTGACTCCGGTCTCTTCCTGCAGTTCCCGTCTTGCTGTATCCTCCAGATTCTCCCGCAAATTTACAAATCCTCCCGGAAGAGCCCAACACCCAATACTGGGATGATTTCCTCTCTTAACCAAAAGTATCTTTAATCGTCCTTCTTTCAGTGCCTGTTCATCTTTATAAGAGAAAACAACTGTGTCTGTTGTACAACACGGATTTTTATATCGATATGGATCATATTCTTCCAGAAATTCTTCCAGTGTCTGTCCTTTCCCATTCCGTTCTCCTGTCCCATAAAATGGTGTGATGTCTTCTAAAAACGATGCCATATCCGTTCCTCCTTTTCACTTCTTTCAAAACACTCCCAACATACTCATCGGTTCAAAAAAACGACCGATTTCTGTCAAAAGATTCGCAAAATAAACACAAGTTCCTGCTTCTGCCTCTGGATGTGATTCTTGAAAATCATAACACTGTACTCCCACAAGCGGTGCATGTGCTTTCTCCCAATCCCGTTCCAAAATCTCATGAATCTGTTCTTCATCCTCTTCGCCAACCTGAAGAAAAATCTCAATGTTCTGCCTCATCGCATCAAAAAAATGATAAAATTCCGGCAGATATTCTTCCATCTCCCATACAAACTCTGTAAACGTCTGTAACGCATCTTTCAGTTCTTTTAATTCACTTGTTTCATAATTCTTTTCGCTCATACGGCTTCCCCTTCTGCAGAACCCGTCACCTTGAACCACCACTTCAATTAACTTCAGTATAACATATTTTATGACAAGTGAAAGAATCTTCAACAAGGAATTGCTTTTTTCTTTCAAGCCTGTAAGTCCATAGGAAAGTCTGTAAAATTCCTACGGATTGGAATTTCCACAAAAGAAAAACCCCGAAAGCACCGCACTTACGGGCACTTCCGGGGAAAGGTTCAAAGCTGTCTAGGGGACTTGAACCCCCGACCTCCGCCTTACCAAGCGACGCGCTACCGACTGCGCCAAGACAGCTTATTGCGTTCCAGCAGAACGCAAAATTAAATATACACTACTTGAGTTTGATTGTCAAGTTAAAGCTGATCTGAATCCAGCAAAATGGTAAATGGCCCGTCATTGAGCAGCTGAACCTTCATATCAGCTCCAAACTCTCCGGTCTGTACTTCATCCACTGATTCCCTGCATTTTTCAATGATATATTCATACATCTCATTCGCCATATCCGGTTTTCCTGCTTCAATAAAGCTTGGTCTGTTTCCTCTCTTACAGTTTGCATATAACGTAAACTGTGAAACCAGAAGAAGACCTCCGTCCACATCAGCAAGCGAAAGGTTTGTTTTTCCCTGTTCATCTTCAAAAATACGAAGTCCGATCATTTTTCGTATCATTTTGTCTGCAATCTCTTTTGTGTCTGTATCTGCTACTCCAATCAAAACAAGATACCCTTTTCCAATCTTTCCGGATATCTCACCATCAATCGTAACAGATGCCTCTGTTACTCTTTGTATTACAAATCTCATCTTCTCAAACCTCTGTTTTTTTATTATTTGTTGTCAGACAAATCAACGTCACAGCACTCACTGTCATTGGAATACTGACTAGGATAATCATTCCCATTATTATTCCCGGAAGGAATCTGCTCTCAAGATCTACGATCAGCGTTCCCATCAGATTATAGAACATGTGCATCAGTATGGATGCCGCCAGGGTGTTATAGCGATGCGCCACAAATCCAAGTGCAAACCCCAAAAGTGCCGCATAAATTCCCTGTACGAGATTTTGATGGAACACTCCAAACAGAACCGCCTGTACAACATTCGCCAGGATCCAATGCATTCCGGCACGTTCAAGATATTTCTGGATCAAACCCCGGAAAATCATTTCTTCCACAAGAGGTGGAAGAATCAATGTACTGAAAACCCACATCAGCGAATATTCTGTCAGGCCGGAATTTTCTATCAGATTCTGATAATTATCCATCGCATCCGGAAGTACCTGTGCTACGATTGCCAGTATAATGCTGGTCACATGTATCATACCAAAAGTAAACAGTACAATTAAAACACATCCTTCCAATCCGACTCTTCTGCATTTGCCTGGGATTGCACGGATTCCTCCTTCACGCAGCTGAAAAGCAAGATAATACCATAAAGCAGGAATGGGAAGAACCATAAGGTACAAAATTGCCGATACCAGATTCAAATGACTCATCAGGAACTCATAAACCACCATTGTTCCATTGTTTCCCATAACCAGAGACCCGCCAATTGCGGCCAGGTAAGAAATGATGTATCCGAATTTGTTAAAGCAGATCATGATCACTAGAAAGACTGCAAGTGCCAAAAGGTAATTGTATTTTTTCTTCATCCGTATTTCTCCTTTACGGCAGAATCTTTTGTGCTTTTGTCTTGATCCGCTGAAGTGCATTGTCCACTGACTTCGGACTCTTTCCAAGCAATTCTGCAATTGTTCTATAGTCGGTTCCCATCAAATGCAGATAAAGAACATGATTTTCTAATGGACTGAGCAATTCTTTCAGCTGCTCCGCAAAAGCTTCTGTATATTCTTTTCCAAAATAAAGAACTTCCGGATCATTCTCCTTCGATGATTCTATCGTGTCAATTAAAGGAAGACTTCTCCCTTCTCCTTCCTGTTCACTGTCTTCATACAGCGAAATATAGGAGTTCAAAGGCAGATGCTTTTTTCGGTTTGACGCCTCAATCGCTGAGTACATCTGCCTGGAAACACAAAGTTCTGCAAAACTTGAAAATGATGTTTTCTGCGTTACATCAAAATCCCGCACTGCTTTGATCAGACCGATCATTCCTTCCTGGATCAGATCCTCGTTCTCTCCCCCCAACAGATACATTGCACGCGCTTTCTTCCTTACCATGGATTTATATTTCACCATCAGGTAATCCATAATCTCCTGATTTCCATTTTTGTAATCACATAAAAGCTGCTCATCTGTCATTCTGTCATACTTACTCATCCGATTATCACCTGTTATCACTCTTTTTTCGAGCAATACTCATATTTATTTCTGCGAAATCCTCTGTCTTACGATCTCATAAGCAAGAACGCCTGCTGCCACAGATGCATTCAGAGAATTAATCTGACCTTTCATTGGAATTCCTGCAACGAAATCACAGTTTTCTTTCACAAGGCGGCCAACGCCCTCACCTTCATTTCCGATCACAAGACCGATCGGTCCTGTCAGGTTCAGGTCATACATCTGCTCGCCATCCATATCAGCACATACAAACCAGAGTCCTTTTTCCTTGAGTTCGTCCATTGTCTTCACAAGATTCGTCACCTTTGCGACCGGTGTATAATTCAAAGCTCCGGCAGATGTCTTCGCAACTGTCGCTGTCAGACCAACTGCTCTTCTCTTTGGAATAATGACTCCGTGTGCACCTGCAAGGTTCGCTGTACGAATGATCGCGCCAAGATTGTGCGGATCTTCAATATTGTCTAAAAGAATCAGAAACGGAGCTTCGCCTCTCTCTTCTGCCAGCTTAAGCATATCGTCAATCGTAGAATATTCATATGCTGCCGCATGCGCGATTACACCCTGATGCTTCCCAGTCTCTGAGAGCTGGGAAAGTCTTTCTTTTGTCACAAAATTGATCAGTGAGCCATATTTCTTTGCCTCACGTACAATTGTTCTTACCGGTCCGTCCTGACATCCGTCAAGAACATAAATCTTGTCAATCGTACGTCCGGAACGAAATGCTTCCAGTACGGCATTTCTTCCTTCAATTACAAATGTCTCTGTTCCCTGTTCTCTATTTTCCTGCATGTTCTGCTCCTTTTTCCTTTATCTCTTTTTCAATGCTTTCAAGTCCGATACTTACAAGCTCTGTCAGTCGTTCATACTGACCTGTCAGATATAAATGTCCGATCAATGCCTCAAAACCTGTCGCTCTTCTGTAGTCTGTAATTGACTGATTCTTTGCCGGAGATACAGATCGTGCGTTTCTTCCTCTCCGGTAAACTCCATGTTCTTCCTCATTCAGATGCTCCTGCATGGAACGCATCATAAAGGACTGTGCTGATGCCTGCACATACTGGCTTGTCTCTTCATGGAGACGGTGGACCGGCCTGTTTCCACGGCCGACCACCATCGTCTTAATGATCAGATCATAAACACAGTCTCCCACATAAGCAAGAACCAGTGGGGAACACTGCTTTGCATCAATCTCTTTCATACCGGGAATTGTCCGGATATACTCTTCTAAACCTGCTGTTATGCTCTTTTCCATTGTACTCCTTCTCTTGTATCTTTCAGAACGATACCTTTCGCAAGAAGCTCATCTCTGATCTCATCTGCTCTTGCAAAGTTTTTCTCTTTTCTTGCAACCTGACGCTCAGCGATCAATGCTTCAATGTCAGAATCAAGAATCTCATCTTCTTTATCAACAATAATTCCAAGTACTTCTGTCAGTCTTACCAAACGGTCAAACAGATTCTCAAGATACTCTTTGGAACTGTCTTCGTCTGTCATCGTATTAATGAATTTTACAAGATCAAATACTGCAGCAATCGCATCTGCTGTATTGAAGTCATCATCCATAGCGCTCTCAAAGTTTCCAACATATTCTGCTGACTTTGCAAACTTCTCTGCTTCTGTCTCTGCCATATCTTCTGTCTTCGCGCTTCCCATAAGGAATTTCAGACGATCAGCTGCTGTAATGATTCTCTCAAGTCCGCTCTTTGCTGCTTCCATCAATTCAGCGCTGAAATTCAGTGGACTTCTGTAATGTGCGCTTAACATGAAGAAACGAAGTACCTGAAGGTCATACTTCTCACTGATCTCGCGAACTGTGAAGAAATTTCCAAGAGACTTGGACATCTTACGGTTATCAATGTTCAGGAACCCGTTATGCATCCAGTATCTGGAGAACTCTTTTCCGTTCGCTGCTTCACTCTGCGCAATTTCATTTTCATGATGTGGAAAGATCAGGTCTTCCCCACCTGCATGAATATCGATCTGCTCACCAAGATATTTCTTGGACATCTCTGAGCACTCAATGTGCCATCCCGGACGTCCCTCACCCCATGGGGAAACCCATGCAGGCTCGCCTTCTTTTTTCGGTTTCCAGAGAACAAAATCCAGAGAATCTTCTTTCTCATCCTCACCGCTTACAAGAAGGGCACGTCCGCCTGACTGAAGATCATCAAGGTTCTTATGGGATAATTTACCATAATCTTTGAACTTTCTTGTACGGTAATATACAGTTCCGTTCTTCTCGTATGCGTAGCCTTTCTCAATCAGTGTCTCAATCATGCTGATCATACCATCAATCTCTTCTGTTGCAAGCGGATTCTTTGTTGCCGGCTCAATATTCATGCCGTCCATATCTTTCTTGCACTCTGCAATATAACGCTGTGAGATTTCTTCTGCTGTAACGCCTTCTTCGTTTGCTTTCTTGATGATCTTGTCATCGACATCCGTAAAGTTAGATACATAATTCACATCATAATTCTTGTATTCAAAATATCTGCGGACAGTATCAAACACGATCATTGGTCTTGCATTTCCAATATGGATGTAATTATATACAGTCGGACCGCATACATACATCTTTACTTTTCCTTCCTCTAAAGGAACAAACTCTTCTTTTCTTTTTGACATTGTATTATAAATCTTCATCGTTCTTACTCTCCTTATTTTCTTTCTCCACACATCGCATATATTTTATCATAGATTCCAAACGTTTGTGAAGTTTTATATTCTCTTCCTGCAGTTCTCGAATATCTGTAAGTACCGGGTCCGGTAAATGTACCTGATCCATATCACTTCTTGGGACTTTCTTGTTGTCCATGCGGACGATTCGTCCCGGCACACCGACAACTGTACAGTTCGGTGGAACCTCTTCAAGCACTACAGAACCAGCTCCGATCTTAGAATTTTCTCCGATTGTAAAAGAACCCAGGATCTTTGCGCCGGCGCTCACCATAACATTATCTTTCAACGTTGGATGACGTTTTCCCTGTTCTTTTCCGGTACCGCCAAGCGTAACCCCCTGATACAGTGTTACATTATCTCCGATGATCGTAGTTTCTCCGATGATCACACCTGTTCCATGATCGATAAAAAGTCCCTTTCCAATTGTTGCACCCGGATGGATCTCAATCCCTGTCTTACGCGCTGCTCTCTGAGAAATCCAGCGTGCCCAAAAATAATGCTTTTTCAGGTAAAGCTTATGCGCCACTCTGTAGCTTAAGATTACTTTAAAGCTTGGGTACAAAAATACTTCCATGTTTGATTTGATCGCAGGATCTCGCTCTCGGATCACCTCGATCTCCTGTTTGACATAAGATATCATTCCCATATTTATCATTCCTTTCTGATTCAAGAATGCACTTAACACCCTAAGCGGAACGTTTTTTGTATATTAGGCAATCACTTTTCGAATATACAACTTCGTCTCAATCTAGAGACGAAGTTCTATCCGCGGTTCCACTCTAATAAAAGAAGTTATACTTCTTTCACTTTCACGCACGTAACGTGTGCCTGACGTATCCTGCTACTCCATTCACAGGATCGACTCCCGGGGGCACTTCACAGTTTCTTCTCTCAAAGGTGCTTTCAGCCGGTGACACCTTCTCTCTATGAGTCCAAATCTCTGTTACTCTTCCCGTTCTTTGTCTTTCTCAATTCTATTGCCAATATTTATTGTTTTCAATATCTCTATTATCTTATGCAAAAAATCATTTTTTGTCAACTATTATCTCTGCCGATCAACTTCATTTTAATGTTTTACATAACTGTTCAGACAATCTCATTCAAAAATATTGGACAGAAGTTCTGAAGTTTCCTCAGTTCTTCCTCTAGTTCTTCTGTAAGAATTACGTTTTCCTCTGCACGTATTTCTTCAGGAGTTTTGTATCCAAACAATATTTCCGTCAATGCTACAATGGAAAGTACTCCCTGTGAATCTTCCGTTTCAGACACGCTCAGGCTTTCTTCTCCTTTTGAGCTACTGAGTTTCCAGATCCTGCTGTTCTTATGAAGAATCGGATCGATCACCGCAAAAGAGCAATGGATCTCACATTCTGACGGGATTTTCATTTTAGAAAATAGTTCCTGTAAATGAACGATCCTGATCATAATAAGCGGTTTTTCTTTATATGCAGACGTTTCATCATCTAGCCAGTCAGGTGCTTCCTTAAGCCCATAAACCGAAACCTTTTCTTCCGGTTCTCTAAGACCATCCACCGACGCCAGAAGAGATCTTCTTTCCCTTCCAGATAAGTGGTTCCCTGATCTCGAGCCCCTCTTCTTTCGCATATGCATAGATACAGACCAGCTTCTCTTCTTCAAAGACAAGCCGCATCCCGCCAAACTCGCTCTGTTGTTCGAGAATCTGTGTCTGATAATATTGTGCATTTCTTAAAGCAATAACATTCCAGCAATCCGAAAAATTCCCTTCAACAAATACCGCCATCTTCCCTGCATCCATAAATCTTGCATCACGGTCTACAATCCGCTCTTGTGATATATTTCTATATTTATCATTTTTATATTCTTTTCTTGCAGAAAAAAATGCTTCATCAAGCTCATTTGTTTCTGTTCATAAACAAATCGGAAATCATAAGGATGATAGATTGCTTCTGCCGCCGGCATCAGGAAGGTAAATGGCATCTTCTGCGAATACTGATCCTGTAATGCATGAATCAGAAGATTTCTCATATATCCTCTGCCTCTATATTCTGCCTGCGTGGCAACTCCCACGATATAATCCGATGGGACGACACTTTCCTGTAACTTTACCTGATAAGGGTTCAGCTGCAGCATCGCACGTATCTCATCGTCTTCCTCTATTACATAAATCGTATTGTCTTTTGTCTTGATATAATAGTAATAATCAACAAATTCCTGACTGTCTTCTGAAAATACCTGTTCCCACAAGCTCCTTGTTTTCCAATGCTCTGATTGATCCAGCTTTCGAATCTTCATCTTATTTTCCCGCACAGCATCCACCACATCCTGCAGCTTCTCCATCACATCCACGCTACTGTAATTCGTAAATTTTTCAATCGCACAGATCGCCTGAGATGAGATTCCTTCGCCGCTTCCGGTAAAGCCAAGGCCCTCTTCTGTTGTAGCCTTTACATTGATCTGATCAACGTCAATTTTAAGCGCTTTCGCCATGTTTTCCCGCATCTGATCAATATGCGGACGCATCTTTGGACGCTGCGCAATGATCGTTGCATCAATATTCTCGATCACATATCCATTCTCTTCCAAAAGTCCGCCTACGTGCTCGAGCAGTTTTATACTGGATGCGCCCTTATATTTTGGATCTGTATCCGGAAAATGAAGGCCAATGTCTCCAAGTGCTGCTGCTCCAAGCAGTGCATCCATTACGGCATGCAGCATAACATCCGCATCTGAATGTCCTAAGAGACCTTTCTCGTAAGGAATCTCAACTCCACCCAGGATCAGTTTTCTTCCTTCAACTAACTTATGAACATCATATCCCATACCTACACGCATAATTATTTCTCCTCAAAATCATTTTCAGCATCTTCTGAAACAGGTTCTTCATTCAGTTCTGCAAAAATATCTACCACTCTTGTGTCTGTCAGTTCTTCTTCCTGAGCTGGAGTTTCTTCAACTGGTGTTCCTTCAGCTTTTATTTCTTCGTCCGGTGTTTCCTCTGATTCTGTTGTAGTCACCGGTTTTTCTACCGATTCTACTTTTTCTTCTGATACTGCTTTTTTCCGCTGCTTCGTTTTTCTGTTGAATCTGAATCTGCTGTTTTTTCTATAGCTTCAGCCTTGCTGTCTTGCATTGTTTTTTCCTCGGAATCTGCCTTAGACACTGCGTCTTCCAGCTTCTTCCTGTTCTTCTTCTGAAAGCATTGTCGGCATTGTATTGTCTGATACTTTTTCGTCTTCCGATACTTCTGTCGTTGCGCTCTCTGTTACCTGTGACATTTCCTTCGCCGCTGCCGCTTCTTCTGCTTTTCGTTTCTGCTCCGCTTTTCTCTTTGCTATCATCTTCGCAATCTGCTTTTTGATATCAATTTCAAACGTTTTGCAGATGGCATTCCCTGCATAAGCAACTCCAACCAGGATAAATACAACTGCCAGTACTGACATACGTGTCATATTGCTAGGACGCTGCTGGATCATCTCACTTAAGATTCTGATCCCCAGGTAGGTAAGATAACCTCCAAGTACTATTCTGAGCGCATATCCGCTTTTCTTATTCATCTTGTTTCCTCCGTATTTCTGTTATTGGCCACGTTTTAAAATATAAACGAAAGACAACAACTTTTTTCTATATCATTATCTGTTATATTACCACAAGTTGCTCCTTAATACTATTATTTCTTTGCTTGATATAAGCAGTAACCAGTAAATTTGCGTAAAAAAGACTGCGTACTAATTTCTTAAGCACGCAGTCTTCGTCATAGTAGCGGGAACTGGATTTGAACCAGCGACACCACGGGTATGAACCGTGTGCTCTAGCCAACTGAGCTATCCCGCCATATTTAATTAGTATATGGGACCTACAGGGCTCGAACCTGTGACCCTCTGCTTGTAAGGCAGATGCTCTCCCAGCTGAGAAAGAGAAGATTATATTGATTATCTGAACAAAGAAATCTCAAGAGCCGCAGCAAAGATGATGGCACATGAAACGAATGTTAAAGCTTCAAAAAATATCGGATCATATCTTGATATGACAAGCAATAT
>ENA-OQHY01000587-OQHY01000587.1-human-gut-metagenome-genome-assembly--contig:-NODE-587-length-20224-cov-2.884361_pt1 | contig 20224 bp, 21 predicted proteins | sample MGYA00242570_ERZ504733 | MGnify/ENA primary metagenome ERZ504733 (study PRJEB26092, sample SAMD00036219) | human gut metagenome | host: Homo sapiens | study: EMG produced TPA metagenomics assembly of... | reverse complement strand
GCGTACCGCACAGACCTCCCTAGGTATCACACGTTTCTTCCTCTCCATCCGTCTGCCTCATTTATCATGCATGATTCCGTGTAGTTATTGGGCTTCGATTTGATATGCAACCTTACCCTCATGCATAACCTCATATAAGATTTCTGTCCGTCAGACCAGAGATTTGCCCGTGAGTTAGTATGTTCCTCACATCCAGCTTCCTTCAGATTCCATCTCACGATGGACACCCTTGCTTTCGGCTATATCCTTCCCACTACCGGGCGGATTCGGGCTTTAACCCGTTAGAAACGTGCGCCGCTAGGTGCACATAGTCTAATAGCAGTTGTTGCGGAAATTGCAACAACTGCTCAAAAGTCTTGATTTTCATCACTGATGACCCATAGTGAGCATCGGTGTACCCACGGAAACTCGCGATACCCGTGTGCGTAGAAAAATTCATACATGCCCCACCCATTATATAAATACAGTAAAAGTTGTATCAACTCCCTAATAGTAACGCTTTACATATATGTATCTATATTTCCTTGTGGAATATGGAAAATTATTACAAACCACTACACATTTTAAGACAGACACTTAACAAACAAATATGCACTCTCACAATATTAATCTTATATCTATATTTAAATATGTACATAGGGAATATCCCCATGATTCATATTTCCCACATATCCTAATTCAATAATTCTAGAAGAAAAATTTTCAAGTATTTTATATAATTGTTCTACCATCTCTTTAGTATAATAATTTGTTTCTTCGCTTTCAGAATTGAATACACCAATTATTTTTCCACCATATTTAATTGGTAATACTAATTCTGAACGTGTCTGAAAAACTGCACAATAATAATCTTTTTCTTTCTTTACATCATCTATTAAAATATTATTTCCTGTTACATACGATTTTGCCATAAGCCCGTCCATAGCAACCAAGCGATATCTTTGTTTATACAGCACAATATCATCTGCAAACACCATTAATCCTGTTTGATGGCTATCTGTCTTTACTCCTAACGCAATTTGATTATAATCAGTTCTCGTTACATTATGTAATCTCTCAATAGCATTCTTTAACAAAATATCAAATCGGTGGCACATATCAAAGATATTCAAACAGTAATCTGGATATATCCATTCAATTAATTCTTTAAAATCATTCTCATACAACTTCTGAAAATTTTACCATTTTCATCAGACAAAAACTGTAAAAATTCTCCCATATCCTTTCTATATATTTGTCCAATAATCTTAAGATCTTTTGTTGCTTCACTAGTTGCTTCATAATCTCCTATATTACTCATCATTTGCTGTAACTTATCAAACTTTTCTTTCCAAAACCCAATATATTCAAGTCTTGCCTCAGCACCTCCATAAATATTGGGTCCTATTTTTTCAGGAATATTTTCGCCATAATACTTTCTTTCATTTTCACTCAACACAACAAACAATAATTTATCTTTATAATGATGGTCCTTAATTATTTCCCCTACTTCATACATACACGCTTGTCTCTTTAAGTATGTATCACTTACAACAGTTAGAACATAATCATGTTCTTGAATTGTATCCATAAATTCCTTAAAGCTATCTTTATACTTTAACCCTGTATAACGTGAAACCTTAATCTTATCTTGCAATTTTTCACGAATCTTGTCTTCAATAATATCCACTATAGGTGTGTCACACTCCGTATATGAAATAAACAAAGTCGATAATCTTTTTGCTTCCTCTATTTGTCTTACTTCTACACTATTGTTTTGAAAGCAATAATATACATTATCCACTAATATCTTTTGTTTCGCCCTCTCAACTTTGATAACAAAAATATTTTTTCCTGAAACATTAACATATCCGTATCCAAATTGACAAGTGCCATCTAAATTCTTGTCTACAGAATTCATAATAGATTTCATATCAAATGCAAGCTGAAGACCCTTTGGCTTCAATAGCCCATTATCCTTTTCAACCCCAACTAATATATACCCTCCATTAACATTGGCTAATCCACATATGAATTTTGCCAATTCTCCTGGGCGTAGTTCCAAGGCTCTACATATCAAATTTTCAGTCACACTATTGCATATAATATTTTCAATTTCCTTTTCATTTAGTCTCATGTTATATTCCTCTCAGCGGTATTCTATTAAGTCCGGTTAGTTTAATCATCTTTCCAAATGTGATTTTCTGTGGTTCACTCTTTCCATCCTCTACCCATAGTTCCCAATCCATTGTATAATCCAGCAAATCTTTTTCTGTCTCATAATATATTCGAACTTCTCCACCATCAGACGGGCGTGCCAATAAAAAGATTTCTTTTCCATCTTTCTTTATGATAAATATTGTATTGGCTATTTGACGCATTTCAGTAATGTCATACTCTTCTTTACTATTTAAATGCAAAAGAATATTATTTTTTGACCGCTCTAATATAGTTTGAAGATACTCATATGTACCTGCATCATGCTTTGAATTTCTGATATACTTACTTGCAAAATCCGGGTAGGAGAAGGCTTTTTCCAGTGCATCTTCAGAATCAATTCCCAATTGTAGCAATACCTCTTCTGTTAATTCAATTCTATCATCACTAACTTCGGTACATTGTTCCTGACTTTTGCCAATAAGCTCCTCCAACTTTTCCGGACTGGATATGTTGTACTTTTCCATGAGTTGATTAAATGTCTCTGCCTGCTTGATAGTTCTAGCAATTTCTTCATCGTCATAAAGATAATGCTTGTTTTCACACAAATTTGGCAAAATGCTCCTTGCCTTTTCCTCATTGTCACATATCCACACCAATAATCTTTTAAAATATGTTCTTACTTCCTCCTCTTTAGAAGTTCTGTTTTGATTAACATATTTTATAATAACCTGAGATACATCTATATCATTTTTCCATCGGCTTTCCGGCAATTCCAAATAAATGTTTTTCATAAGCAAGTCTGACTTGATGTCATATCCTGCACAAACAGCTAAATCTTTTAGCGTTTCATCCATTTCATTGTCCAAAAATATGTCATCCTTTATCATGAACCTACCATTCTGATTCGGTAAGATCGGCTTCGTAGATTTATTTATAAGATTATCATAGCCTTGTCCTAAAACAAATTCTACAAATTGTGCCAATAATCTCACTGCTTCATCAAAAGATATTTCCATATATTCTGCAAATTTCTGAATACATTCACACTCACTAATTCGGTCTGCCACACGAGTTATTGTATGTTTCAATGCATCCTGCAATATTCTCTCAGAAATTACCGACACCTTTATCATTTGATTATCCATTTTCAAAATTGCATTTGCAAATTGACATATTTGCCTATGTATTACTAATCTATCATTTTCCCCTGTATACATATATGCCATACGAAACAATACATTGCTTTTAAGTTCCTTCTCTGCATCATCCAACTTATCTTCAATAAGTTTTAAAATCTGCTCATTACCATATTCTTCGAATTGAAACCAATCTCTGTTTCTGAACTCCAAATCAAGCAACCAATCCCTACAATCAATTCCAAGAAACTTTAGAATCTCCTTATATTCATTTAAGATATCTTTATCAAAATATAAATTTGTCGTGCAAGAAAATATACCATTTTGATTTGGAATAATATTAATCCTCTCTGACGCAATATATGTCTGAAAACTTTTATTCTCTTCTATCAGATTAAAAAACTGCGATAACCATGAATGCCAATCAGTTCCTCTCATGTATTCCTGAAGTTTTACAACATTCCCATACTCCTCTATCTGCTTTATCAATGATTTAAAATTGTACTTATTACAATTATTCCACAGGGAATTATACCAATTGTGCATATCTTCCCTACACGGAATCTTTTCTGGCATTATAACACTAAGCAAATCCCATTCTTTTTCACGTATTTCCTCTTTGGATTCAGAAATTATAAATACCTGTTCATATTCAAAATCATCTTGCAATGCCATCATTGATCCATTACCGGTACAGATAATCGGTGTGTGCAAAATAGTATACTTACAATTATTGACAATATCCTCCAACCATTCATTGTCATACCAATTTTTGCTACCATACGAATTGATTTTTGTTATGTTATAGATTCCGTTCCATCTTTTCTCTGCTACATACTCTAGTAACTTTTTATATAATTCACATGCCCTTTCAATAATATCTCGATTTTGCTGTATTTCATCATCAATCTTTGACCTTGACTGACATGTCAAAAAAATGCCATCTCTGGGTTCTGTCGGATTAAAATCTCTGGCACAGACTAACACTGGAAATGGGAAATCTTCTGTTCCGATTAAAGGGAAATCGCAAAACAACCTTGATTGCTGCTTTGCATAAGGCATGATATACCATCACTTTCTCCGCCTTCTAAAGCAATAGATATTGTTGTATTCTCTTCTGTTAAATTTAAAATATATATCTTCTTAGTTTCTGTACTTGATACATATATGATTTCATGAACTAATGAATTAGCTAAACCACAATTGTATTGCCTGCTATATTTATAATTTTCTCCTGTAGCTTCAAGTGTAATCTCCTCTATATCACTAAGCATTGACAAGACAAATGGTGCTGACACTCTCAAATTCTCAATCCCTTGCTGAGCCACCTCAATCCCATCCTCATCAAGTTCGTACTCAAATATGGTATTATATGCATATTTATCATAGTCACTTACCAGCATTGACTGACATTCCTGCAATTGACTCACAGCTTTTTCCAATGCCGCAATAATTTCTTTTTTATCATGACCAGTCCTATCCAATGAAATCCGAAAGCGAGAGTAATTCTCAGGTTCTGTCTCTAAAATACCTGATATATTAACTATCTCTGATAATAAATGTGTTGTCAGAAATCCTGTTCCAAACTTCCCACTGGTTCTTTCCGTTTCATCATCTCTATCCTTTGATGAAGATTGATTGATAAGTGACATGACATTTGCAAGAGAAAATGCTCTTCCATTATGTCTGAAAATAACCCTTTTATTACTTTCATCTAAATCAATACGAATTTTTACCTTGCCGCTATCATTGCAAACATCCTTTGCATTTTGACACAATTCCCAAATCCATCTCTTAACGCTATCCTCATTATTGTTATAACGTTGTCTCTGAAGTAATTGCAATATACGATTAGCAGCTCCTGTTCTCAATGAATTATTATCTTCTTCTTGTATATTTCTTAGAAATTGTTCTTTATCCATATCTTCTCCCACAAAAAGACCTCATGCCTTTTTTAATCGACATGAGGTTTCAATACATTATAAATCCGTTCTATTATCACATCGATTTCAAACTGTTATTATATTTGTATCAATTATTCAACATATACACCCAATTATTGATACTTTTCCACACCTTCAATACTTATTTTCTCATCATAATCAAAAACAATTCCCACGCTATATCTTGCTCTTGTAATTGCAACGTAAAATTGAGACTTTGTTTTCGGTTGCAATGTCTTTGAATGGTCCTTCATCCAGCTTCTCATTGTTCCAGTTGGATAAATCAAGACTCTATCATATGTTAATCCTTTAGCCTCACCCATATTTATTACTGCATATCTATCATTCACTTTTACTGTTCTCTTCTCCCTAAGTTGCATTGGCTTAAATTCTTCTAAATATGCATCAACATCATCTGGTCTTACTAAAAAAACTCCGTCATGCCCTGTAACCGCAAATTGCTTTGTTCCAGTTTCACCATATTCTTCATACAACTGCGATGAATATGAACAAATACTTTGGTTATTTCTGTAAGAATCATTCAAAGTCTCTTTATCAATAATGCAACCTGGTTTTTGCACTCAGTTTTAATAAATTCTTCTATCTTACCATTTGCATATTTCTTATACTTTGCTTCGTTATGCGTATGATATGTTACCTGTCTGGGGTCTCCTACCATTGTCACATCACACTCCGCTTGCAACAGACTTTTTATGATGTCTAAATCATATCCCGCTAAATCTTGAATTTCATCTACATATATCTTAGGATAAATCCTGCTAATTCTTTGCGAAACTCTGCCTTTAGTTTCCTTTTCACAACGGCATACAAATTTTGCAATCTTATCTGAATACATTTTCATCCCATCCGTGAAATAGAATTTTCTATAGTCATCTTCTGCAAAATATACCGGACCATATTTCCCATCATATTTTTTCCCAGACTTTTCATTGACTAATATCATGCCGTTAATCTTATCATCTAAGACCACTCCCTGAAATGGTCGAACCCCGTGCTGCAAAAGAAAAGAGTACCATGTTTGTATGGTAACATTATGCGGAACAAAACCATTGAGTTCTACAATTTTTTTTCGGATTTCCAATTCATTAGCAATAGTGTATGTTGTTATTAATACACTGTCCGATTGTTGCATCGCTTGTCTGACCAAATATGTAGTTTTACCAGATCCTGCAGCCGCAATTATCAATCTATTTACCATCTGATAGCCTCCAAAATATATTCCGGTATTTCTATCTGTTCAGAAGATTCGAATATTCTCAATGCGCATTCTGTTTTGTTATGCTTCATAAATTTCCTCAAATCATCCTCATTTGTATAATCAGTACCGAAAATTTGATTTAACTTATCTAAGCCATTAACTTTCAGCAGTTTCGGTTCCAAAGTATTGTAATTATAATCACTCTTGCCAATCTTAAGTGTCCCTGTATCCACAACGTCATCAACACATATCTTTATATATTCTTTCCGCTTTGCACCTATATAATTTGCATACTTTTTGTTAATAGCTGCCATATCACCATCGTTATCTGTAACAACTGCAATTTTTGTTTGAATACAATCTGCAATCTCAAGGAAACGCAAAAATGATACACCCACGGAAATCACTTCTATTCCATCCTCTATCGGCAAACGCCCATCATTAAGTTGCATATATGCTTTCTGAATCACCAGTTCATCCGAATCTCCTTCACACAAGATGGTTTTCTTACATAAAATCATTCGTAACGTATCATAACCAGCCACCTTCTTAAAGAAATTATATGTATCTTCCGGCAACTCAGAAAATCTTGTAATTCTCAGGTTATCAAGCAGCATCACTTTTCCTAACCCTAACTTATTTGCGACGAAACTACTATGCGTTGAAATAAGTATTTGTTTTTCTGCATATTGTTCCGAAATACATTTAATCAACTGATTCAATCTTGTATGTGACAAATGATTTTCTGGTTCTTCTAACAAAATAATACTTGCATTTTGCGAAGTACGTTTTGCTAATGCCAGTTCTGTCTTAACAACACATTGCTCTCCTTTTCCTACATAATGAAATGGTATCTCATCCAATTGTGTAACAAGACTATTTTCCCAAGCATTCTTTGTAACCAATTCTACAGATAACGCAATCTTTTTGTCTGTCAAACTAGCATCTTGATTTATTTTATTATTAATAGCCTCTATTGATGGATCATTAATAAAAGTATCCCTCATTTTTCTATGTGCTTGTGCAATAGATGTTATATCTTCCGGTTCCAATGAGCCTTTTATAATTCTCGACAAATACAAATCATTTCCACTTTGATATCTATATTCAGATGAATCAATCAAACATGATTTATAAGGTATGCTACGTGTTGTAATTATATCTCTGGCAAAGGTTGTCCAAGTGATATCATAATATTCAATCGGCAAGCTTTTAACATCTCCCTGTTGGACTAATGCTTCATATTCATCTGCATATTTGTCATTAAATGCAATTTTGAAACAAAATCCTTCTGCACTGTTATCTTTATCTGAATTCGCATCACCATTCATCAAAGGATTTTCAGCTCCACCAAAGAAAATTTCTATTGCTATGTATGGAAGTTCAATAGGGGCTGTATTTAACGATGTAATATACTCATCAACTGCCTCTTTATTAAAAATATACTGTGAAATCTCATTCCATATACTCTTTCCACTAATAATTCCGGTCAGTGCCAAATTTATAGCTTCGAGTATTGTTGATTTCCCTGCTTCATTATCTCCAACAACAATATTCAATCCTTCTTCAAGAGTAATTTCAAAATCTCTGTAACATTTAAAATTATGAATTTTGACTTTTCTAATAAACATTCTGTTACCTCCCAATATTTCACATATACAGTTTTGCAAGGAGCTTCTTTTTATCATAAGAATATATGGTGTTTTCACTCTTCGTTTACAATCACTCATAAATCCATGATTTCATTTCTATGCTTTCCTCTAAAATACTATTTCTACCTTCTTTTCCATACCCATCAGCTTCATATATTACCATGTGTATATATTGCTTGTGTTCTTTCCTTTGATACTTTGTAAAATAGATGCCAATGTTATAGAATCCGCTTCCCTTTTTCACTATTTCCTTATCTGGAATTTCAAAATACTTACTATTACAATTGATTCTGTCTTTGACAATTTCACTCATAGGAGAGTCAAATAGAAAAGTGCGATAGATTGATATTGCTTCCTGATATCTAATCATAGCATAGGGTATATTGTATTTATTAACAGCTTTATAACTATACGCTCGAGAATCCATAAACACCTCATACATATGGTCCATTTCTTTATTCGTTAGATTTACTCCCACTATACCTCTAATATTCTGCTTTATTTTTCTCCAATTCTTTTCGATAATTTCCTTTATTTCTTCAGACTCTTCCGTTTTTGTTCTTATTTCCGTATTTCCCAATGGCGATGGCTTATATAATGAGCAGTTTTTCATCTCTGCTTCATTCCAATATGGAAAACCTTCTACAGCTCGTCCTGTATGCTTCCCATAAAGGGTTACTTTACGGGTTACATTCTGCATCATTTCTTCTCCATACATATTTACAATCTGTATAGGATTTCCGCATTCTGGGCAAATCGCATACAAAGAAAGTCTTTTATCCTTTTTTGTTCTGTAGTAAGGATACTCATGGCATGTCTGTTTTTCAAATTCATCTACCGAAAGTTTCAGTGCTTTTCCTTTTTCTATTGCAAAAACATCCATATCATCATACCTCCACATATTCAATCTGTCATTCTTCTCTACTCTTTACCAATTCATAAAACTATTAAGTATTGCCATCCCGCCATAGAACAAATCGAACATAAAAATCTGAGATTTCAGAGTTCTACTTGCGTTATAGTATATCAATAAGTAACATATTATCTATTGCTTTGATAAACATTCAACATCTTTACCCTTTCTAAGTCATTTTACGGATTTACATTTCCTACACATATACTGTCTTACCCTTTATCTCCCCACCAGCTCATGCACCGTCGTACAAGGACACATTTCTGATGCTTTGTCTTACCTTCTCTTTTACACTGTTCCAGTTTCTGCTGTGCTATCTGGATTGCCTTTTCCTCGTCACCAGCTTTGCAGAGTTTTCCATACATCTGCTCATCTGCCTTGGAATACTTTTGCCCGGTCTTGGTTTCATACACTCGTCCAAAATCTGCGCAACAAGTCCAAGATTCTTGGATTGCCGGCATGGAACCAAAATAGGCATACATCCATATTTCAAAACATGGATTAGACCAGCCCGCTTGTACTCCTTTATCCTCTGCCTCTTTTATAATCTCATCAAACCCTTGTACTTGGTCTCTGTCAAACACAATCCAAGGAATACGATATTGTGCATCATAAGCAGTGAGTTCCAAACATTTATCAATCATGGTACGAGTCTTTGTTTCTACCACCTTTATTACAAGCTTATTTCTCACATCTTCCGGCAATGCCTGATGAAGACCAGTAAAGAAGCAGCATTCCGTAGCCTCTGTATCCGTAACAATCAAATAGTAGCCCAATTCCGGCACCTTGAATTGTTTTCTCTGGTCTCTCTTTTTTCTATTACCTGTTCTGTCCTTTTTCGCCATACTCAATCCTCCTTAAAAATATCAATACTCCTTAAGGTAGGAATCGCACCGTACTTTCCAATTAGGTAATTCTTCTCATAGCTTTCATCCTTACGGATACGAGAACCATCCTCATCCACGAAGTCAGCCAATGAGTAAAGTGTGGATACGCCTCTTTCATCCTTTTCCACAAACCAGATTTCGTCACGACGCAACAACTGGTTAGACAACTGCCATGTATCGTGGGTTGTAAATACAAGTTGTGCATGGTTAGTGTTTATCTCCGGATTCAAGAATGTAAGCAGGAAATTCCTTACAAGTAACGGATGCAAACGTGCATTTAATTCATCGATGAAGAATACGCTCCCCTTCTCCAACACTTCTTGCAATTCCGGATATAACGCAAACATCTTCAAGGTTCCAGCGGACTCCAATCCTAGAGGAATTTCCGCCATTTCATCAGAATCAATCATCTTGTGTAGTGCGTTAATCTTGTATCTTTCTTCCTTACTTTCAGCCTCCTGAGGAACCTTTTCAATTCTAAAATCCTTGATATGTTCATCAAAGGATGCGAAATATTCCACAACTTCTGCTGCACATCCTTATCTTCCACAAATCCTTTAGGCAATCTGCGTGACATAAAGAAATTAGTAAAAGGGTCCCCAAAATCAGCAAACTCATTAGCAAGGAACCAATCCCTGATTGCCTTACACTTACCAATCTTAAGCTTTGCTCCCAAAGATATAATAAGCACCTGCTTTTCCAATGCCACCTGAATATTATCCCTGCTACTCTTAGGAAAACCGGACAAATCAAGCTCCTCGTCTGTAGTTCCACGATAAAATACAGTGCTGTACTTTCTTGCAGTCTTTGCCTTGGAATTAAGCCACTCTTCCGTTACACCTTCCTTGTTGATACAGAAACCATAGTTATAAGTTCTTTCAGACTTATCACCATGCAATGTGAAATACACTTCAAAGCTGGATTCTGCTTCAGCAGATGTGGAATCAAACAAAAACGGAGTCGGTCTGAACTCCTCAAACTTTTCCTCTTCATCCCCATACTTAAAAGAATCTGCAACATAATCAGACATATATTCAAAAGCATTATATATATTAGACTTTCCGCTTGCATTTGCACCATAAATGGCAGCAACCGGCAAAATCTTCTCGCTACCAACAGTCACCACTCTGTCTGAAAACTCAGTCACCTTTGCCGCAGACAAATCCAAAGTAGCCTCTTCTCTGAATGATTTGAAATTTTTGAAATTAAATTGAATTAACATGATTGCTACCTCACCTTCTTTTCTACTTTCTATTATATACAGTTTTTCTCAAAAATCAACGTTTATATGTGAATTTATCTCACTTATATGTATTTTATTTTTTAAATTTAAAAATCACCCAATTTACATCATCGTAAACTGAGTGACTTTTTACATTTGACCACATTTTATGCTTTTTTCTTTTTTGGTTTTCTCTCTGGTAATTCCGGATACATTTCTTCCACCATATTTTGCAAGCTAGTTCTATCCTCCAAAATAGTTACCGGTAACATAGGTTTTGCACCTTCATACGGTGGTTCCGGTTCACTGTCCGGCATAAACTTCTTACTGGTCTCTGTAATCTTTACAAGAAAACCATTACCATAAATCCCACCAAATATCCGTTCTTTATAGTAAAAAATATATCCACCCATCATAGGAATGTTTCGTACATTTCCTAAATCAGATAGTTGATCCATTATGTAATCTGCAATCTCTTTATTCTTTGACATAACTACCTCTATTCCTTTTTCAATGTTTGTACCCTCATTGCTATATTTTCTTTAAATTCTTCATCAGAAAACTTTGGCTCTCTGGTATCAAACCATAACTTACAAGGTATTTCCCCACATTCTCCACAATTCTGCATACACTTATTATTTCTGACACAGTCATAAATCGGACAAGCTTTTCCTTCCGGTGCATGAAAAACTTTTCCCTTACAGGAATTACAGCCATTGCACATCTTGCCAAAACAATAACACGCACTACAATCCGTGCCACAGACACTTATCAATTCCTTTTGATACTGGTCGTACCAACCTCTGACCACCTCAATCGGATGTTGCACTAATTTAGCTGTTTCCTCTATGGTTTTACCTGATTCAAACTGCTTACAGGCAACAGAATACATACTCTCCGAAACCTCTATCAAATGTCCATCCGGGTCAAATATATGAATTCCTCTTTGAAGCCAGGAAAAAGTTTTCGGCTCATGAAGTCTTTCCACTTGTGGATAAGAATCCAGCAATTGTATAAAAGCATCAAAATCTTCTGTCTCAAAATACAACTCCATGGTATTGGAACGAAATTTCATTGTACTGGCATCAAATCCAGCTATATGCTCCAATCCCTGCTGCAATGCTAATCCACAAGTCAAAGTTTTATTTTTCCCAAAATCTACAAGTACATCTTGCTGAAATAAATCCTTATAAAACTGCAAATATTTTTCCATATCTCGTACTGCTATTACGGTGGTACAGTATTTCATAGTTTTTCATCCTCTCCTGCCTGTCAGAATTTGAAACTATTATACTAAATTCAAACGAAAACATCTTGTATATTTCCGACATCCTTAAAAGCCATTATTCTTGCATTATGTATATCCATAGAATGGTATCTCTTGAATTCCCGTAATAAGTGTGATTGGTCTGTATATCCAAATTTGTAAACCGCACTTAACACATCAAAATCCGGCTCACACAAAATATCTCTCCATAGGAATTGATATCTTATCAGATTGCTTAACTTTTTAGGCGTAATGCCAACATACTCATGAAACAATCGCTCCAACTGTCTGGTACTCACAAAGGATTTCTTTGCCAATTTTGCTATATCCAAAGAACCTTTATTTATCAAAATGTTCTGTATTGTATCGTTAACAACCGTATTTTCTCTCACATCAGATAATCTTTTAAGCAATGCTTGTTCGGTAAATGAAATCTTTTCCTGTAAGGTTTTTAGTTCCAACAGTTTGGGGCGAATAATCTTGTCCAACCATTCAAACCTTGAATCCACATCAAAGTATCCATTCATGGTGGATTGCAATGAATCATCGCAAAATGCATATGCACTCCACGCATAAAGTCGAATAGCATAGGTTGATACCATATGACCTATGGTTCCGTTGCCATGTGCATGGAAACTGCAATCATTTACCCCACAGAGTCCTCCGGTTACGGTATTATCGGTATAATCTATATGATAAATAATATCCACACAAGTATCCGGAATTACTAATTCCGGTGCATCACTATTTTCGATTTGTATAAGTGTTTTTTCTGTTCCCCAATAACATCGGATGTAGGATTGCAATTCTTTAGAAGGGGAAATTTCTGTATAAAAGCTATTTCTTTTGAATGGAGTTGCCGTCAAAGGGCGATAAATTATTGAATTGTTCATATCCCACAACTCCTTTCGCATAAATTACTCTTTTCTTCTAATCGGATGTCTAATTACTGTTTTCCACTTCTCCGGTGCAATCTTCCTTGCATCAGACATATATATTTCATGATGTAAACGCTTTTCATTTATATCATTTACATATCCATTTTCTTCTAAGAACGCATCCATAATCTTCACAGACTCCGGCTCATTATCAAATGGTCCTATATGCATCATCTGAACACATAATCCTTCGTCTATCGTCAAAAATTCTGCTTTGCTGCAGTCTAACTTTTTCTTTTTGGTCGCAGTATCTACCGCCCAATCAAAATCATTCTTTGTAACAAAGTCAGGTAATCGAATCACAGAAATCCAGTTAAAAGAATCCTTGTTCCCATAGTCTGCGCCTCTTACATTGTCTTGCCACCAGAAACCTTCCAAGGGTGGAACTACGTATTCAAAAAATCCTTTTATCTTGTAATCTGATTTGTAACTCATCTTCAAAGTATATGCAACCGCATACAATACACCTATTGCCTGTTGGTACTCGCCATCCGGAGTATTCGGATTACCTTTCCCTCCGACAGCAATATAATTAGCCGTCGGAACATTGACTATTTCAGGTTTATTCTTAGGCATATAAAATTCTTTGTATTCTTTCTTGAAATCAAAAGTCATTCCTTACACCTCCCGAACATAATATGAATTGTACTTCGTTCCATCATGTCCTATTAAAGCTTCTTCCGACAAACAAAATCCCATATGTTCTAAAGCCTGTATACGCTCTTGGGCAATTGAAACTGCCTTAGTGGCAATCATTTCACAAGCAAACATATCTCTCGTTTCAGGAATAATAATCCCAAGAATATCTTCTATCGTATCTTGTTTTTCATAATCACTTCTCAAATCCAGTCTAAGCAATCCGCAATTATTGAAATAATCCTTTGCCCTTCGGTTAAATAATTCTATTGTACCAATTGCACAGTTAGCATTTTTGTCTATAATAGCCCACCGTGCATAATATCTGTTTTGATATTCTCTCTTCCAAAAAGCAATAGTATCCTTCATTTCTTCAATTGAAGTATAGTAAAAACCATTCACACAATTATCACTGTTAAAAAGCGGTACTGCAATCCTTATCGGAATATACCTAAGCAAATCCTCTGCATCTCCATCCTTAATTTCTCTCAGCAGAAACTTTTCACTTTCCATAACAGGAATTTGTTCATACACATCAATACCCATCTTCTTATCAACCTCCATATCTAATTTGTTAAACATTAAATAACTTCATTTACATTATCTCACACAAATTACGACATCTATATGTCATAGTTTATCGTATAAAAAAGAATATCTTTTGCGTAATTAATAATCCTTTCTTTTATATGCTCCTGTTCTATAATCTCGACTTCTTTTCCCTGTGACAAAACAACACCTATCCACCATTGTTCCTTCTCTACAATATGAACTTCCATAATAGAACTACCATCATCACAGTTTTTTATAAGCTGTCCGTTTAAATATTCCTTTATTCTGTGTATCGCATTACCCCGGCATCGCATCCGAACTCTTATGGATATGTCCTTTCCCTGATAGGAATTGTCACAATCATTTAAAATATCCTGTGCCGACTTGTGCTCCTTGGAAAATTCATCTTCCGTTATACAAACATCTTCCATCCGAACCAGCTTATAGGTTCTATAATCCTGTTTCGCCGTATTATAAGCCAACATATACCAAGCATACCATTTGTAAATAACCGCTATCGGTTCTACACAATGTTGTCTTGTTTCTCCACCATTATTTGTATATGTAAATCTAACCACTTGCTTATTCTTAACTGCAGACTGTAAAGTTTGAAGCAATTTCTCATCGCCTTCTCTTAATACAGAAAAATCCAAAATCATACCTATATTACTGTTCTTGGATATGGCTGTTATTTTCTCGTAAATATCATCAGCCACCGGATTATTAGTAACCGTTTTTAATCCATTTATAGCAGTTGCAATATAGGCATATTCATCTTTCGATGCAAGTTGGTTATTCATTTTGAAATCACCTAAAATTTCATATCCACCATTTGTACCGGTAAAAGCACAAATCGGAATACCCGCCTGACACAAAGTATCGATATCCCTCTGAATCGTCCGTACAGATACTTCAAAATGCTTTGCCAACTCCGAGGCGGAAGACTTTCCATGATTTAGCAGATATAAAGTAAGTGCGTATAATCTGTCTGTTTTCATTACTACTTTTTCCTATCATATATTTTTCAAGAAATAAGCTACAATGCCAAGAAATTTCTTAGATAGTCCTATGTAGCCAGCTTTATGTTTTCTGAAATAATTAATAACTGAAATGACAAAATATGATATCACTTGAATAGGTAAACTTATAACATAAAACAAAATCAATATAAGTCCCCCAGATACAATCAATTTCAGAAAGAGCATTAATGTATTTGTCTCGTCATTATAATTCATTAAACTCGCGTATGTATTTCCTATTATTGCAAAATCCAGAGGAAGTTCTTGCACTTTCATCCCAGTAATAGTAAAACAGAATCCCAACACGGTGATAATGAACCATAATAGGAAAAAGAATAATTTAAGAAATTCAATATTGTTGTCCAATATTTTTTCATAATATTGTTCATTTCTTCCACATTTTCTAGCCATTCCGACAAAGTAAAACAATAGATATAAAGCCGATGCTACAATAATACCCATACCATTCTCATTCGGCAATACTAATGCCAACAACGAAATTGCCGTATACGAAAAACAATATGTAAATAATGGTGTTTCATATCGCAAATATAATTCTTTTGGTTGTATTTTTCTCCACAGTTTTACAACTATCGGAATATTCTTGATTTTCGGATATTTTCCACTTATAAAGTGCCCCAGACTTATAAATGAATTGCCAAATATACTATCGTAAACATATCCCGCTATGTATACTACTGAAATTAACATAACGAATAATAAACCAATTAAAAATATCATTATCACTGTTAATGACAACAATTTAATTAATAATTCAAGTAATACATCCATACCTTTTCCTCTGTATCAAAATCATGTTTAATCACTCTTTTTATCAATGAGCTTCTTCTATATCACAAATCTATTTAATCTCCAATAGTTCCTTGGAGTCCGTTTTCCGTCCCGCCAATTCTTCCATTAACAAATTGTCGTTCTGTTATTCTCTCTATTTCAAACGCCACAACACCATACTGCATCTGTTGTTCTTTTGAATAATATTCCTCCATATCTGCTGGATTAGCAGTTGTAAGATTTTCCTCTGTATAACCACATTTTAGCAATGGTAACGCTTGATATAATTCAGTAAAATTCTTAAATATATGTATGCTTTTAACACTTACTACAAGCGGTTCGTCAGTCTTAGTATTGACAAATACTATCTTATCACCTATTTTAATACATTGACGTTTTTCATCATATAATCTAAGTTCATATGTCTTTTCTCCACATAAAATCATACGAAAAGGATTGGGACGTAATTTCATCGTGTGTTTCATATTTGTCTCCTTAATCTAGAACACTCATCAGTTGCTGATACTTCTCTAAATATACTTTAGCAAATCTGTGTATATCTTTTCAATAATACATTCCGCATCCATTTCACAAGAAATAATTTCTTCCTCAAGAACAGATGAAAAATCTTTTTCCCGCCACCATTGGCGCATATGCTCTTCGCCAAATTCTTGGCTTTTACTCCTTGTTTGATGACGTCTTACGGTTTCCTCAAATGGTATATTAAAATAGTATGAATAAACATTTGCCCCATATAATTCATTAGCCACATTAAATAATGGATTATACCACTCGTCATACATAATTCCTTCTAAAATAACAATGTCACTATGTTCATTTCCATATTTCAAAAGTTCTATCATTAGTGGCAATGCTTTCGTATCTATGCCATCTTTAACCCAAAGCATATTTCTTCTAATTTCATCCTGTGAAATAAGCATTGTATTAAATCCTATCTTTCTTTGTAACGCTCTTGCTACTGTCGTTTTCCCACTACCTGAATTACCTCTAAGTATAACTAATTTTTTCATAGATTCTCCTTATCGTGTCCCATTATTCTCCTAAAGGAATTTTACCGTTCACAATGTCAGCTATGACTTCCACCAAAAATTCATGTTCTCTCTCCAACACCCTCGCTGCTAATGTTTCCAGTGTGTCTCTTTCCAACACGGGTACTGTTGTTTGAGCTACGATTTTGCCGCTATCATATTCTGCATTTACTCTATGAATTGTTACTCCTGTTTCACTTTCTTTTGCCTCAATAACAGCCGTATGCACATTCATTCCAAACATACCTTTACCGCCAAATTTAGGTAGTAATGCCGGATGAATATTAAAAATTCTATTGTTATATCTTTCAAGAACTGATATATGTAACATCCTCATATATCCTGCCAAAAAAATCATATCAACATTATATTTTGACAATACATCTAAAATCTCTGTTGCCAAACTCTCTTCACTTCCTGATTTCTTGGCACTAAGGTGATAGTTTGGGATACCTTCGCCAGCAACTCTTTGTAAAGCCATTGAACTTCCATTGTTACTAATAACAACTGCCACCTTTGCATTAATTTGATTATTCTTACACCCATCCATAATCGCTTGTAAATCACTTCCACCATGGGATGCAAATACTGCTATATTCATAATTGTTTTCTCCATTCTTTGGTTCGATAAAGCTAATGCAGCTACCGTATATATCATAGCATATTACCCACCTTATTTCCTCTGTTTTTTCTCTTACTATTACAGTTATTTTTGCTATAAAAGAGCAGAGGATTACCAAACTTAGTAATCCTCCAAAAACTAACGTGTTCTTCCTCTTTCAATCGACGGAACATTCCCATAATACTGTCCATCCCCCGTCGCTTCAATCTCCGTCCTAACACATTCTTCCTGCCATACCTTGCAAGCCTCCTCATACTTCCGCTTCTCCTCACGCACCGCAAAAAGCTCTGTAAAGAATTCCGCAGCATTAGCATATCCGGCATCCCGAAGCACCTGTGAAAGCTCAGCCTTCATCTTCTCCACCTTTTTATCCAACAGAGTAATCCTCTCCTGCAATTCCCTCCTCTGCTTCTGCTTAAATACTCTGGAACATACAGACAGTTCAATCTCCAGATTGCCCCGCTCCTGTTCAACCGCAAAGATTTCCTTATTCCAACGCTTCAATTCTGCATCCAGCTCCATAATCACTGGATACTTAGACAGCAATAACGGTTCCTTTGGTTTCTTAGGAAGCTGTACCTTTTCCCAAATCTCAACCGCCTGCTCTGGCTCTTCCACCAACACTGGAACTTCTTTCTCTACAACTTTCTCATGAACCACATCCACAATCTTTTTAGCCACTTTAGCTGCTGCAAGTAATACCTTTGATATAAGCAATTCCAATGCCTTAATTGCAAGTCTGATAATATCCCCCAAGAAAGACGGATTATTCCCATATAATTCAATAGAATGCTTGACTTCCTCCGATATCTTTTCTCGCTTCACGCCTAGGATATCCTCCTCGGCAACACCTGAAATCAATGCTCTGTCCACAGTCTGATTCCATCTTGCACGCTCCATATTGTCAGCTTCTATCTCTGCTCCTTTAGGATTGTTTTTACCAATTTTCTTGGTAGCAAGATACATTCCATTCCTATCAAATACCTGAAGTTTATCTTCTTCATTTATGGCACAGACATTAATCAGGTCCGTGTATAAACGCTTTACCTCGTCCAGAAATCCATCAGCCTTAAACAGCTCGTTTTTCGTAGTAAACAGATTCCGCTCATACGCTTCCCCCTTCTTGATAACCTTGCACTTTTTACGGATGTTCCCTGCTTCATCCAAGATTTCCTTCTTGGTACGCCTATGCTTACCTTTCTCGTCATAAAACATATTTCTGGTGGCAATCTTCTCAATAGGTTTATCAAGAAGCTGACGCTCTGCAAATATCAGATGAATGTGGTAATTGGTCTTTCGCTTGTTATGATGCAGTGCTGAGATACATTCCACCTTATAATTCTGCTTAAAATGGTCTGTAAATCGCCTAAGCAAATATTCCGGCTCATAATACACAAAGGATTCCGGCAACGCTATAATCAGTTCCCTTGCCTCAATACACTTTCCCTCAGTCCCACTCTGCCGAAAACTTTCCTGGTTATATTTCGCCAGTTCTCTCCAAAAACTCTGCTCCGAAACCGTAGTATAAGTAGCATACAGATTTTCCTGCTTTGCCTTACTTGATATATAAGTAATTCTGCCAGACACATTGGTCAGCTTATTCATTTGCACAAATGAATTTCTTGGCATTCTAATCATCTCCCTTCTATTGCATAATGTGAGTGGATGCATAGGCATCCGTATACGAACCCACCGCCGTTTCCGGCGTAATAGCCCCCTGCAATGGCGAAATACACAGAGTACAAAACGAAGTATTGTGCGATGGGTGTATTTCGCTCTCAAACGCCGACGGCTGGATAAAAAATCTATCTTTAGCAAATACAGAAAAAGCCACATACCTTCGAAAAGATACATGGCTTCATCAAGCTAATAGCTGTATTTAATTGGCTACATAATTTGCCGTTTCCGACACCACTTATTCCTACTGCAATTATGGCTACATATTCTTTCACAACTGATGCTACATCGCTTTTATTTACAAAAGCTTTGTAGCCATCTACTATCATTCACCACAAAAACTAAAATCAAGGAACTCGTTAATATCAGGTTCTATCTGATACTTTTTCTCATCCTCCTCAGTGTAATCTCTTTTTTCACATCCATCTCCACCAACCATAGTCTCTTGCCCTTGCTTCGACTCTTGTACGGCTGCTGATACCTGACCTGACATCTGCATTCCTGCTACCATCTGTGGCATTGGCACCTGTTGTTGTACAGGCACCATCCCCTGTAATCCCA
>ENA-OQHY01000586-OQHY01000586.1-human-gut-metagenome-genome-assembly--contig:-NODE-586-length-20239-cov-1.878679_pt1 | contig 20239 bp, 23 predicted proteins | sample MGYA00242570_ERZ504733 | MGnify/ENA primary metagenome ERZ504733 (study PRJEB26092, sample SAMD00036219) | human gut metagenome | host: Homo sapiens | study: EMG produced TPA metagenomics assembly of... | reverse complement strand
TTTTATGTTTTTTTGAAAAAAATTGAAAAAAATCAAAAAAAACTAATTACAAAAGTAAAAATCATAATGATAATATAAATATCGGTTCGGAGTTAATATGAACCGCGAGCGGATGTGGCGGAATGGCAGACGCACAAGACTCAAAATCTTGCGGAGGTGACTTCGTGTGGGTTCAAGTCCCACTATCCGCATTCAAAAAACCCAGTAAAATCAAAGGGTTTAGCGATTAGAGACATTTACTTTTCTTACTATTTTTGTTACTATGGTTTCGTAAGAAGTAGATGTTTCTTTTTTTATACAAAAAGCACTAACAGAAGATTCTATTTTCTTCCGCTAGTGCTTAACTTTCATCAATCCCGTTTTTTTCTATAAATTGCAATTCCGGCCGCAACCGCTGTTCCCAGAGATCCAAGCGTCAACATCCATAAAAATGTATGATTTTCCACTCCTGTCTTCGGTGATTTACGGATGGATGAAGATGGTTTCGGATTGTCTGTGTTGATTTTCGGCGATACTGCAGATTTTTCATTATTCTTATATATAATTGTCTGATCCGCATTATCTATATTCGCTTCATCTGCAATCAGATGATCTTCCTCATCATACAGATTCTCAAATACCACAACCGCTTTCCCGCCCAATTCACGTGCATCAAGTTCGAATGTCATTTCAACTGTTCCTGCTGATTTTTCCGGCGTAAATGTTGTTCTGCCTGTGATTTTTCTGTTGTTTTTATCTGTCATTTCTTTCCCGTCTGCTTTATCCATCAAAACGCCTTTTAATATGTAAGTTTCGCCAGGCAGCAGATTTTCATAAGACACCTGATCTATGATTGTCTGCTTTTCTCTTGCATCTCCTTCCTGCGTCTTTGACTTTTTATCCATAGCTTTTGTACCAATCTTCGGGAAATAAATACTTTGTTCTTTTGCCTCCGGATTTTTATGTTCTGCGATGCTTTTTCCGTCTATTTTAATCTCTTCATATATGACTGCCGTTTTTCCCGACAGATCAGTTCCATTGATTTCAAATGCAATTTCAATACTGCCATCTGCCTTTTCCGGAATAAATCCCTGCTGTTTTTCTTCACTCAACCGCTGTTCTGTCTCCTTCTCGACTACCGTTCCATGTAATGTGTAGGTTTCACCAGGCAGTAGATTCCTGTATTCTATCGTATCTGTAAGTTCTACATATTCACCGGCATATGCATGATGTGTCCCTGTATTTTTGTCAGAAGCCGTTGTTCCTGCTGCCGGCACATGGATTGTCTGATCTTCATCTTCCAGATCTGTATGTACTGCATATAATTTATCACCATAATATAATTTTTCAAATGCGACCAATGTCTTTCCTGCAAGATTACTTCCATCAAACACAAATTCTACTTCCGCTGTTCCGTCTTTTCCTTCTGCAACAAATTCTACACTTTCTGTTATCTTTCTGCCAGACGCACTTCTTGCTGCTTTTCCTGTTTCCTTATCCATTAACGTTCCGGTAATCTTGTATTTTTTCCCTTTTTTCAGATTATGATATTCTACCGTATCTATAATCCGCATATCTTTCTCAGCTTTACCATCTTCATATCTGTTACTTCGTCTTTTACAGAAGTTTTTAATTTTGGAAAATGAATCATCTGATCTGCATCTTCCAGATCCTTATGCACTGCGATCACTGTATTATCCAACATGCATTCTTCAAATATTGTAATACTTTTTCCGGCCAGAGCCTTTGCATCAAAGTCAAATTTTACTTCCACGCTGCCTTCTGCTGTCTTTGGCTTAAATCTCTTAGAAGCAGTAATATTTCCGTTTTCGCCATCCAGAATCATTTCCCCTGTTTCCCTGTCCATCAATGTACCCTTCATGACATATTCCTGCCCTTTTTTCAAACCTGTATAAGTGACGGTATCTATGATCGTTACTTTTTTCGTCTGCATTTGAATAATGTGTTCCGGTTGCTTCATCTTTTGCTGATGTTGCATTGTAAGATCTGGATTAAGTATTGTCCCAAGATCAACAACATACCGGTCCCTGGAAATACGGAATGTTCCTTTATACAGAACTTATCTACATTTTCTTCACAGCGAAGTTCTTCCAACCGATAGGTATCATAAGGAAATGCACCATATGCATCATTTACCTCTACACTTTCTCCGTTACTGTTCGTTCCAAACCACACACCACTTTCAGATTGTCCGCTATTGGTATCTTTGCTGTGTTTCGTATAATCAGATGCCGATGAAAAATATCCATTTTCGTCTGTCATGATCCGGTGACATTCCCCCGTCGTTACCGATGTGATCTGAAACGGAATTCCTGCCATTGCCATCTGTGTTTCTTCATCTTTTTTCTGAAATTCAATATCCCCTCTACATATACGGTCTGCTATTTTATAGTTGTTTCCACCCTGTATATTGGTCTGATTTCCATTCTGAACGATCTGTGTCAGGTAATAATTTTCTGCAAGTTTTCCGTTATCTCCTTCTATATAAGCCTGTTCCAGCATATATCCTTTTGGTGCTTTGGTTTCTTCAATGCTGACTGTTCCAAGCGGAAGCACCGGCTTATCTCCATTTTCTGCATAATAAAAATCATCACCGGATATCTGATACTCTTTTCCCAGTTTACTTCTGCAGACGTCATTCTCCTTTTTGGTACGTAACACCCATACTTTCGAGGTTTTTCAGGCAAAGATTCCTGCGTATATCTGCCTGCATAAAAGCGTACTGTAAACTCTGCACCTTCCAGGCTTCCACCGCCAAGTGCTTTTCCCTCTTTGCTCTCCTGATCGATTTTATCCAGGAGCAATTCTATATCTGAATACACCGGTACATCCTTCACATTTACTTCTGCTGTCTGTCCGGATGTAACTGTTACCGGATATATCCTCTCATCCAGTTTATATCCTTTTGGTGCTTTCTTTTCTTTTACATAATACATACCTTCTTCTAATTCCAGCGTATTAGACTCTCCGTTTTTGTCCGTTGTAAATACAGCGTTTTCTTTCGTTGCGCCACGATCTGAATAGACTCCGTAGCTGCACCTTCCAAAGAATATTCTGCATTACCATCTGTAAGTGTTGTCAGTGTCTTTCCTTTTTCAACTTTGCATACCCGTTGTAACTGCGGTGTATGATGGCAGTTCCGCTGACTCTCTGATACCCGATCAGCCTGCCGCTGCTGTCTTTTGTCACGCCATCCGTTGCCCCAGTCACACTCGTACAGTATAAGTTTCCTGTAACTTCTCCCGTTGCTTTATTCACTGCAGTGATTGTGTATTTATAGGTGCATTCCTGCCCTGTATATGGCGCAGCAGCCGTATGATCCGCACACCCTCCGTTTGCAGTAACGCCGGCAAGGATTCCGGTAAATCCGCCCATGGTTACCCCGTGTACCGTATGACCGTTTCCACCATTCACAGCCGTGACCACACAATTTCCGGTAAATACATCCCCTACTTCCGGCTTTTGCTGATTTCCCCGCGCCTGTACCATTCTTCTTGAATATACACTGCTTCTTCCTGCTTCTTCCCCGAATGTTATGACTACTTTCTTGTTCATCCCCATAGCTGTAATATCACGCCAGTAACTCTTCCCCTCTGTCACCGAAGTGTCTTCCAGCTCGTATCTGCCTTCTTCATCAAGTATCTTCATGCTGATCCTGGTATCTTCTTCTGCATCCGATTGTACACGTATACACATTCCATCAGGCACTGTTATTTCACTGCCTGATTGGACCGTTCTTATACAATCCTCTACATCTGTTACTGTTACGGAACCTTCTCCTACAACTTCAAAACTCAACTTCCTTGCCGGATTTTCCGCATTCACACTGGTCTGTGACACGCCAAACGCAGAGACCTGACATAGCAGTATCCCTGCCAGTAACGAAGCTATCGTTTTCTTACTTTTTTGAATCTTCGTCATACAATTCCTCTCTTTCTTGTTATTTATATTAATCCGACCGTTGTAAATACCTCCTTTCCATGTCAAACACAACGTAAAATCTGTCAGATTATTCCATATTCACTTGGATAGATTATAAATGGGTTGTCTGGCAACGTCATATGAGAAGCATGACCTGCCTTTTGATCATTTATCTGAAATTAAATAAGACCGAACAACAGAATGTTATTCAATTATTTTTGTATATAATACAACACAGATTCCAGAGATGTCAATCCCCAAAACCTGTGTTTTACATAGTTTTTAATTCATATTTTGTTTACCGGAACCTAAAGCTGATTCTGCGGGAACAGTGCATCATCTACTGCCGTGAGATCATCATTCGGAATATAATATGCTCCGTCTTTATTCACCTTTACGTGAACTTCTTTTTCCATCTTATCGCCATACGTCGGGTCAGCGAGTTTTGCACTCATAATTTCATACATCTTCCGCATAATCGCCTCATTAAGCTCTTCATCTGATGGAATTGTTTCTACATTCGAATATGTGTCTGTCACCCATTGATCAAGCTCATCTGACACAGTAGAAAATGCCGTAAACGGACACACTTCAACAGTTACAGTAAATTCATCATCTTCTGTTTCTTTTGCTTCTTTCACTTTATAATTTGCACTCTTTAACATTTTTTCAAACATCGAACGATAGTCCGCTTTTAATTCATCTGATACACCGGTGTCATCAAAGCCGGCTTCTTTCATAATTGTATCAAGATTTGTCTCGTATTCTTTTTTGGCTTCTTTTTCTGTCGTCTCTGTTATCTCGGCATACTTCTTAACTTCTGCTTTGTATCCACAATCCAAGGCAGACTGTACATAATCCATTGCATCGTCCGTTGTCATACCTCCACATCCGCATAACAGTAACATCACTCCGGCCAGCACCAGCGCCAGTACACCATGTTTTTTCATTTTATTGCCTCCTCCTAAAAAATGATAGTGCCCGTTTCTTAATTGAAAGGACACTATCATTATATCTAAACCTGATTTTTTCCACAACTATTTTTCAATCAGTTTTTTCCCGATATCAAAGCAGTCGAATGTTGCGAAATAATCAGCCGGTGTTTCTGCTCTTCTGATCAGTTGTGTAGTCCCGTCTTCTTTCAGAAGCACTTCGGCAGATTTTAATTTTCCATTGTAATTATATCCCATAGAGAAGCCATGTGCTCCCGTATCATGAATTACCAGCACATCACCCATATCAATCTTCGGAAGCATACGGTCGATTGCAAATTTATCATTGTTTTCACACAACGATCCTGTTATATCATATTTGTGATCGCAAGGTGCATTTTCTTTACCCATTACAGTAATGTGATGATAAGCTCCGTACATAGCAGGACGCATCAGGTTAACTGCACATGCATCTACACCAATATATTCTTTGTGTGTATGCTTTTCATGAATTGCCGTTGTAACCAGGCATCCGTAAGGTCCCATCATAAAACGTCCCATCTCTGTATAGATTGCCACATCGCCCATACCGGCAGGTACCAGTACTTCTTCATATACGCGGCGCACACCATCACCAATCGCACGGATATCATTTGGCTCCTGATCTGGTTTATAAGGGATACCTACACCACCGGACAGGTTAATGAATTTGATATGTACACCTGTTTCTTTCTGAAGCTTTACTGCAACTTCGAACAGAACTTTCGCAAGCATCGGATAATACTCATTGGTTACTGTATTACTTGCAAGGAATGCATGAATGCCGAATTCTTTGGCACCTTTTTCCTTTAAAATCTTAAATGCATCAAATAACTGTTCTGTTGTCATTCCATATTTCGCATCTCCCGGATTATCCATGATGTCATTACTGATCTTGAACATTCCACCCGGATTGTAGCGGCAGCTGATCGTCTCCGGAATATGTCCGATTGCTTCTTCAAGAAAATCAATGTGTGTGATATCATCCAGATTGATGATTGCATTCAGCTTGTCTGCCAGTACAAATTCCTCTGCCGGAGTATCATTCGAAGAAAACATGATATCTTCTCCTGTTGCCCCGATCGCATCGGAAAGCATCAGCTCTGTATAGGAAGAACAGTCACATCCGCATCCATACTCTCTTAAAATATTGATCAGAAACGGATTTGGCGTTGCCTTTACCGCAAAATACTCTCTGTATCCTTTATTCCACGAAAATGCTTCTTTTAAAGCTTTCATATTCTCACGGATTCCTTTTTCGTCATATAAATGAAACGGTGTCGGATAAGTTTTAATAATCTCGTCTAACTGTGCTTTTGTTACAAATGCTTCTTTTTTCATCAATCCTTGTTCTCCTCTCGTATAGATAATAACTTTATCTCATTCGCAAGTGCTGTTTTGTACAATTCTACAAAGTTTTTCTGTCCGGAATAGAGACATGTATTCATACTCCCCTCTCCGTATTCACCTGTCAGTACATATTTCGAATCGGCAATGATTCCTATCTGCATTCCTCTGTTTTCTCCAAAATATACTTTTGCATTGTGAAAGGTCGCCGGTTGATCGGTGATGATCACCACTTTTTTTCTTTCTTCCATCAATGTATCAAGCTCCCGGATCAGAAGCAGCAGATAATTTCTTGTACAACTGATATAGACTCTTTGATCAACCTGAGATAACAGATTCTTTATCTTATTCAGTATATTCTCTGCGCCTTCAATTGTAATGTATCCTTCTACATACGCTTTCTCCGTCGGCATATGTTCCTGCAGCCATTTTCCGGATTCCTCCAGCTTACGGATACGATTCTTACAGAATTCGTTAAGCGGGACAGGCACATATTTTCTGGTACTGGCCTCTTCTACAAGGTAAGCCGCACCTTTCTCTGTCATACTAGCCAGAGAATTATATGCATTGGATCTGGATATTCCGGTCTGTTTAGCAACTTCGTATCCAGTTACCTTTCCCTCTGTCAGCAGGCACTGATAAATGCTTGCTTCTTGTCTTGTGAGTCCGAATTCCATCAGGCGCTCTGTAAATGATGTCTGTTCCATCTTCGTCATCCACCTTTTGGTTCTTTAGTAGTTCTCTACAGGAACACTATAAGTGAATTTTCGCTGTATGTCAAGGAGAAACTTTCTCAAAAACATGCAAAAAAACCAGAAAGCCCAGGCTGATTCAGCCTCGTTGCTTTCTGGTTCTTTATAAGCAGTCCTGCTTATTTACTATTTTTATTTTCTGTCATCTACCATCGCAATTCTCATCATGTTACTTACTGTTCTGTTCTCAGATACATTTGTAGATGGAATTCCAAGCGTTAATACAACCATGTCTCCTGCTTCTGCAAGCTTCTTTGCACAGATCAGATCGATTGCCGTATCACAGATATCTTCTGTTGTATATACAGCAACTGATTTCAGCGGCATAACTCCCCAGTTGATCTGCATTCTTCTCAGTGTTGCCTCATCCGGGCTGATACCGATAATACCTGTCTTAGGTTTGAACTTAGATACAACTCTTGCCGTAGCACCTGATACAGTTGGTGTTACGATACATTTAGCACGAAGATTATTAGCCGTTGTTACTGTTGCATTTGCAAGTGCGCTGGATGCACTCTTAAGTCTGTGTTCTCCTGCTTTTCTAAGGATCATATCATAATCCAGATGCTCCTCTGTATTTTCAACAATATGAACCATCATCTGTAAAGCTTCTAACGGATATTTACCCTGAGCTGTCTCTCCGGAAAGCATGACTGCATCTGTTCCGTCATATACCGCATTGGCAACATCTGTAACCTCCGCTCTTGTAGGACGTGGATTACGCATCATAGAATCAAGCATCTGTGTAGCTGTGATAACCGGTTTAAAGTTATCGTTACATTTCTGGATAATTGTCTTCTGAAGGTATGGAACTTCCTCTGCCGGAATTTCAACACCAAGATCTCCTCTGGCTACCATGATTCCGTCTGCGCAACGGATAATCTCATCAATATTCTTGATTGCTTCAAAGTTCTCGATTTTTGCAATTACAGGAATATACGGAGCCTTACATTCTCTTAAGAATGATTTGATCTCCAGAATACATTCTGCATTTCTGACAAATGAAGCTGCAATAAAATCTACACCCTGCTCCACACCGAATTTCAGGTCATCACGGTCTTTATCTGTGATAGCTGGAAGACGGATCGCAACGTTTGGTACATTAACACCTTTCTTTTCTCCGAGCTCGCCGCCATTGACAATTTCACAATTGATGTTATTTCCCTTTTTATCTTTTACTTTCAGTTCAATCAGACCATCATCGATCAGGATCGTACTTCCGGCTTTGACATCTTCTACCAGACCTTTGTATGTAATAGAAACAATCTTGTTATCTCCGACAATCTCGTCTGTTGTCAGGGTAAATGTCTCTCCTGCTTCAAGCTGTACTTTCTTTCCATCTTTTAATACACCTGTACGGATCTCAGGTCCTTTTGTATCCAGAAGAATTGCGATCGGTTTGTTTTCTTCTTCACGAATCTTCTTTAACATATCCATACGGCCCTTCTGTTCTTCATGATCACCGTGTGAAAAGTTAAATCTTGCAATATCCATTCCATTCTGAACTAACTTTCTCATCATGGTTTCATCATTTGTATTTGGTCCCATTGTACAGATAATTTTTGTTTTTTTCATATTTCTCCTATTCCTCTCTTAATTATTTAACATGTGTATGTGTGAACAAATGATCCTGCAATATTCATAATTGCCATTACATTTTGAACAATACCGGAATTCCAGATTCGGATCATCCAGTTCTGTTCTTCCGCAGACTGCACATCTGTGTTTTGCCCCATTTGCATAGCTGTTTACCGGTCTTTCCGCATGTCTCATCTTGCGTTTGAAATCATTCTTTCTTTTCATCTGACCTGGTGTGTAAGGCTTCATATTACGTGAACTCAGGAAAAAAATGATAAAGTTCAGTATTGAGATAAATGCTGCAAGCGCATTCGCCTTATAATATATACCGAAAACACCTCCGCCGTAGGCCGGAAGAAAAGCCTGCACAATCGCATAGATAAAATACAAGCCATCAAGTATAGCCAGCCATTTAATCTTAATCGGAATAACGAAAAATAATAACAGCTGGATATCTGGATACAGTGCTGCAAATGCAAAGAATAACGATAAATTCAGATACCATGTATCCATTGGTAACACAGTGCCTGTCAGTAAATATGCCAGTATGGCTCCCAGTACAATAAAGAGCATTCCCGAAAAGAAATACAGATTAAAACGAAACGCCCCCCACGCTGCCTCTAACTGCTTCCCTATCATATAATAGAGATACAATGCAAATGCAATAAAGATCAGACTGTCAGACGGAGGCTGGATAATAAATGTAACAATTCTCCATATCTGCCCCTGGAGAATCTTGCTGGCATCCAGACTTAAGAACTGGCTATAGAACGTCGGGTTAATCAACTCCAGCGCAAATCCGGCTGCATATAATATTATAATATATGTGATCAAATTTGGAATAGCATATCTGCTAAATTTCCGTTCAAGTTTATCTAACCAATTGTTCATATAACTGCTCCTTTACGTTTATTCTCACACTGTAGATATTCTACCTTCCCAACTGATATTTGTCAATTGTTGCCAAGTAAAGTTCATCTCTTTTTAACATATCTTCAACATTTGTTAATTGTCTTTTGAGAACTTTTGTCGTATAATGTTACAGGTTGCAATTAAGCAAATGCATTTAATAAGAAGAAAGACATATAGATTAACATGATAAGGAGTTACATAATATGAATCAAAAAGAATTATACGCACTTGGTATCGACATCGGTTCTACAACCGTAAAGATTGCCATATTAGATGAGAATAATGAAGTGGTATTTTCTGATTATGAGAGGCATTTCGCGAACATCCAGGAAACTCTTTCCGATCTGTTAGGAAGAGCGGTACATAAATTAGGTCCTGTCCATGCATCACCGGTCATTACCGGTTCCGGCGGACTGACTCTTGCGAAACATCTTGGTGTACCGTTTGTACAGGAAGTGATCGCTGTATCTACTGCTCTCCAGGACTATGCACCTCAGACAGACGTTGCTATCGAACTCGGCGGGAAGATGCCAAGATTATCTACTTTGAAGGTGGTAATGTAGAGCAGCGTATGAACGGCGTCTGTGCCGGTGGTACAGGATCCTTCATCGATCAGATGGCATCTCTTTTACAGACTGACGCCTCCGGACTGAACGAATATGCAAAAAATTATAAAGCTCTCTATACCATTGCTGCACGATGTGGTGTATTTGCCAAGACGGATATCCAGCCTCTGATCAATGATGGTGCTGCCAAAGAAGACCTTGCTGCTTCTATATTCCAGGCAGTTGTCAACCAGACTATCAGCGGACTGGCCTGTGGTAAACCAATCCGCGGACATGTTGCATTCTTAGGAGGACCTCTTCATTCCTCTCTGAACTGCGCGAAGCTTTCATCCGCACACTGAAGCTGGACGATGAACACATCATCGCCCCGACACATTCCCATCTGTTTGCAGCAGCCGGTTCTGCTCTGAATTCAAAGAAAGATCTGGACGTGCCTCTCATTGATATGCAGCACCGTCTGGAAGGAAAGATCAAAATGGAATTCGAAGTGGATCGTATGGAGCCGCTGTTTGCAACGGAAGCAGATTTTAAAGAATTCGAAAACCGTCATGCAAAACATCAGGTACCTGTGAAGGATCTTGCCACTTATCAGGGAAAAGCATTCCTTGGTATTGATGCAGGTTCCACCACAACCAAAGCTGCCCTGGTAGGCGAAGACGGTACTTTATTATATTCTTTCTATCATAATAATGAAGGAGATCCTCTTGGTACAACGATCTCTGCCATCAAAGACATTTACAGTAAACTGCCGGAAGGCGTGGAGATTGTTCACTCCTGCTCTACCGGCTATGGTGAGGCACTGATCAAAGCTGCCCTCCTGTTAGACGAAGGAGAGGTAGAGACAGTTTCTCATTACTATGCCGCATCCTTCTTTGAACCGGATGTAGACTGTATCCTGGATATCGGAGGCCAGGATATGAAATGTATCAAGATCAAGAATCAGACGGTTGACAGCGTACAATTGAATGAAGCATGTTCATCCGGATGCGGTTCTTTTATTGAAACATTTGCAAAATCTCTAAATTATACGGTAGAAGATTTTGCTCATGAAGCATTATTTGCCAAAAACCCGATTGACCTTGGTACCCGCTGTACTGTTTTCATGAATTCAAAAGTAAAACAGGCTCAGAAAGAGGTGCGGAGGTTGCAGATATTTCAGCCGGTCTTGCTTACTCCGTAATCAAGAACGCATTATTTAAAGTTATCAAGGTGTCCGATGCATCTGAACTCGGTAAACACATCGTTGTTCAGGGAGGAACATTCTACAACAACGCTGTACTGCGGAGCTTTGAAAAGATCGCCAACTGCGAAGCCATTCGTCCGGATATTGCCGGTATCATGGGCGCATTCGGTGCTGCACTGATCGCACGTGAGCGTTACGTTGACTGCGAAGGTACAACCATGCTTTCCATCGAAGATATTGAAGCCATGGAATATTCTACTACTATGACAAAATGCAAGGGATGTACGAATAACTGCCGCCTGACGATCAATCATTTCAGCGGCGGACGTAAGTTCATCACAGGTAACCGTTGTGAACGTGGTCTCGGGAAACAGAAAACAACTAACAGCTTCCGAACTTATTTGAATATAAATTAAAACGCTATTTTGATTATGAACCATTGGCAGAGGAAAATGCTCCTCGCGGAATCATTGGTATTCCTCGTGTACTGAACATGTACGAGAATTATCCGTTCTGGTTCACATTCTTTAATGAACTGGGATTTCGGGTTGTTCTTTCTCCTGTGTCAAACCGCAAGGTATACGAACTGGGAATTGATTCCATCCCAAGTGAATCCGAATGTTATCCGGCAAAGCTGGCACACGGACATGTACAATGGCTGATCAACAACGGTATCCACACCATCTTTTATCCCAGCATTCCATATGAGAGGAATGAATTTGCGGAAGCCAATAACCATTACAACTGTCCGATCGTAACTTCCTACCCGGAAAATATCAAGAATAACATTGATGCAATTGTTCACGGAGAAGTAGATTTTCTTCATCCATTTATTTCTTTTGCCAGCGAAGACACCATCTCTTACCGGCTGGTTGATGAATTATCTGGAAAGTTCCATATCCCAGCTGACGAGATCAAAAAAGCAACGCATACTGCCTGGGAAGAACTCGCCGCCTGCAGAAAAGATATGCAGAAAAAAGGCGAAGAGACGATCAGGTTCTTAAACGAAACCGGAAACCGTGGTATTGTTCTTGCAGGACGTCCATATCATATTGATCCGGAAGTAAACCATGGTATTCCAGAACTGATCAATTCTTATAATATTGCAGTTTTGACGGAAGATTCCATCTCCCACTTAAATCCTGCCGAGCATCCGCTCAATGTTATGGACCAGTGGATGTATCATTCCCGTCTGTATGCCGCAGCAAACTACGTAAAGACGGTAGACAACCTGGATCTGATCCAATTAAATTCTTTCGGATGTGGTTTGGATGCCGTTACAACCGATCAGGTGGCATCAATACTGAATGACTCTGACAAGATCTACACCTCTTTAAAAATCGATGAGGTTAATAACTTAGGCGCCGCAAGAATCCGTGTCAGATCACTGCTTGCCGCAATCCGTGTCAGAGAGAAACGTGGGGAAAAACGTACCATTCATTCTTCTGCAATAAAAAAGGTCGTATTCACCAAAGAAATGCGTAAGAATTATACAATTCTCTGCCCACAGATGTCTCCCATCCATTTCGAGCTTCTGGAGCCTGCATTCAACGCATCCGGATATAACCTTCAGGTATTGCCTAATGACAACAAACAGGCTGTAGACGTAGGCCTGAAATATGTAAACAATGATGCCTGCTATCCATCTCTGATGGTAGTCGGTCAGATCATGGAAGCAATTCTTTCCGGTAAAATATGATACAGATAAAATCGCTGTGATCATCAGTCAGACCGGCGGTGGATGCCGTGCTTCCAACTACATCGGATTCATCCGCCGTGCTCTTAAGAAGGCCGGATACGGAAATATTCCGGTTATCTCCATCAACTTAAGCGGTCTGGAAGACAATCCGGGATTCAAGCTGACTCCGAAGCTGATCTTACGAGGCATCTATGGTGCTATATTCGGTGACATTTTTATGAAATGTGTATACCGTCTGCGTCCATATGAAGCAGTTACCGGATCTGTCAATGCAATGCACAGAAAATGGGTGAAAGTATGCCAGGACTTCTTGTCTAACGGCTACCCGAGCAGGCGTAAATTCAAACGTCTCTGCCGCGAGATCATTGGAGATTTTGACAACAACATTGAATTACTGGACATTAAGAAACCTCGTGTCGGCGTTGTCGGCGAAATTCTCGTCAAATTCCTTCCGGCTGCCAACAACTACCTGGTAGACCTCCTGGAAAGTGAAGGAGCCGAAGCTGTTGTCCCGGATCTCCTGGACTTCCTGCTCTACTGCTTCTACAACCAGAACTTCAAGGTTGAAAAGCTTGGATTCGAAAAGAAAAAAGCCACAACAGCTAATCTTGGTATCAAAGCTCTGGAATGGTTCCGTGCTCCGGCAACTGAAGCATTTGCAGCAAGCAAGCACTTCACACCGCCAGCTAAGATTCAGGATCTTGGAAAGATGGCTTCGGACATCGTATCTCTTGGTAACCAGACTGGTGAAGGATGGTTCCTTACAGGAGAAATGTTAGAGCTGATCCACAGTGGTGCGCCAAATATCGTATGTACACAGCCATTCGCCTGCCTGCCGAACCATGTCGTAGGTAAGGGAGTTATCAAAGAACTTCGCAGACGCTATCCGGAGTCTAATATCGTAGCAATTGATTTCGACCCAGGTGCAAGCGAAGTCAACCAGTTGAACCGGTTGAAACTGATGCTTTCTACGGCGAATAAAAACTTAAACAAATAATTTAGGATTTAAAAAAGAGAGAACGTTTTCGTTCTCTCTTTTCAAATCCGGCCTATACAAGCCAAACTAAATATTCAATTTCTTAGAACTTACCAGCTTAGCTGCTTCTTCTACAGAAACGGCAACTGCAACAGTCATACCAACCATCGGGTTGTTTCCTGCTCCGATCAGTCCCATCATTTCTACATGAGCAGGTACTGATGAAGATCCTGCGAACTGTGCATCTGAGTGCATACGTCCAAGAGTATCTGTCATACCATAAGAAGCAGGACCTGCAGCCATGTTATCTGGGTGAAGTGTACGTCCTGTACCACCGCCTGATGCTACTGAGAAGTACTTCTTGCCCTGCTCGATACATTCTTTCTTATATGTACCTGCAACCGGATGCTGGAAACGTGTCGGGTTTGTAGAGTTACCTGTGATAGATACGTCTACGCCTTCTTTGTGCATGATTGCAACACCTTCACGTACGTCGTTAGCACCGTAGCAGTTAACTTTAGAACGGAGTCCGTCAGAGTAAGCGATTCTCTGAACTTCTTTCAGTTCTCCTGTGTAGTAATCATATTCTGTCTGAACATATGTGAATCCGTTAATTCTTGAGATGATCTTTGCAGCATCTTTTCCAAGACCGTTCAGGATAACACGAAGAGGTTTCTTACGAACTTTGTTAGCCTTCTCTGCGATACCGATAGCACCCTCAGCAGCTGCGAATGATTCATGACCAGCCAGGAATGCGAAACACTCTGTATCTTCTTCTAAAAGCATCTTCCTAAGTTACCATGTCCAATGACCTACTTTCTCTGATCAGCAACTGATCCAGGAATACAGAAAGCCTGAAGTCCTTCTCCGATTGCTGCTGCAGCTTCTGCTGCTGTCTACATCCTTTTTTGATTGCGATTGCTGCACCTACGATGTATGCCCAGCATGCATTTTCAAAACAGATTGGCTGAATACCTTTGATCTGATTGTATACATCAAGTCCGGCATCCTTTGTGATCTGCTGTGCTTCTTCGATAGAAGAAATACCATAACCAGCCAATACTTCATTGATTTTATCAATTCTTCTTTCATATGATTCAAATAAAGCCATTAATTTATCCTCCTGATTAAATTACCTTAAAATATTGAGATTACTCCTTACGTGGGTCGATGATCTTAACTGCATCTGCAACACGTCCGTACTGTCCTTTTGCTTTCTCCCAAGCTTCGTTTGGAGTGTCTCCAGCTTTTACGAAGTCTGTGAATTTTCCAAGGCTTACGAACTGATATCCAATGATCTCATCGTTCTCATCAAGAGCGATACCTGTTACATATCCTTCTGCCATTTCAAGGTAACGAGGACCTTTCGCTAATGTTCCGTACATTGTACCAACCTGTGAACGAAGTCCTTTTCCGAGGTCTTCCAGTCCGGCTCCGATAGCAAGTCCGTCTTCAGAGAATGCACTCTGAGTTCTTCCGTATACGATCTGCAGGAATAACTCACGCATTGCTGTATTGATAGCGTCACAAACAAGGTCTGTGTTTAATGCCTCTAAAATAGTTTTTCCTGGAAGAATCTCAGAAGCCATAGCTGCTGAATGTGTCATTCCTGAACATCCGATAGTCTCAACGAGAGCCTCCTGGATGATACCGTCTTTAACATTCAGTGTTAATTTACAGGCACCCTGCTGAGGAGCACACCAGCCTACACCATGTGTAAAACCAGAGATATCTTTAATTTCCTTAGCCTGAACCCATTTTGCTTCTTCCGGAATCGGAGCTGGTCCGTGGTTTGCACCCTGAGCTACCGGACACATCATTTCTACTTCCTGTGAATAAATCATTTTAAAACTCCTTTCAACTATGTAAGTTTGCTTATCGTAAGGTTTGTTATCTCTTTAACATCCATACTTGTATTTATTTTCTCATATATTTCGACATTCGTCAATTGATTTTTCTCTACATTTTTGTATGGAATTTTCTCTTTTTTTGGCACAATTTGCAAAAGGTTCTTCTCGGGGAAATACCATTCCCGAAGAAGAACCTTCTCATATCTCTTTCGACCTGTTTTCTTTCAAAAGAATCCTTATCTGCCTTTTTTACAAATTTCTTCTGAGCCTACATACCGCCCTGTGTCAGTACCTGTACATTCTTTGCAATATAATCGATTAAAGATACGATTGTAAGTACCAGAGATACCCAGATCAGTACCTGTGCGATCATGTTAAATGCACCGCCAAGATCTGCGATCAGAAGGATCAGCATGAACATCTGGGATACCGTTTTGAATTTTCCCCAGTAGCTTGCAGCGATCACAATATCGTTGTCTGCTGCTACCAGACGGAATCCGCTGATGATAAATTCTCTTGCAATAATTACGATTACAAACCATGCCTGCAGTTTTCCAAGCGGGATCATGCAGATCATAGCCGAACATACAAGCAGTTTATCTGCCAGCGGATCCATAAACTTTCCGAAATTGGTTACAAGATTTCTAGCTCTGGCGATCTTTCCGTCCAGCATATCTGTAAGACTTGCCACGCAGAAAATAATCAATGCGATCCATTTGTTTGCAGCTCCGCCCACGCCTGTCAGCATGAAAATACAAAAACGGAACCATGATTACTCTTAAAACAGTTAACTTATTTGGTAAATTCATTACATCAACTCTCCTATCAAATCATATTCTGCTGCTCCGGTAACTTTCACTTTTGCGAAATCACCAGTCATCAGTTCTTCATCGGTATTTACAAAATCAGTCCGTCTACATTCGGTGCATCGCGGTAAGTTCTTCCGACATATGCATTCTCATCGGCAACTTTTCCTTCGATCATAACCAGTACTTCTTTTCCGATCATATCTTCTGCCTGATCGAATACAATCTCCTGCTGCAGCTCCATAATATCTGCCTGACGGTCTTCTTTTACTTCTTCGTCGATCTGATCCGGCATGGTCGCCGCCGGAGTATCTTCTTCCGGCGAATAAGTAAATACGCCCAGTCTTTCAAATTCCATCTCATCTACGAATTCCATTACTTCTTCATGCTGCTCCTGTGTCTCCCCTGGGAAACCGGTGATCAACGTTGTACGAAGTGCGATGTCCGGAATCTCTTTTCTCAGTTTTGTGATCGTATCGATCAGCTGCTGCTTGGAAGTTCTTCTTCCCATTCTCTTTAAAATCGCATCGCTTGCATGCTGGATTGGGAGATCCAGATAATGGCAGATCTTCGGTTCTTCTTTCATTACCTGTATCAGATTGTCATCAATCTCTTCCGGATAACAGTACAGAAGGCGGATCCAGCGGATTCCTTTGATCTGACATAACTCTTTCAGAAGCTTATGCAGGGATTTTTCACCGTAAATATCCTGTCCATATACCGTTGTCTCCTGTGCAACCAGAATCAGTTCTTTTACGCCCTGGTCAGCCAGTTCCTGTGCTTCTTTGATCAGACGCTCCATCGGTACACTGCGGTAATTTCCACGGACTTTCGGGATAATACAGTATGTACAGTGTTTGTCACAGCCTTCTGCAATCTTCAGATATGCATAGTGACCTCCGGTCGTCACAAGTCTCTTTGTCTCCGGAAGCGGCAGCGCATCGATATCGGCAAGTTCTACTTCTGATTTACCTTCCAGTGCTTCTTCTACTGCTTCTACAATCTTATCATACGAAGTCGTCCCAAGCACTACATCAACTTCCGGGATCTCATCAATAATCTCCTGCTTATATCTCTGTGCCAGACATCCGGTTACAACCAATGCCTTTAATCTTCCTTCTTCTTTATATCTTGCCATATCCAGAATCGTCTGGATACTTTCTTCTTTTGCGTCATGAATAAAACAACAGGTATTAATCACCATAACATCTGCCTGTGTCTCATCATCAACAATCTGGTATCCTTTCGCATCCAGAAGTCCAAGCATGACCTCTGAATCTACCAGGTTCTTATCACAGCCAAGTGATACGAAAAATATATTCATTCGGTTCTCCTTTTTTATTTATTTCTGATTTTTGCAGTATGCATTCTATTCGGCACACATCTTTGCTATCTTGCTATATCCAGTTCAAGAAAGGCAGACACCTTGCGGCATCTGCCTTTTGTATCTCAGTCAGCAATGTGTCTGAAAGAATCCGTCTGCAACGGATCCTTAAGGTGTCAGATTTTATTCTTCTTCCTCTTCATCCTGTGCAATAATCGTCATCTTTCCCTGATTCATCTCATCAATTGCAATAGAAAGCGGCTTTTCGCCCATCTTTGCATCAACAAGCGGCATAGATCCGTCAATGATCTCTCTTGCTCTCTTTGCTGTGGCCATAACGATAGAGTAACGGCTGTTAACTACTTTTGTTTCGCCCTCTTCTACGTCTTTATTTACCACTTTCATTAAATCTGTGTAAGATGGATGTAACATACACTTATTCTCCTTTCAATTCTTCTTTCATATGCTCTATAAATTCAGCGTTACGGAAACTTCTTCTGTGCTCACCCTGGATGATCTGATGCATCTCTTCTACGCATTCCTGCAAGTCATCATTTATGATCAGATAATCATATTGATCCATCTCCAGCGCTTCTTCTTTCGCACGGTTCATGCGGAATTCAATCACGTCCATTGTCTCTGTTCCACGGCCCACCAGACGGCTCTTAAGTTCCTCTGCGCTCGGCGGTGTTACAAACAAAAGCAGTGTATCCGGGAATTTTTCTTTTACTTTTCAACGCTCCCTGAATTTCTATCTCAAGAATCACATCTTTTCCTGCCTCTAACTGCTCCTCTACATATGCACGCGGCGTTCCATAGTAATTATCCACGTACCTAGCATACTCTATCAGTTCTTCTTTCGCAATCATTTTTTCAAAATCTTCTACAGTTTTGAAGAAATATTCCCGTCCGTCTTCTTCTCCCGGACGCGGATTTCTGGTGGTTGCGGAAATAGATAATGCATAATTATCATACTGTTTTAACAGCTCTTTCATAATGGTTCCCTTACCGGAACCTGAAAAACCTGATACAACGATCAGAATCCCTTTTTCTCTCATTTCGATACCCTCTTTTAATCTTCTTAACAATCTGATTTATTCAATATTCTGTATCTGCTCTCTGACTTTCTCAATCTCTGTCTTAAGTTCGATTCCGATATTGGAAGTCTCCAGATCATTCGCCTTCGAAAGAATCGTATTCGCTTCACGGTTCATCTCCTGTGCAATGAAATCAAGCTTACGTCCGATTCCACTGTCATCAGACTGAAGGGTTGCCTTCATATGTTCCACATGACTTCTCAGACGTACCACTTCTTCATCGGTACAGATCTTGTCCGCAAAGATCACGATCTCTGATGCGATCCGTCCCTCATCGATCTGTGTGTCCTCCAGAAGTTCTTTTACTTTTCCTTCTAGCTTTTCTCTGTACTCCGCAATGATCTTCGGTGCACGTTCTTCAATCTGTCCGACCAGTTCAAGCATACCGTCCAGCTTCGCGATCAGATCCTTCTTCAGATTCTCTCCCTCTACGGTTCTAGTCTGTACGAACTGTGCGATCGCACCATCCAGTGCTTTCTTAAGTCCTTTCCACAGTTCTTCTTCATCATCCATCTTCTCTTCCATTGTGAGGACTTCCGGATAACGGGACAATGTGGATACACGGATGTCATTCTCCAGTGAGAATTTTTCTTCCATCATTTTAAACTTTTCCAGATATTCTGCTGCCAGTGTCTCATTGTATTTTAAAGAGACCTGACTCTCTGAGAAGTCTTCATATGTAATAAAGATGTCCACCTTTCCACGATGAACACTTTCCTTTAAAAGGCTTCGAATGGCACTTTCAAAAAAATTAAGCTTCTTCGGCATACGGATATTGGCATCCAGATAACGATGATTCACTCCCTTCATCTCAACCGTGAATTTACGTTCCTCATCAGCCGCTTCGCAGCGTCCGAATCCTGTCATACTCTTAATCATGATATGATCCTCTTCTTATTCATTATTTAAAATAAACCAGCATTTATTATAAGACATTTGGCAAAGTTCGTCAACTATGCTATACTCAGAAGGAGATGTATCTTTCTTTGGATATCAGGATGCATTAGATGGTTATGACTTTATTGAATGGGTAGCTAAACAATGGTGGTGTAATGGTAAAGTTGGTATGGGAGGAAACTCAGCTGTTGCTATGACACAATGGAGAATTGCAGCAACTTGTCCACCAAGCTTAGCTTGTATCGCACCTTGGGAAGGTACAAGTGATATTTATAGAGAATCATTATTTGAAGGTGGAATTCCTGCATTATCATTTAATGAATTTATTATCGGATCAATTACAGGACCTAATTATGTAGA
>ENA-OQHY01000585-OQHY01000585.1-human-gut-metagenome-genome-assembly--contig:-NODE-585-length-20266-cov-5.291027_pt1 | contig 20266 bp, 25 predicted proteins | sample MGYA00242570_ERZ504733 | MGnify/ENA primary metagenome ERZ504733 (study PRJEB26092, sample SAMD00036219) | human gut metagenome | host: Homo sapiens | study: EMG produced TPA metagenomics assembly of... | reverse complement strand
GCGTTCTGAAACAGCTCTTCGTTCTTCTGGTCGAAACCAGCCTTGGTTTCTTCCTCGTGGCAGAACACCTTGATGACCTTTTGTCCGTGGATCATCTCTTCAATATAGCCGTTCACCGCACCGATGGAGTTCTGCTGCTTGACGAAGAACGCACCGCTCTTGCCGCCCACGAACTTGGTAATCACCATGATATTCTTCAAATCGAGGCAACTCGTTTTACAGGTAAAGGAAGACTTGTTCTTACTGGACAATTAGGTGATGTCATGAAGGAAAGTGCTAGTATTGCGCTAGACTATGTTCGTACGCATGCAACTGAATTTAAAATCGATCCAAAATTGTTTGAAGAAAATGATGTACATATTCACGTACCAGAAGGTGCTGTACCAAAAGATGGACCAAGTGCTGGTGTTACAATGACAACGGCATTGGTATCTTGTTTCTCTAATATTCCAGTTAAAGCGAATTTAGCTATGACTGGTGAAGTTACGCTAAGAGGAAATGTCCTACCTATTGGTGGATTGAAAGAGAAATCATTGGCAGCACATCGTTCTGGAATTGATACAATCTTGATTCCAAAAGAAAATGTAAAAGACTTAGATGATGTACCTCAAGAAGTAAAAGATGCAGTTACTTTTATTCCTTGTTCAAATGTATCTCAAGTGTTACATAACGCATTGGTAAAATAGTATGATCAGTGAATTTGTGATTAGTGCTGTTGAAAAAGAACAATGGCCAGAATCTGATTTACCAGAAGTTGTCGTCGTTGGACGTAGTAATGTTGGAAAATCAAGCTTTATCAATGCATTGACTAATAAGAAGAAACTTGCCTATGTAGGAAATACACCAGGAAAAACACGTTTGATCAATTTCTTTAAGATTGATGATACATGGATGTTGGTGGATGTTCCAGGATATGGCTATGCGAAAATGTCTAAACAAATGCTGATTAAGATGGGTAAAATGATGGATACTTATTTTAATCAAAGAGAGCAGATTTGTTGCGTTGTACAACTTGTCGATGCAAGACATGGAGCCACGCATGATGATTTAGATATGATCGAAATGATTCAAAGTCTTGGAATTCAAATCGTCATTGTAGCTACAAAAGTTGACAAGATTCCTAAGACAAAACGTGTTCGTGCGTTAAAAGATATTTCTCAACAACTTCATTTGCCAATGAAAAACATCTTTGGGATTAGTAGTACAGAAAAAACAGGTTTTGAACCTGTCTTAGAAAGAATCAATGAAATTGTAGAACAGGCTAAAAAATAGTCTGTTCTTTTATTATAATGTATGATATTCGATTGCGTATGTAAGTACAATGACTTATAATAAAGAAAAAAGGAGCTTATTTTATGTCAAAACATCAAATGTATACGCAAGAATTGAACCAGAAACAAAAGAACAAGCAGAAGCCATTTTATCAAAATTAGGTATACCATCTTCTGTCGCAATTAACATGTTTTATAATCAAATTATTTTAAATAATGGATTGCCTTTTGATGTGAAAATTCCATTAAATAAAATTTTAAATGAAGATGAACTAACAAAAGAGGAATTAGCTAAAGAGATATTTGCTGCTCATGATGAAGTTTTAAAAGGGGATACAATTCCTTTTGATCAATTTAATGAATCATTGAAAAAGGATCTAAAACTATGAATTTTGAAGTAGAAATATCATATAAGGCAAATTTGGATATTCGACATATTTATGAGTACTATGTCATGAATAATTTTGATTTGAATTATGCGAAACACTTAATAAACGGAATTGTTTCACTCATTAAATCTTTAGAATATTTGCCAGAAAGATATCCAAGATTTGAATTATTAAAAAAGAAACTAATGTTAGATATGCAATATACAAAAATATAAAATAATCTATGAAATAATGGGTGATAAAGTTTATATATTAAGAGTGATTCATCATTCGCAAAATATTACTACTAATTTTTTTCTTGCAGATAATGAAATCCCTTATGTGGTAGAATCTGATTAAGAAATAGTAGAAGAGACTAAAAAATAGTTTCTTCTTTTATATTGTTTAAAAATTAGTAATTGAAATGATTTTGGTGTGTGAGTATGTTAAATGAAGCCCTAAAAAGAAGTGCTGAGCTTATGAAACAAGACCCAACACCTTGTATTACGAATCTTTAATGTTGACAATTGCTGGAATTGTGAATGCTTTTGGAATCACATTGTTTATGACACCTGTGAAGTTGTATGATAGTGGAATTTTTGGAACTTCTATGCTATTTGAACAGATTACACCCTCTTATTTATCATTATCACTATTCTTATTAATATTAAACATTCCTTTATTTTTGATTGGACTCAAAAAACAAGGAAAGAAATTTACCTTTTATGCTATATATACTGTCTTTATATATTCCTTATTCGCATAGCTTTAACGGATGTTTTTCCAATCAATGTAAGTATTGCTTCACCATTAGCAGGTACGGATTTATTACTTTGTGCACTATTTGGTGGTATGATTTCAGGTATCGGAAACCGTAGGTACCTTTGTGATGATCTATAATGTGATTCTCTATATATTGCAAAATTTGTATTAAATAGCTAGGTATTACCACTCTATTCGGTTGTACTTATTCAGCAGCATTAAAGACAATTGACTTTGTCGTAGAAGGTATTGATCGAGCTAAATGTGCAATGATTGTAACTGAGTATCCAACCGAAATATGTAAAGTATTAAGTGATACTTTTGGAAGTGGCGTTACTCGTGTAGATGCTACAGGTGGCTATTCAAAACGCAATAAATCCATAGTTTATTTTGTAGTCAATCGATATCAGGTACACCGCATGAAAGAAAGAGTGCATGAAATCGATTCTAAAGCTTATATTATTATGAGTGAAGTTGCAGATATTTTTTCAAATAATATGGATAAAGCATAAAGAAAAGTGGGGGAATTAAATTTCCTCCACTTGCTTAGTCCATAGATTTCTTGATGCATCACTTGGCATTCTCCAGTCACCTCTAGGTGAGAAACAAATAGATCCAACCTTAACACCATCTGGCATACAGTTTCTTTTGAATTGTTGGGTAAAGAAACGATTGTAGAATGTTACGATGGCCTTTTTTATGGTTTCCTTTTCTACATCTTTAAATGCAACACAAGCTAAATCATAGATTTTCTTTGGTTCATCGTGATGTCTTAACATTTGATATAAGAAGAAATCATGTAGATCATAAGAACCCAATACTTCTTCTGTTTTTTGAGCAATCTTACCATTTTTATCGGGTGGTAAAAGCTCTGGAGATACTGGTGTATCACAAATATCCATCAATACATCATGTAATACTTCATCTTTTAAAGCAACACTTTCAACAATATAACGAACAAGTGTCTTAGGAACACTGGCATTGACTGCATACATACTCATGTGATCTCCATTATATGTACACCATCCTAGAGCAAGTTCACTTAAATCTCCAGTACCTACAACGATCGCATTGTAGGCATTGCTTAAATCCATAAGAATTTGTGTTCTTTCACGAGCTTGTGAGTTTTCATACGTAATATTATGAACTTCTGGATCGTGGTGAATATCTTTAAAGTGTTGGTTTACACCATCCACAATAGAAATTTCTTCACTAGATACATGAAGTAGGTCCATTAAGATTTGCGCATTGGATTTAGTACGTTTTGTTGTTCCAAAACCAGGCATTGTGATCGCATGAATTCCTTTTGAATCATAATTGTTGATTTTAAAGGCTTCGTGACATACAAGTAAAGCTAAAGTAGAATCAAGTCCTCCACTTATTCCAATCACAACATCTTTACAATGAATCTTAGAAAGACGTGTTGCTAAGCCTTGTGCTTGAATGTGTAATATTTCTAAGCAGCGAACAATTCTTTCATCTTGATTATTTGGAACAAAAGGATAAGCATCAATATAACGATTGAATTCAATTTCATGGATTGGTTTTGATGCGAAATCTACGGTTGTATAATTTACATGGAATAAATCTTGCATGCTTGTCTTATAGTGTAGACGATCATGATTTAAGTGGTCTAAATCAATTTGACCATAAATGATCTTATCTGTTTTTGTCTCATTTAAGATAGCCCCGTTTTCACAAATTAAATTGTGTCCAGAGAAAACTAAATCACTAGAACTCTCTGTAGGACCAGCACTAGCATATATATAGCCAGCATAACATTTAGCACTTTGATCTTTGACTAAATTTCTTCTGTAATTCGCTTTTGAGATGATTTCATTGGAAGCACTTAGATTACATAATATATTTGCTCCAGCTAGTGCATGGGTTGAACTTACTGGAATTGTCACCCATAGATCTTCACATATTTCAATTCCTAAACAAGCAGATGTTGTTGTATCTTTAAATACGATATGATTTGAAACAGGCACTTTTTTATTTTTATAAGTAAGTGTTGTGTTTTCTTTCAATTCACTAGCACTCGAGAACCATCTTGTTTCATAGAATTCGTTGTAGCTTGGGATATATGTTTTTACTTGAATACCTAGAATATCATGGTTAAAACAAATGGCAGCGCAGTTATAAAGCTTATTATCAATTTCTAAAGGCAAGCCTAAGACTGCAACAAGGTTTTCTGGTAGTTCTTCGACAATTTCAAATAGAACTTGTTTTGCTTTATTTAATAATGTGTGTTCATAGAATAAATCTTGACATGTATATCCTGTAATACATAGTTCTGGGAATACTGCAAGTTGTGTATCTGAATCAATTCTTGGATACATTTTAAAATTTCTTCTTTGTTAGCCTGTGGATCTCCAATGAAGACTTCAGGAGTACAGGCAGCCGTTTTATAATATGAATAACGATGCATGTTGATACCTCATTTCCATTAAAAATTATATCAAAAAAGACGTCCATTTTAAGGACGTCTTTGATTAATGTTCACTTAGTTCGTGAAGACGATCTCCATATGCAGATTCATCTGCATCTTTTTTATCGTTTTCAGTAGCATATTTTTTAACTAATGCACTTGATTTGTTGATTGGTTGTAAAGTACCAGCACCTGCAACACATCCACCAGGACATGCCATACCTTCTAATAGGTATCCGTTTAGTCTTCCGGCTTTTGCCATCATCAACATTGTTTTACAGTTCTTTAATCCTTCAGCAGCTTGAACTTTAACTTCAGTTCCAGGATGTTCTTTTAGGATTAAATCTTTAACAGCTTTGGCAACACCACCACTCACGGCAAATCCACGACCTGCATTTGTTCCTTCTGTCAATGGATCTGAAGTTGTGATTTGGTCTAATTCAATACCTTTCGCATTGAACATACCCATAACTTCCTCAAAAGTTAATACGAAGTCAATATCACTGCGGATTGATTTACGGCTTGCTTCCAATTTCTTAGCAGCACAAGGACCGATAAATACAACTTTAGCGTTTGGCTTTTCTTTTTTGATCAAACGACCTGTTAATACCATTGGAGTTAATGCCATTGAAATATATGGTGCAAAGTCAGGGAAGTTTTTCTTCGCCATAACTGACCATGCAGGACAACAACTTGTAGCCATAAATGGTTGTTTTTCAGGAACTTTCTCTAAGAAGTCTTCCGCTTCTTCAATTGTACATAAGTCAGCACCAATCGCAACTTCTACAACATCCGCAAAACCTACAGCTTTTAATGCAGCTTTTACTTTATCTGGAGTTACAGCTGGACCAAATTGACCAACGAAAGCAGGGGCAACAGCTGCAATGACTTCATAACCCTCTTTCATGGCATAGATTGTTTGGAAAATCTGTCCTTTATCAACGATAGCTCCAAATGGGCAGTTAACTAGACACATTCCACAACTAACACATTTATCGTAATCGATTTCTGCTTTTCCATTTGCATCAGATTTGATCGCATCCATACCACAGCTTGCAGCACATGGACGTTCTAATTTAGTGATTGCGTGATAAGGACATGCATCCATACAACGACCACACTTAATACATTTTTCTTGATCAATACAGCTTTTACCATTTACGATATGAATCGCATCTTTTGGACAAACTTCTGTACATTGGTGTGATAAACATCCTTGACAAGCGTTTGTGACAAATACTTCTTTTCTGGACATGCATTACATGCAAATTTAATAATGTTGATAAGTGGATCATCATAGTATTTTTTAGCGATCGTACTTTCTTCAATTCCATCAGAGATGTTAGTATATTCTGTAATGTCACGAACAGGTAAGCCCATACCTAAACGTAATCTTTCGCCAATGATTGCACGTTCTAGAAAGATGCTGTCACGATATTTTGCTTTTGTACCAGGTAAAATTTCATATGGAATCTCTTCCATACGTTTCGAATAATCTGTATTGTCATCGTACGCCATTGAAGCGATGGCAGTAAAGACCTGACGACGAAGGTCAGTTACCGAGTTATAAATTCCTCTCATATTTCCTCCTATTTTTATTCCTCATATAGACTCATACAATATTATATAGTAAAAAGTCTATTTGTGAAAGTTTTAATTAGTATAAAATATTATTATTTTTTTCGAATAGTGATATAATACCGTGCGGGGTGAATTGTTTGGTAAAAATTGTATGGGATTGGAACGGAACTTTGTTAGATGATGTTGATTTATGTTTTTCATGTATCAACCGCCTTTTAGTGAATCATGAACTACAGCCGTTAAGCACTTTAAATCAATATCGAGAAGTATTTACATTTCCAATAGAGGATTATTATAAAAGGGTTGGCTTTAATTTTGATAAAATACCTTTTTCCATATTGGCTCACGAATATATGGAAGATTATCAAGAAAAAAGTTATGATTGTAATTTACATGCAGATGTATTGAATGTTGTAGAAAAGGCTAAGCGTTTAGGTTTTTCACAAACTGTACTTTCTGCAAGCAAGATGGATTATCTTCTAAGACAAATGCAAAATTTAAATGTAGATACTTTATTTGATTCCATTTATGGAATCAATGATATCTATGCGAAAAGTAAAGTGGAATTAGCCCATGCGTTTAAACAAACATGCAGCCAAGATGATGAAATTTATTTTGTAGGAGATAGCGTTCATGATTATGAAGTCGCAAAAAGTATTGATGCCAAATGTATCTTGGTGACAACAGGGCATCAAAATCGTAAGACTTTAGAAAGTGTGAATGTACCGATTATGGACAGTTTAATGGAAAGTTTGGATTTTATTTATGAAAGAGATTAAGATCAATCAAAATGATGCGAATCAAAGATTAGATAAGTTTTTAATGAAAACTTTTCCTAAGCTAGGCAAGTCAATGATGTATAAGGCGATTCGAAATAAAAAAATCAAAGTAAATCGCAAGCGTTGTACTTTTGATCAGAAAATCCAGGAAAATGATAGTATTCTATTGTTTTTACCTCCGGATGTTTTAGAAGAGAAAAAAGTGGAAACAAATTATATATCATCGAAATTAGATGTCATTTATGAAGATGAAAATATCTTAATTGTGAATAAGCCATATGGCTTATTATCACAGAGTGATCAAAGTCAAAATCAAGATTGTCTAGTGAATCGTGTGCAGGCATATTTAATGGAGAAAAACAAATATGATCCTAATAAGGAACATTCTTTTGCACCTAGTATTTGTCATAGATTAGATCGAAACACAACGGGTCTAGTGATTGCTGCAAAAAATGCGAATGCTTTAAGAAAAGTAAATGAGGCAATCGCAAATCGTACGATTCAAAAGATGTATCGAGCCCATGTTGTGGGTACTTTTGAACAAAAAGATTTTACTATGTGTTATTATATTCGCAAAGAAAATACAATTGCGAAGGTAAGTGATAAAAAATTAGAAGGCTATCAAAAAGCATTAATGGATGTATATGTTGAAAGAGATGATGGCGAGAATTCAATATGTACAATTACTCTTCATACAGGAAGATTTCATCAGATTCGTGCTTTAATGGGGCACATACAACATCCTTTGTTGGGTGACGTCAAATATGGATATCATGGAAAGAAAAGGCCGATAGAATTGATGGCATATCGGTTGGAATTTCATGAAGTAGATTTGCCACTTCAACAAACGGTGTTTGAAATTCCAAGAGCATAGTAGGAGGGTATGAATATGCAAGAATATCGATATCTATTAGATATTGCCTTAATTTTATTAATGACAAAAGCCTTTGGACTTTTTTCTCGTCGATTACGTATGCCATCTGTAGTAGGTGCATTGATCGCAGGAATCGTTTTAGGGCCTGCGGTATTAAATATAGTTGAGCCAAGTAAGTTAATTGAATCTTTATCGGAAATTGGTGTTATCGTCTTAATGTTTGCGGCTGGTCTTGAAACAAGCATTACAGATTTAAAGAAAGCAGGACTAAAAGCATTTATTATTGCGACACTTGGTGTGTTGGTTCCATTAGCTGTTGGATACGTGGTTGGTGGATTCTATAATGTTGGACCAGATGCATGGTTACACAACTTATTCTTAGGTGTTATTTTAACAGCTACAAGTGTTGGTATTACGGTAGAAACATTAAAAGAAATGGGATGTATGTCTACAGAAAGTGGAAATGCGATTCTAGCAGCCGCTGTTATTGATGATGTTTTAGGTATTATTTGTTTAACATTAGTAACAGGTATGGCTGATAGTTCAGTTAATATTGGTGTTGTTATGTTTAAAATTTTACTATTCTTTGTGTTTGCCGTTGTTGTAGGTTTGATTTTACACAAAGTATTCTCATGGTGGTTTGAACATGATTCATGTGGTGGACTACAAAGATATTCAATTGTGTCTTTTGCGTTCGCATTGATCATGGCCTTCTGTTCAGAAGCCTTCTTTGGTGTTGCAGATATCACTGGTAGTTTTGTGGCTGGTTTGATTCTTTCTGGTACTAGACAATGTGATTATGTCACAAAACGTATTTCAACATTATCTTATATGTTGATTACACCTGTATTCTTTGCGAGTATCGGATTAAAACTTTCTCCAATCACATGGAATGTCAAACTTATTGAGTTAGTTATTGTATTATGTGTGGTTGCCGTCTTGACAAAAATTATTGGATGTGGTTTAGGTGCTATTGTATGTAAATATACACCTACACAAGCCATTCGTATTGGATGTGGTATGATCAGTCGTGGTGAAGTTGCCTTGATTGTCGCAAATAAAGGTATGGCATTAGGTATTTTACCTGAGGTCTTTGTGACTCCAGTATTATTGTGTGTCGTATTCACAACGGTTATTACACCAATCTTATTAAAAATCGTATACAAAAAGAAACCGAATGATGCAGATTTTGTACAAACTGCAAATTGTTAATATTATTTTCACATTGAGTCTTTATACTGAAAGTATGAAGACTCTTTTTTTAATGCTTATCATTACTTTTTTAATCAAACCATTTCAACTATCGACTGTTTATTTCGTTTTATTCTTGTATTTTCTTGCCAAAAAAGACTATGAAACGATGTATATTGAAAAGTATTGGATTTTTCCATCGATACTTCTTTTATTCTTTTGTTCAAGTTATGTGCCATTACTAAATCGAGTCTCTACAAGTCTAGTTTTTCTTTTTGTCAGTGGAACCATTAAATTGATTAAATCCGATTGGATTGGCAGTGCCGATGTGTGTTATTTGTTTTTTTTTGGATTTTATTTAGGCATAGAAAGAATGCTTGTAGCTTTATATATTAGTGTTTTACTTGGAATACTTTGGATTTTGTATAAAAAAAAGCATATCCTTCCCTATGTATCGTGTTTGGCAATTGGTGTATGGATTGCCGTTTTGAAAGGATATACGATATTCTATTTTCTAATGAATCTTTTTTCTTGAGGACAAGTAATATCTACATCATTAAATTGAATATGATGACTTTGAAGTAAAAGTCCTGTATTATCAATTTTTTACCTCCATATAGAGGATCGTTTTAAAATGGGATGGTTCAAAGAAGCACATTGAACACGGATTTGATGTTTTCTTCCGGTAAGAATCGTTACTTGAATTAATGAACAATCTTTATAATTTTTAAGTGTATTAAATATTGAAACACTTTCTTTTCCATTTGGATGAATGATCATTTTCTTGGCATTATGACGATCTCTTGCGATATTTGAAATGATCTTTTTATTTTTATAATTTGTATGGCCTTGTACTAAGGCAATATATTCTTTTTTTTATATGGTGCTCTTCCATATTTTTATCGCAATATGCCTGAAAGAATGGATGCTTACAAAATAACACCAAACCACTTGTTTCATAGTCAATTCGATGGATAGCTTGAGCTGGATATTTGTTTTGGTTTAATTGTAAATATCCATTGACTCGAGCTTGTAGAGTGTCCTGGTTGTTTCCATCATCGTGAACCAATAAAAATGGAGGCTTAAAGGCTACGATCAAAAATGTATTTTCGTATAAAATGTCAACCGGTTCATAATTTATTTCAACATCTTTTTCTGGGTAATTAAAATAAATCGTCTTTTTCTCTTCATCTATTTTAAGATGCTTTTTATGTGTTTTTGAAATACAAAAAGTCTCAAAGATTTCTTGAGAAGTTGTTGTATAGCGCATGAAGTTTTCATTTATATTTTTTATGAGCATATCAATAGAATATTTTAATGATGCGTGTCATAATGTCAATAGAAGAACAGGAGGAATACTTATGAAAATCTTTAAAAATTTAGAAAACGGTAGTGTTGTTGAAGGATTGTTGATGGATGTTGTTCCTAATGGGTATCGTGAATTAAAAGCGGGTGAAGTGGATGCGGCACAAGAAAAGCATGTTCCACAAGTAAGTGTAGAAGATAATAAACTTAAAGTTGTAGTTGGAAGTGTTGAACATCCAATGTTAGAAGCACACTATATCACAAATATCTGGGTTGAATATAGTGATGGAACTGTGGATCGTGCAGGACTAGTACCAGGAATGAAACCAGAATATGTTTTTGATCCAAAAGGAAGAACAGGTAAGGTGACTGTGTATGAGTATTGTAACTTGCATGGTTTGTGGAAAAATGAAATAGAATTGTAATTAAAATGTAAAAATGATGACAGATTGTTGAAATAAACAATCTGTTTTTTTATAATAGATTTATGTATAAAGAAAAGTTAAGAGAATCATTTAAAGTATATGATGAAATCGTATTAAAGTGTTTTTGTGGAATTTTTATTGGCGCAATTGTTGCGATTTGTGAAGTCGTTTTTGGCAAAGGTCTAGAATGGATCTTAAATTTTAGAGAACATATGGGATGTGTTATGTTATTAGGACTTCCGTTTGCTGGTTTAGCCATTGTGTTCTTGTTTGATCATTGGGGAAGAATCTCAAGAAAAGGTATGGGGCTTGTCTTTGAAGTTGATCAAGGAAAGAGTGATTGGATTCCTCTTCGTATGGCACCGTTTATGGTCGTGTCGACATGGATTACACATTTCTTTGGTGGTAGTGCTGGTCGAGAAGGAGTTGCAATGCAGATTGGAGCGACTGTATCCCATTATTTCGGTAAGTATTTTCGTTTTAAAAATAGTGGTGTCATCTTCATGGTTGCAGGTATGGCAGCTGGTTTTGCTGGTTTATTTGGAACTCCAATTACGGCTATTTTCTTTGCCTTAGAAGTACTTGTTGCGGGAACCTTAAAATATCGAGCTATGTCATGTGCAATTCCGGCTAGTTTTACAGCAGCCTATGTTTCTAGTTTATTTGGATTACATAAGAGTACATTTAAAATTGGAAGTGTAAGTGATTTAGATGTCGAACTATCATAAAACTATTAGTTTTAGGAATATTATTTGGCTTGATTGGAGGATTGTTTGCATTTTCTTTAAAGCATACAAAAGCTTTTGTGGCAAATAAAATTAAGGATCCTTATAAACGCATTTTTATGATGGGTATTCTTGTTGCGATTTTATTGTTTGTATTTGGCAAGTGTCGTTATTCTGGGGTTGGTGAAAACTTGATTGTGGGATCTTTTACATCTGAAAAGATATATAGTTATGATTGGATCTTAAAATTTGTTTTAACCATTTTAACTTTATCAGCTGGTTTTCAAGGTGGAGAAGTTACACCATTATTTGCGATTGGATCAAGTCTAGGGGTTATAATTGCGCCTGTTTTTGGGTTAAATCCTTTATTTGTGGCAGCTTTAGGATATTGTAGCGTTTTTGGTGCTGCAACGAATACTTTTTTAGCGCCGATTGCGATAGGTATGGAGGTGTTTGGTTATCAGTATTTTCCATTCTTCTTTGTAGTGTGTGCTATAGCTTATATAGTAAATCAAAATGAATCGATTTATGCTTTACAAAGACAAGTCAGAGAATGATTTGTCTTTTTTTATAGTGATTTGAAAACGCATACAAATTTCCTTAAATAAGTAGATTTTATTTGAAAAAGTGCTATACTTTAGTTATATAAAGAGTATTATTAGGAGGATGATTATGAAACAGAATAATATGCTCGCCATGATTTTAGCGGGTGGCCGTGGGACACGTCTTTTAGAACTAACTAAAAAGAATGCGAAGCCGGCTGTTTATTTCGGAGGAAAATATCGTATTATCGATTTCCCGCTAAGTAACTGTGCGAATTCAGATATCAACGTTGTAGGGGTTTTAACACAGTATGAATCTGTAGAATTAAATGCTTATGCTGGCGCTGGACAAAGATGGGGACTTGATGCACGTGGAAGTGGTGTTTATGTTTTGCCGCCACGAGAAAAAGATGGAACAAAATTTGACGTTTATCAAGGAACGGCAGATGCCATTACTCAAAATATTGACTTTATTGACAAGTTTGATCCTGAATATGTATTGATCCTTTCAGGTGACCACATCTATAAAATGGATTATGCGGATATGTTATCTTGTCATAAGGCAAACAATGCAGATTGTACAATTGCAGTACTTCCAGTTCCAATGAAAGAAGCAAGCCGTTTTGGTATTATGAATACGGATGATGAAGGAAGAATTGTGGAATTTGAAGAAAAGCCAGAACATCCAAAGAGTAATTTAGCAAGTATGGGTATTTATATCTTTAACTGGAAACAATTGCGTAAAGCATTGATTTTGGACATGACTGCAGAAGGCTCTCACCATGACTTTGGTAAAGATATTATTCCTAACTTCTTAAACGCAAATAAGCGTTTATATGCTTACAAATTTGAAGGATATTGGAAAGATGTTGGTACAATTGATTCATTGTGGGAAGCTAACATGGATTTGTTAAACAAAAATAATGAATTGAATTTGGATGATCCAAATTGGAAAATTTATACAGAAGATATTCCAACTTTACCTCACTATGTAGGTCCAACTGGAAAAGTAGAACATTGTTATATTAACCAAGGTGCTGTCATTAGAGGACATGCAGTGGATTCTGTATTATTTAATAATGTTGATATTGATGAAGATGCATTTGTATCTCAAGCTGTATTAATGCCAAATGTTAAAGTTGGTAAAGGCGCAAAAATCTATCGTGCAATTGTTGCGGATGGTGTAAAAATTGATGATGGTGCTGTTGTTGGTAGTCCAGACAGTGAAGAAATCGTGTTGATTTCAAAAAGAGTAAAGAAGGGTGAATAATTATGTGTAATGCTTTAGGAATAATTACTTACAATGATTCTTCTGTATATGTAGAAGGTATGCAAAAATATCGTCCAATTGCTGCATTTAGCTTTTTAGGACGTTATCGCTTAGTTGACTTTGCGATTTCAAATATGTCAAATTCAGGAATTGATGACATCCAAATTTATGTAAATGGAAATCCTCGTTCTTTAATTGATCATGTTGGAACAGGTCGTCACTATAATATCAACTCTAAACATGGACATTTATCTTTAGTGCCTGTATATACAGATGGTGGAAATTCACGTTTTACTACAGATATCTCATGTTATGCAGAAAATATTCATACAGTTATGGAAAACCACAATGACTATGTTGTGATTGCTCCAGCTAACATGCTTTATAAAGGAAACTATGAAGAACTATTAAAACAACATATTGAGAGTGGTGCAGAAGTTTCTGTTTTATATCAACATGTTGATAACGCAAAAGAAAACTACATTGGATGTGATGTTCTTCAAATGAATAAACAACGTGGTGTATTGAGTATTGAACAAAATTTAGGTAACTATAAATCTAGATATTTATCTTTACAAACATACATTATGTCAAAGGAAATCTTCAAAACATTAGTTGAAGAAGCTCAAGAAACAAGTTCAATGTATTGGTTTAAAGATATTTTGAATGACAAATGTGTAGATATGGATATTCGTGGATTGAATTATCGTGGACACATTTATGTTATTAATGATTTGAAATCATATTATGAAAGTAATATGCAATTCTTAACAGAAGAAAAAATGAAAGATATTAATGATCCTGAATGGCCTGTATATACTCGTACAAGTGATTCAGCTCCAGCTATTTATTTAAATGGTGGTACTGCAACAGGTTCATTGATTTCGAACGGTTGTGAAATTAGTGGTGTAGTTAAGAATTCGATTGTGGGTCGTTCTTGTAAAATTGGAAAAGATGCATTAATTGAAAATTGTATCATTATGCCAGATGTAGAAATTGCAGATGGTGCACATTTGAAAAATGTGATTGTTGACAAACATTCTAAAATCGCAAAGAAAAAAGATTTAGCAGGTTTGGAAGAACAACCTTTGTATATTGGTAGAAGGGAGAACGTTTAATGGCATCAATTTTGATGGTTGCTGGGGAAGGATTACCATTCATTAAGACAGGTGGACTTGCTGATGTTATTGGTTCTTTACCACAAGCACTTACTGAAAGAGGACATGAAGTAAAGGTTGTAATGCCTTTATATAAGAAAATTAGTGATAAATACTATAATGAACTTCACTTTGATTGTGAATACTCAGTTTCAATCAATTATCATGAAGTACCGGTGCGTGTATTCTCAAAAGTGGTAGATAATGTTTGTTTCTTCTTCATTCAACATCAAGGTTACTTTGAAAGAGATTCATTATACGGTTATCAGGATGATGGTGAACGTTGGATATTTCCAAAAAGCTGTTATCGAAATGTTGAATCAGTTGAACTATTGGCCTAATATTATCCATTGCCATGATTGGCATACAGGTATGATTCCATGTATGGTAAAAGAAACACATGATGCAGATCCTAGATATCGTGCTATTCGTTTCGTATATACTATTCACAACATGGCATATCAAGGAAACTTTGGTCCTGAAATGTTAGATAGTTGTTTAGGTTTACCATACTATTTGTTAGACAATGGTAATGTGCGTTTTGATGGCGGAATTTCATTCATGAAATCTGGTATTTTATATGCAGATAAAGTTACAACTGTATCACCAACTTATGCTCAAGAAATTTTATCACCTCAATATGGTGAACACTTAGAAGCTGTATTGAATATGCGTAAATATGATTTGTGGGGAATTGTAAATGGAATTGATATCCAGTTATGGAATCCGAGTACAGATCCAGAAATTCCTTATCACTTTGATAAGGTGAATATTGCATCTCAAAAGAAAAAGGCAAAAATGGCCCTTCAAGAAGAATTAGGATTAGAAAAAAATCCAGATGTTATGATGGTTGGAGTCGTTTCGCGTCTAACTTGGCAAAAAGGATTCTATCTATTGATGGAACAATTAGATGCATTATGTGCTGCTCCTATTCAATTGGTTATTTTGGGTAGTGGAGAAAGTCAAATTGAAAATAAATTCCGCGAATTGGAAGATGGAAACAAAGGCAAAATTTGTTTCTATTACGGATATAATGAAAGTTTGGCACACCGTATTTATGCGGCAAGTGATCTATTCTTGATGCCTAGTTTATTTGAACCATGTGGTATTTCGCAATTGTGTTCTATGCGTTATGGTACTTTACCTCTTGTTCGTGAAACAGGTGGTTTAAAAGATACAGTCGATGCATATAATGAATATGAAAAATCAGGAAATGGATTTAGTTTTGAGAACTACGATTCAAATGAATTGATCCACACATTGTATTATGCTTGTGATGTTTACTATAATCGCAAAGAAGATTGGGAAATGTTACAGCGCAATGCGTTAAACACAGATGTATCATGGCAACAAAGTGCTAAAACATATTCTTTGTTGTATGATGAATTAGTAGACTAATGAGAATTCTTGTTAGTGCATGTTTGTTAGGATATAACTGTAAGTATAATGGGAAGAACAATTATAATTCGAAAATTGTTGAACTTTTAAAAGAACATGAAGTGGTTCCTGTTTGTCCAGAAATGCTTGGAGGACTTTCTTGTCCGCGTATTCCTTGTGAAAAAGTTGGGGATAAAATTATGGATAAAGAGGGGAATGATTGTACAAAACAGTTTATCAAAGGAGCAGAAATTGCTCTAAATATAGCGAAAGAAAAACAAGTGGATTTTGCGATTTTACAAAGAAGATCACCTAGTTGTGGATATTCCCTAATTTATGATGGGACTTTTAATGGGAATCTTATAGTTGGTAGTGGTATCTTTGCCCAAAAGTTGCAAAGTTTAGATATTCCAATTATGGAAGCGGAATCAGAAAAATTCGTTTAGGTATTGTTTTCTTTGGCAAAATGTCATAAAATACATTTAGATTTGATTTAGGAGGATAATTATGAAACAAGTAACTGTAACTGTAGTAGATCCAGTAGGTCTTCACGCACGTCCAGCAACTGTAGCTGTTAACGCTGCTAGTAAATTCAAAAGTGAAATCAATGTAGCTTTCAAAGGACGCGAAGTAAACATGAAATCTATCATGGGAGTTATGTCTTTAGGAATTCCTACACAGTCAGAAATCACAATTAGCTGCTCAGGCGAAGATGAAGATGCTGCTGTAGCTGCAATCGAAGAAGTATTGCGCGCTCAAAAGATCATTGCTTAATTAAGAAAAGTCTCATAGTTTATGAGACTTTTTTATTTCAAAGTTAGAAAAGAAGGAGAATGAATAATGTCTATTGTTGAAGAAAGATATTCAAAATGGTTGAACCATGAAACTTAGCCCCTCAATATAAGCCTGTTTTAGAAGCTATGGATGCTGAAGAAAAAATGATGCATTCTATACTACAATTGAATTTGGAACTGCAGGTATGCGTGGTCTTTTAGGTCCAGGAACAAATCGTATTAACATTCATACAATTCGTAAAGCAACACAAGGATATGCGAACTACATTAACGAAAATAATGGTGGCAAAGCTGGTATTGCGATTGGGTATGATAATCGTCATATGTCAAAAGAATTTGCGTTTGACTGCGCTGATTTATTAGCAAAAAATAATATTAAATCCTATGTATTTGAATCATTAAGACCAACACCAGAATTAAGTTTTGCGGTACGTCACTTAAATTGCTTTGGTGGTATTATGATCACAGCGAGTCATAATCCGAAAGAGTATAATGGTTATAAGTTGTATGATGATAAAGGATGTCAATTGATTCCATGTTTAGCAAGTCAGGTTATTGATAAGGTTAACGCAATTGAAGACGAATTGGCTATTGATGCAAATTGTACAGAAGAACAAAAGAAATTGATTACAGTGATTGGTAAAGATGTAGATGAAGAATACTACAAGAATGTATTGAGTATTCAATTGAATCCAGAAGTGAAAAAGGATATCAAGATCGTATTCTCACCAGAACATGGTACGGCAAATATTCCAGTACAAGAAGTATATAAACGTGCAGGATATACTTGCATTCCAGTTGTTGAACAATGTAGTCCAGATCCTGATTTTTCAAACACACCAACACCAAACCCAGAACAAGCGGGTGCTTATGAATTATCATTGAAATACGCAAAAGAAAATCAAGCTGATTTGATCTTAGTATGTGATCCTGATGCTGACCGTATGGGTGTTGGAGTATTGCATAATGGAGAATATGTTGTTTTAACTGGTAACCAATCTGGTTCTGTTGAAATTGAATATATTTGTTCACAACTTCAAAAGCAAGGTAAAATGCCTGAAAACCCTGTAATGTTCAATACAGTTGTAACTAGTGATCTAGGTGAAAAGGTAGCTTCTGATTATGGTGTATCAACAGAAAAAACATTGACAGGATTTAAATTCATTGGTGAAAAAGTCGCTAAATATGAAAAAACACACGAAAAGAATTATGTATTCGGATATGAAGAGAGTTATGGTTCATTAATCAAACCTTTCGTTCGTGACAAAGATGCTCCTCAAGCTTGTTTGATGCTTGCAGAAGCTTGTGCATTCTACAAAGAACAAGGAAAAGATTTAGTCGATGTATTAGATAGCTTGTATGATCGTCATGGTACATATGAAGAAAGTCAAGTGGCATTATCATTAGCTGGTGAAGCAGGTGCTAAGCGCATAAAAGAAATTCTAGCTACATTAAGAAAAGATGCTCCAACCCAAATTGGTGGTACGAAAGTTGTTCGTAGTGAAGACTATAAAGAATGCACAATCAAAGAAGGAGATACAGTCACTGAACTTACAGGATTCACTAAATCTGATGTATTAAAATACTATCTAGAAGATGGAAGTTGGATTGCGGTACGTCCTAGTGGTACAGAACCAAAATGTAAATTCTATTATTGTATCAAGGGAGCTTCAAAAGAAGATGCTCACAACAAAACAGTTCATTTCCAAAAGGCGATGGATGATTTGATTGCTGAATAGTATGAAAGGATGTCTTAGGGCATCCTTTTAATTTGCAAAAAAAAAGGATCTAGACTTATTTGTCTAAATCCTTTAAGAATTGTTCTAGGCGAACAACAGCTTCTTTAATATGGTCAATACTATACGCATAAGAGATACGGACATATCCTTCTCCGCTATTTCCAAATGCGTTTCCTGGGACACAGGCTACTTTCTGTTCTTGTAGTAGTCTTTCACAGAATGTTTCTGAATCAAGCCCAGTTGATTGAATATTACAGAAAACATAGAATGTACCATGTGGCATATTTGTTTTTAGACCCATACGATTCAATCGGTTGACTAAGAAATTTCTTCGTTTTAGATAATCTTCTTTCATCATCAATACATCGTTGTATCCATTTTTGATGGCTTCAATACCAGCATATTGGGACATAACAGGAGCTGACATAATCACATACTGGTGAATCTTATTCATTACAGAAGATAGTTCTTTATTGGCCATACAATAGCCAAGTCGCCATCCTGTCATCGCATAGGCTTTTGAAAAACCGTTAACGACAATAATTTGAGATTTGATTTCATCAAATTGAGCTAATGAAGCAAATGGCTGATCAAACTAAGTTCTGCATAGATTTCATCACTAATGACGTAAATGCCAGATTCTTTAATGATATCAATGATCTTTGCGTAATCTTTTTTAGTCATGACACCACCAGTAGGATTGCTAGGATAGTTAATGATCATAGCTTTTGTCTTTGGTGTGATCACTTTCTTTAAATCCTCTGGAAGAATTTTAAAATCATTTTCTTCTTTTAATTTTAAAGGAACAACGACACCATCACTTAATATAACACTAGGTGCATAGGCAACATAATTTGGGTCCAATACAATGACTTCATCTCCAGGATTTAAAAGGGCACGCATACATAGGTCAATGGCTTCACTTCCACCAATTGTAACAATGACTTCATTTTCAGGATCGTATACTTGATTGTAGTGTTCTTTATGAAATTTACAGATTTCTTCACGAAGTTCTAATAAACCACGGTTAGCAGTATAGTGTGTGTGACCTGTGCTCATATAATGAATTGCATTTTCACAGATGTGCCATGTGTCGCAAAATCTGGCTCACCAACACCTAAAGAGATAACCCCTTCCATGGTGCTTGCTAAATCAAAAAATTTTCGGATTCCACTCGGTTTAATGGATGTTGCTTTTGTAGATAAACATTTCATTATGGAGTCACAACCAATCTTGATTCTTTGTCTTCAGGCTTGTCAATCATAACAATACCACTTTGTTTATATTGCTTTAAGACAAATAAAGTCTTGGTAGATCGTACATCTTCTACACAAGCAATTTTATCCGATACAAAGCGAGCCACTTCAAACATTGTTTTTCCTTGCACTAAACACAAGAAATCACAATCTCCACTTAAAAGATACATAGTATCGACTTCTGGATAATTGGCAATCAATGCTGCCGTTTTGTCATACCCTCTATTTCTAGTTGGTGTACAACTTACTTCTATATAAGCTAAGACTTTTTGGTCTTTTAATGCTTTGTTGTAGTTGATAATCGTGTGATAACCACAAATGATTTTATTTTTTTCTAAAGATTGAATCTCGGATTTTATACTTGCTTCATCTTCGTTTAGATATCTGCTAAATCTTGTGATGATAAGCGAGCGTTATTT
>ENA-OQHY01000584-OQHY01000584.1-human-gut-metagenome-genome-assembly--contig:-NODE-584-length-20271-cov-3.172458_pt1 | contig 20271 bp, 25 predicted proteins | sample MGYA00242570_ERZ504733 | MGnify/ENA primary metagenome ERZ504733 (study PRJEB26092, sample SAMD00036219) | human gut metagenome | host: Homo sapiens | study: EMG produced TPA metagenomics assembly of... | reverse complement strand
TTTTTGAGTTTGGGCAGAACCGCCGCGCGGCGCGCTATGCGGCGCTCTCGGTCAACGGGATGCCCTACGCCCTGTATGGCCTGGTGGGCGTCGCTTCGGCCATTGCTGCGCTGGTGATGGTCTCCTATTTCGGTTCGGCCCGTTCGGATTTGGGACGCGATTTACTGATGCCTGCACTGACCGCAGCGGTCCTCGGGGGCGCCAATATCTATGGCGGTTCGGGTCGGTAATCGGTACGGCCCTGGCGGCGTTGCTGGTGGGGTATCTGCAGCAGGGTTTACAGATGGTCGGCATCCCCAACCAGGTGTCGAGCGCGCTGTCAGGGGCGCTGTTGGTTGTGGTGGTGATGGGACGTTCACTGAGTTTGCACCGTGAATGGGTGCGCTCTCTCCTCACAAAACATACCCGGAGCGTAAGATGAAAACAAAACTGATAGTCCTGGCGATGGCACTCAGCTTCGCGTCGGCACAGGCCGCGGACCGCATCGCCTTTATCCCCAAGCTGGTGGGCGTTGGCTTCTTTACCAGCGGCGGCAATGGCGCGAAAGAGGCGGGTAAAGATCTCGGCGTGGACGTCACCTACGACGGCCCGACCGAGCCCAGCGTCTCAGGCCAGGTGCAGCTTATCAACAACTTCGTTAACCAGCTATAACGCCATTATCGTTTCGGCGGTGTCGCCGGATGGCCTCTGCCCGGCGCTGAAGCGCGCGATGCAGCGTGGCGTCAAAGTACTGACCTGGGACTCCGACACCAAACCGGAATGCCGCAGCATCTACATCAACCAGGGCACCCCGGCGCAGCTTGGCGGCCTGCTGGTCGACATGGCCGGTAAACAGGTCACCAAACCGAATGCCAAAGTGGCGTTCTTTTACTCCAGCCCGACCGTTACCGACCAGAACCAGTGGGTGAAAGAGGCGAAGGCCAAAATCGAGAAAGATCATCCGCAGTGGCAGGTCGTGACCACGCAGTTTGGCTATAACGATGCCACCAAATCGCTACAAACCGCCGAGGGGATCTTAAAAGCGTATCCGGATCTGGATGCGATCATCGCCCCGGATGCCAACGCCCTGCCGGCGGCGGCGCAGGCGGCGGAAAACCTGAAGCGAGAAGGGGTGGCGATTGTCGGCTTCAGCACGCCTAACGTGATGCGTCCGTACGTAGAGCGCGGCACGGTGAAAGCCTTCGGCCTGTGGGATGTGGTGCAACAGGCAAAATTGCGGTCAATGTCGCCGATCGGTTGTTGAAAAAAGGCGATCTTAACGTTGGCGACAGCGTGGAGGTGAAAGATATCGGTACGCTGAAGGTCGAGCCGAACAGCGTGCAGGGCTACCGGTATGAAGCGAAGGGCAACGGCATTGTGCTGCTGCCGGAGCGGGTGGTGTTTACCAAAGAGAACATCAACAAATACGATTTCTGACGGGGGAGCAAATGGCTGATTTAGACGACATCAAAGACGGCAAAGATTTTGGCATCGGCACACCGCAGCAGAACGTGCCGTTTACCCTGAAGGGGTGCGGCTCGCTGGACTGGGGAATGCAGTCCAGGCTGGCGCGCATCTTCAACCCAAAAAGCAACCGCACGGTGATGCTGGCCTTTGATCACGGCTATTTCCAGGGACCGACGACCGGCCTTGAGCGTATCGATCTCTCTATCGCCCCGCTGTTTGGGGAAACCGACGTGCTGATGTGCACCCGCGGTATTTTGCGCAGCCAGGTGCCTGTCGCCACCAATAAACCCGTCGTGTTGCGCGCCTCCGGCGGCAATTCGATTTTAGGGGAACTTTCCAACGAGTGCGTGGCGGTGGCGATGGAAGATGCGCTGCGCCTGAACGTCTGCGCGGTGGCGGCGCAGGTGTACATCGGCAATGAGTTTGAACATCAGTCGATCAACAACATCATCAAACTGGTGGATGCCGGTGCGCGCTATGGCATGCCGACCCTGGCGGTAACGGGCGTTGGCAAAGAGATGGCGCGCGACGCGCGGTATTTCTCGCTTGCCAGCGTATCGCGGCCGAGATGGGGGCGCAGTTCGTCAAAACCTATTATGTCGACGAAGGGTTTGAAAAAGTAACCGCCAGCTGCCCGGTGCCGATCGTGATTGCCGGAGGCAAAAAGCTGCCGGAGCACGACGCGCTGGAGATGTGCTGGCGGGCGATTGACCAGGGGGCGTCCGGCGTGGACATGGGCCGCAATATCTTCCAGTCCAGTGCCCCGCTGGCCATGCTGAAAGCGGTGAAAAAAGTGGTACATGAGAACATGAGCGCGCGGGACGCGTTCCAGTTCTGGCAGGAAGAGAAACAGGGAGAAGCAAAATGAACGTGACATTAGTGGAAATCAACATCAAACCCGAGCGGTCGATGAATTTCTGGAGGTGTTTCGCGCTAACCACGAAGGGGCGATTCAGGAGCCGGGCAATCTGCGCTTTGATGTTTTACAGGATCCGCGCGTGAAAACCCGGTTCTTTATCTACGAGGCCTACAAGGATGAAGAGGCGGTGCTGGCGCACAAGAAAACCCCGCACTATCTGGCCTGCGTGGATAAGCTTGAGGACCTGATGTCAGAGCCGCGCAAAAAACGCAGTTTTGTCGGGTTGTTGCCGGCGTAACAGACCGCCGGGTAGCGCTTACGCTAGCCCGGCGATGCTCAGGCGAGGGCCAGTTCCGCCAGGATCGCCGCCAGCGTTTCGCGCGGCTTCCCGCTCAGTGACGCAAGCGGGAACGGCAGTGCAGGCGCGGCCACTTTTCCCTGACATTTCTGCTGCTGCGGCCATCACCCGCAAACTGCCGTACTGGCGGAACAGCGCCCACAGCGGTGCCAGCCGGTCAGAGGCTGCGGTGTCTTTGGCTCGTGCAATCGCCAGTGCCGTCTGCGGATAGAGCCCTGCGATAACCGAATACCAGACATCGAACCCGGCCTGCAGGCTGACGCCGCCCGCCAGTCGCCACTGATGCCCAGGGTGACGTTTTCAGGAAGACGGGCACGCATGTGGCGATATTGTCCGGTGTGCGCCCGAGCTTGACGGATTTGACGTTCGGTAGCGCCGCCACGGCATACAGCAAATCGTCGTTAAACTCGAACCCGGTGGTGGCCGGGTTGTCGTAAATGCACAGCGGAACAGAGATCCGGTGGGTCACCGTCTCATACAGGGTAAACACTTCCTCTGCCGTCAGGCGCTGGTACGACACGGGGGCCAGTAACACCCCGCGGGCGCCGGCACTTTGCGCCTCATCCGCCAGACGGAGAATATCGTCGAGGCGAAGCGCGCCAATACTTACGCTCACCGGAATGTTGTCGGCATGCGCCACGGCACAGCGGGTGATATGCGTGCGCTCTTCAGGCGTCAGATACGCGTAACTGCCCGTCGAACCGAGGATCCCCAGCGAATCGACACCGGCATCCACCAGCGGGCGCAGCAACTGCACAAACGCCTGCTCATCAAATTTCCCCTCTCGCAATGGCGTCAGAGGGAATGCGCTTAACCCGTGAAACATCCGCTTATCCTTTTAGAGTTCAATCAGTTGAAGGTGAGCAGTGGAGCCCGGCATCAGTCGCTGCAGGTTGCTGACTAACTCATCGCCAGCCTCCTGCAACGCCGATAACGGCATCGACGGCAGACTTTCGAGAATAAACCACATGTGTTGCGCCTGGCTATCGAGACGTGTACGCACGCCCTGGCGCCAGTTCCAGCGACGGCAGGTGACGCCAATATCATCGCGCCAGATAACTTCGCCCGCATCCGGGTATTCGATAACCGACTGGCCCTCTTTCAGGGTATCAAACGGTTCATTACCTTCGGCAAGCGTCAGACGCGGTGCGCTGCATAAGCGGCAAGATTCTCACCCCCGACGGGAATGGCGTAACGAATGCTGATGGCATTGTAAATATCAACCACTGGATCGAGCGGGGGCAGTGCGCCCTCTTTCAGCACTCGCTTACGCAGGGCCGATGCCGAGCAGGGCGTGCGTTTCGGTTTCGCACCAAACGCTCTGAACACGTCATCCCAGGTGCTGAGGTGCGCTTCCGCCCAGGCGACATCATCAGTGAGGACCTGCTGGCAGGCCTGTGCCAGCGCGGCAGAGGCCACGTCCGGCTGGGTTATCGGGGCGGCTTCAACCAGAATGCTCAGCGCCCGAAAGCCGGGGGCAATCCCGGTAAGACGCGGGTCTATTGACGGCGTAACGAGAGACATAAATAATCCTGTATTGACTGTTTTATACTATGGTAGTGACCAATGACTGATAAAGTCAATATAATGACCGATTCGGGTGCCGATATCGCCCAGGTAAGCCTGGCCGTCGCCACCCGCATTCGCAACTGGCGCAAAGAGAAAAAACTGTCGCTGGATGAGCTTTCACGCCGCGCCAGCGTCAGCAAAGGCATGCTGGTGGAGATTGAAAAAGGGGCGGCGAATCCCAGCATTGCCATTCTCTGCAAGCTGGCTGCCGCGCTGGGCGTTTCGGTGGCGGATATCGTTAACGTCTCCAGCGAGCCGCGGGTGCACGTCATAGAAGCAGCGGCGATCCCGGTTCTGTGGCAGGGCCCACAGGGCGGATATGCCGGCTGCTCGCGGGCACGTCTGGCCCGGATATGATTGAACTCTGGCAGTGGGTGATGCATCCGGGGGAGCGTTTTACCTCGCCGGGGCATCCGGCGGGAACGTTTTGAGCTGCTGCATGTCACTGAGGGAGGATTGACCTGACGGTGGAAGAGACGGTGACGCAGGTGGCGGCAGGCGCTTCGGCGGTGGCGAAAACGGAAGCGGCACACGGCTACGCGAATGAGGGCGAGAATGTGTTGCGGTTTACCATGACGGTGGCGGAGTTTCACCGCTAAAAACGCCCCTCCGTCAGGAGGGGGAGGGGATATCACGCTTCTTCCACGCTTACCCGCAGCTGCCAGCGCTTTACGCGCCGCTTTCAGCACCTGCTCACACTGTTCAACCGTCAGCGTCAGCGGCGGTTCAATGCGAATGGTCTTCGAGTTGTTGAGCGTTCCGGCAACCAGGACCCGCTGGCGGAACATCTCGCTCGCGAAGCTGTAGCCGATTTCGTTGTCGACAAACTCAATGGCCATCAGCAACCCTTTACCCCGCGCATCCTGCACCAGATCCGGATATTCCCGGCCCAGCTGGCGGAAACCGTCCAGCAGCATATCGCCTTTCTGTTCCGCCTGTGCAGGCAGGTTTTGATCCAGCAGCACGTTGATGGTCGCCAGCGCGGCCGCGCAGGCCAGCGGGTTACCGCCAAACGTAGTGGTGTGCAGGAACGGGTTGTCGAACAGCACCGAGAAGACCTCTTCGGTCGCCACCGTCGCGCCAATCGGCATCACGCCGCCGCCCAGCGCTTTTGCCAGACAGAGAATGTCCGGCTGGACGTTCTCATGCTCGCAGGCAAACATCTTGCCCGTACGCCCCATCCCGGTTTGGACTTCGTCGAGGATCAGCAGTGCGCCAAACTCATCGCACAACTGACGCACGGCAGGCAGATAGCCCTGCGGGGGCAGGATCACGCCGCCCTCACCCTGAATAGGCTCCAGGATCACCGCTGCCACGTCGTCGCCGGTTTTACGGCATTCGCTCAGCATGGTGCGCATAGCGCTAATGTCACCAAACGGCACGTGGCGGAAGCCCGGCAGCAGCGGCATAAACGGTTTGCGGAAGGTGGATTTGGCGGTAGCCGACAGTGCGCCCAGGGATTTTCCGTGGAACGCGCCGCTGGTGGCGATAAACGTGAATTTGCCGCGCGGCGACTGGTACGCTTTGGCGAGTTTAATCGCCGCTTCGACCGATTCCGTGCCGCTGTTGCTAAAGAAGCTGTACTTCAGTTTGCCGGGCGTAAGGCCGCGAGCGTTTTCGCGAGCATAGCGCGAAGCGGATCGAGCAGTTCCTGGCTATGGAGAGGTTGTTTCGCAAGTTGATTCTGTACGGCGGAAACCACAACTGGATTACGGTGCCCCACGTTGAAAATTCCAAAACCACCCAGGCAATCTATAAACTCCTGTCCCTGGGTGTCGACAAGCGTATTAAGACTTCCCGCTTGCCACTCTACGGCTCCGTAATCCCCGCCGGCGGTAACAGATTTGCGATACTCCAAAAACCCTGGATTGACATGCTCTTTAAAGTAATCGATGACCTCTCGGTTAAGTTGTTTCATCTCCTCATGATCAAGCGTTCGCTTCTCAATGAGATTCAGTGCGTGCGCGGTACAGGCAAGAGCCGAGGCGCTGGAAGGTAACCTGTTCAAAATGTGCTCCCGGGGATCGCGTATCACATGATACTGGATTAAGTATTGCAGGGATTACGCCACTTCAGATGCCTTAACGAAAATCAGGATAAACACCAGGTTAACATTATGTTGCGCAAAATTTAATCATGCCGATATAACCGATACGGGATTTAGCGGTACGGCGGAAAAGGCCTGGGGAGGTGCGATTAAAAGGCCATTGCACTTATAGAGTGCAGACGCTGCGACTTAAGTGGGCGTTAACGCGTCATACTCTGCAGGTAATTTCTCTACGAAAGTATTTGAAATCAATGAATTATAAAATCTCACAAAAAGTGCGGTTTAAGTGAAATCTGCGATCTCTATCAACTTTAACAACTAAAGATAAATTCTTTACCGCCGAAAAAACATTAATCCACAAAATTAACATTCAAATAACCTGCAAGGGATGCTCACGATGTCCGCTCCAACCTTTGTCACCCAGAATGAATATCCTCTGGACGATGACACCACCTTAATGTCGACCACCGATATCCACAGTTACCTGACCCACGCCAACGACACCTTTGTGCAGGTGAGTGGCTATCAGCTTGATGAGCTGATGGGCCAGCCGCACAATCTGGTGCGCCACCCCGATATGCCAAAAGCGGCGTTTGCCGATATGTGGTACACCCTGCAAAAGGGCGAGCCGTGGAGCGGCATTGTCAAAAACCGACGTAAAAATGGCGACCACTACTGGGTGCGCGCCAATGCGGTGCCGATGGTGCGTCACGGGCAGGTGACGGGCTATATGTCGATTCGCACCAAAGCCACGGCAGAAGAGATTGCTGGCGTGGAGCCGCTCTATCGGGCTCTGAATGACGGGCGCTGCAAGAAACGTATTCATAAAGGACTGGTGGTAAGGAAAGGCTGGCTGGGGAAACTTCCGGCAATGCCGCTGCGCTGGCGCGTGCGCAGCGTGATGGCGGGGCTGTTTGCGGTGCTGGCTGCCACGCTGGTGGCCACCTCAGCGGGTGCGTACCGCTGGCTGCCGCCGCGGTAGTCATGTTGCTGGGCACGCTGCTGTTCGAGCAGCAGATTGTTCGTCCGATGAAAACGTGGCGCGTCAGGCGCTGAAAGTCGCCACCGGCGAGCGCAACAGCGTGCAGCACCTGAACCGCAGCGACGAGCTGGGGTTGACCCTGCGTGCGGTAGGGCAACTGGGCTGATGTGCCGCTGGTTGATTAACGATGTGTCAAGCCAGGTGGTGAGCGTGCGTGATGGCAGCGACAGGCTGGCAAAGGGGAATGAAGATCTGAACGATCGGACGCGTCAGACCGTGGCCAATGTGCAGCAGACCGTGGCGACAATGAACCAGATGGCCGCTCCGTGCAGAGTAATTCAGAAACCGCCGCCGAAGTGGACAAGCTGTCAGTGGCCGCCAGCAGCGCGGCGACCAAAGGCGGAAACGCGATGCAGACGGTGGTGAAAACCATGGATGACATCGCGGATAGCACGCAGCGGATTGGCTCGATTACCTCCCTTATTAACGACATCGCGTTTCAGACCAATATTCTGGCGCTGAATGCGGCGGTGGAGGCGGCAAGAGCCGGTGAGCAGGGAAAAGGCTTTGCGGTTGTCGCCGGCGAAGTGCGCCATCTCGCCAGCCGTAGCGCCAGTGCAGCCAACGATATTCGCAAGCTGATTGATGCCAGCGCCAGCAAGGTGCAGTCCGGCTCTGATCAGGTTCATGCCGCCGGTCGTACAATGGATGATATCGTCGAGCAGGTGAAAAACGTGACGCAGCTTATCGCGCAGATCAGCCACTCGACCTCTGAACAGGCTACCGGCTTGTCAGAGCTCACCCGTGCGGTGGCCGAGCTGGACAGCATTACGCAGAAAAATGCCGATCTGGTTGAGGAAAGTGCCCACATATCCGCAATGGTGAAGCATCGCGCCGGGCGTCTTAAGGATGCGGTCACCGTGCTCCATTGAGCCAGTAAGGTTCCAGAAAGCCGTTTATTTCATCAGGAATAAGCGGCTTTATTTTTTCTGAATGTAATTATTAATGTCTTTTATTGTTAACTTTATATTAAGTAACTAAAGAAAGCACATCAGATATTTACCCCAGCCTAAGTCCGTTTTCCCCGATGCTATTTTGAAAATGCCTCATCAGAGGGTGACGTAACGATCGATTTACGGATATTAATAGTCTACACCTATCCATTGTCGTGGTTATGAAATAAAAAAACGATCAAAGTCATAAAGTTAGCGGTTTCGTTACCGATAACGGTGATCGTCTGAGAAATAATCACATCGATGGAGAAAATATGTTCTTACATGACGTAAAGATCGGCACGAAATTATTTCTGGCGTTTGGATTCTTTATTGTCCTGATGGTGGTCAGTGCGAGTTTATCCTTGCTAAGCCTGAACCGGGCAAACAACGGAATGCAATCCATCATTACCCGTGATTATCCGACCACGGTAAAAGCGAACCAGTTAATCGACAACTTCCAGGAATTTATTGGCACTCAGCAGCTGATGTTACTGGATGAACAGGGAACGTATACAGCGCAGTCACAGCAGCGTCTTAAAGCGATCAGCGAACAGATTACGGTGATCCTCGGCGAGCTGAATACTGCGCTGCAGGATCCTGAATCACAGCGGGTTCTTGCTGAGATACGCGGTGTGCGTCAGCAGTATCTGGACTCGCGTTATCGCATTTTGCAGGCGGTGCAGAATAACGATAGGGCGGGCGCTATTCAGGAGATGATGACCAACACCCTGAAGCTACAGCAGGCCTATAAAGCCAACGTGCAGGCGTTGATCGCGATTCAGAACCAGGAAATGCAAAGCGCAGGAGTGCAGGTCGAGGGCGATTTCAAATCGAATCGCCTGCTGCTGATCCTGATCACGCTCTTTAGCGTCGCGACCGGCAGCCTGATTGGCTGGTTTATCGTGTGCTCAATCACGCGTCCGCTGGGCGAGGCGGTGGATTTTGCAAAAGCCATTGCCGAAGGCGATCTGACCGGCAGCATCACGCCGCACGGTAGAGACGAAACCGGCCTGCTGCTGCATGCGCTGATGGAGATGAAAACGCGTCTGCTGGACATTGTGCAGCAGGTCCAGACCGGTTCGGAGAATATCTCGAGTGCCGCCGCGCAGATTGTCGCGGGGAACCAGGATCTTGCCGCGCGCACCGAAGAGCAGGCCAGCTCTGTTGAACAGACCGCTGCCTCGATGGAGCAGATCACGGCGACGGTAAAAAACACCGCCTCACACACCGGAGAAGCAACTCACCTCTCGGCGGACGCCGCCATGGTGGTCAAAAACAACGGCGAGATGATGAAGCAGGTCACCAGCAAAATGCGCCTGATTAACGAGACTTCTAACCGGATGTCCGACATCATCGACCTGATCGACGCCATCGCTTTCCAGACCAACATTCTGGCGCTGAACGCGGCGGTGGAAGCAGCACGTGCAGGCGAGCACGGTCGTGGTTTTGCGGTGGTGGCGGGCGAAGTGCGTCAGCTTGCGCAGAAGAGTGCGTCATCTGCCAGTGAAATTCGTCAGCTGATCGAAAGTTCTACCAGCAGACGCAGGACGGGATGAACCTGGTCGAGAAAGCGAGCGAGTTGATTAACGGTATGGTCGGCAACGTGGAAGAGATGGACGTCATTCTGCGTGAGATCCGCCAGGCCAGCCATGAGCAGACGGAAGGGATCTCGCAAATTAACAGCGCGATTGGTCTGATTGATGCCACCACGCAGCAGAACTCCGCCCTGGTGGAGGAGTCTGTCGCGGCAGCAGCGTCCCTGAACGAACAGGCGATGCACCTGAAAGACCTTGTCCGCGTCTTCCGCGTGAGCGATCGCGTACTGGCTTAATCCAGCTGGGAGATCTCCAGCGCTGCGCGGTCGATCACGCCGATGATCTGCTTGAGCTGCGCATCGCTGAGTTCGCCCTGGTTCACCTTCAGGTCTAACACCGCTTTGAAGTTATCCAGAGCCGCTTCATTTGCGGGTTTTTTCTCAGCTGGAAGCCGACGGAGCGCGCTTTAATACGCGCCTGAATCTGCGCCAGCTGCTCCTGATTTTCATCCAGCCACTGCTGACCGGCCGCGGTAATCGCAATTCTCTTGCGGCCATTCTCTTCTTCGGTGATGGTGATATAGGTCTGATCCTGAAGGTAATCGAGGTCGGGTAGATAACGCCAGGGCTTGGGGTGTAATTCCCCTGCGTCATGTTCTCGATCGCCTTGATCAACTCGTAGCCATGGCTCGCGTTGTGGGTCAGGATATCCAGTATCACCAGACGCAGATCGCCGTGACCAAAAAAGCGTGGTCGGCGTCCGCCGCCGTCGTGTTCGTTTCGCATACTCATCCCTTCAAATTGATATATCTAAACTATATCTTAGATATATTCAGATGCAATCTAAAAGATCTTGCATTCTTTCTGATTAGCAATCATTATCATTTAAAATTAATTTAGATATATCGTATTCACCTGAGAAGGGTCTCACCATGACATCCACCCGTTACCCACAACGTGTTCGTAATGATCTCCGTTTTCGCAAGCTGGACGTGCTTCGCGTTGAGCGTGTCAGCGCAGGTTTCCAGCGCATTGTTTTAGGCGGCGAGGCGCTGGAGGCTTTAGCTCTCGCGGGTTTCGACGACCACACAAAAGTGTTTTTCCCGGCCCCGGGGGCGACCTTTGTACCACCGGTTGTTACCGATGAAGGTATCGACTGGGGCGACGGTGTGCGTCCGCAGGCGCGAGACTATACGCCCCTGTACGATGCCGAACGGCATGAGCTGGTGCTCGATTTCTTCATACATGATGGCGGCGTTGCCAGCCACTGGGCGACAGAGGCAAAGTGGTGACACGCTCACGATTGGCGGCCGCGCGGCTCGCTGGTTGTGCCGGAAGATTATGCCTGGCAACTATACGTGTGCGATGAATCCGGCATGCCCGCGCTGCGCCGTCGCCTGGAAAGCATCGCAACACTGCCGGTTCGCCCGGACATTCATGCGGTGGTGACGGTCGGTGATGCGTCGTATCAGGACTATCTGGCCCATCTGAGCGCGTTCAACATCACCTGGGTTGTCGGCCACAGCGAACAGGCGGTGGCCGAGCGTCTGGCGGCGTTGACGGTGCCTGCGGAAGATTATTTTATCTGGCTGACCGGGGAAGGGAAGGTAGTGAAAAACCTGAGCCGTCAGTTTGAAACCGACGCAATCGACCAGCAACTGGTGCGTGCCAGTGCATACTGGCACGCTAAATAATCAGGCTGCGGACTCCAGCTGCGCTTCGCTCACCTGATGTTCGAGCGAGGCGCGAACGTCGTGCAGCGCCTTCTCCTGCTGGGCAAAGTAGGCTTCCATATTGCTCAGCGACGAGACCAGCAGCCAGGACTCCTCTTTCTCCAGCTCCGCCAGCTCGTTCACTAACGTGTCAATCTGCTCGCGAACCTGCGCCATTTTTTGCGGATACGTTCCAGATCGTTCAGCCTGTCGCTGGCCATCAGCGGCTCAAAGCCCTGCTGCAGACGTGCCACCAGCGAACGAATGGCTTTAACGTCACCACGCTGTTTGGCCTGGTTGAGTTGCACCATCATCGCGTTGGCCTCTTCTTTCAGATCGTCAGCGACCAGGTCCGGATGGCAGAGCTTGCTCGCCTGACGCCAGAGACGCTTCAGTTCGTTCTGATCTTCCTCGGAGAGGTTCTTGCCTTTACGCAGACGCATTTCGGCATCGTGATGCTGCTCGCGGTATTTCTCGTACTCTTCATTGGCCTCGTCGCGCGCCTGACGTGCAGGCTCTTCTTCGCGCGTTAAGCCACTCTCCAGCTCCAGCGCTTCGGCCAGCAGGTTAGCAATCAGATTGCTTTGCTGCTGCAGTTGCTTACGCGCCTCGGCGGCCTGTACGGAATCCGCAGGCAGATCGCGCCAGCGCTGGGTCAGCATCGCCAGCACCTCCACCGCCTGCGCCATATAGCGCTGGCAGCGACGGTAGTCTTCCTCACGTCGACGCGCCTCCGCCTGCTGACGTCGCAGGTTCAGCTCCGCCAGCGTTTTACGCAGGGCGAGGATCTGCTGCATCAGCGGTCCGAGGCGGGAGAATAGAGATCGTTGAATTCATCGAGCTGTTGCACGCGGGCATTGCGACGGTCAATCAAATCCCTGAGGCGCTCTTCCAGCGCTTTTAGCTCCATCTTGCTGGCCGCCACCTGCGGGTCACGCCATTGCGTCATGGCGCGCTGGCCCTGTAGCCAGGCAGCGATCGCCGCCATGGCAACGGTATAGTTTTTCTGCTCAAGCGCCGCGACGATTGCCTGTAGCTCATCGTCAAACGCTTCATTTTTCAGCCGTGTCAGCTGGCTCTGGATGATGTCGTCGTCTTCCAGTTCAATCGCATTTTTTATGATTTCTAGCCGTTTGATCGGTGTGCTCATGATGCCTTTCGCTTTGGCGCTTAAGTATTTGAGTTAAGGTTAATTGTTGTAAACGCTACAGGAAATAATACACACGGATGATGATCGGCGCGATGGGGATTTCTTTAGTTTTAGGGTTTGTGAAGAAGAGTGGCACGAACAGGAAGCCGAAAGGCTGGCGGGGGAGCGTTGGCCCCGGTATTTGTTCTGCCAGCCCTGAAGGAATACCTAAGACTGAATGCCCTGCGTAGCGAAATCGAAAGACGCTATACGTACCATACGTACCATACGACCCGCCATCAGTTCACCTCGCTGTAGATGCCCACCACACGGCCCAGTGTTTTTATCTCATCGATACCGCATTCAAAGGGGACTTTGCCGCCCGCGACGTGGAGTTTTTTCCCCGGCAGCAGGGTTAAATCACGAAGACTGATAGTGCCTTCAATCTCAACCAGCCATAGCCCGTCGGTTAATGACGCCCCTTTTTCAACAAAGTGGAGCTTTGCCTCAGACCGGACTGCAATACCGCGAGTGAGCGGTTTGCTAAAGAGATTGGAATCGATACTCAAAGTGGAATTTTCTTCCAGCTGACCATCACTGAGAGTGAATGTAACAACAGCAACGGGATCGCCAGGCGCAGGGTTACCTTCAAACTGGGCACCCTGTCCGGTCATCAACCAGCGCAGGCTGGCCCCTGTGTCCAGTGCACATTGTACCGCGAAGTCGTAGGAGATGGTGCCGCGCGCGTGGAGTTCATATGGAAAAAAAATTAAAGAAAGATTCCATGAAGTCCGCAGATTCCTGCGGCTGCGGTCACGAGCATGCGCATCACAGCCATGATGAGCATGAAGAACATCACGATCATGAGCATCATCACCACCATGAGCACTGCGGCTGTGGTTGTGAGGATCATAAACATGAACATCATGAACACGAGCACCTTCACAACCATGACGAGCACTGTGGTTGTGTTTGCGGAGATCATGACCACCACGATCACTCCCACAATGCTCTCACCGCAAAGCGTGTCTACATTCTGGAGAACCTCGGCTGCGCTCACTGTGCTTCCAAAATGGAGGAACGGATTCAGGCTCTTGAAGGCGTCGAAAGCGCTACCATTACTTTTGCAACAAAACAGCTTCGCTTAGGGGCTGCAGATCCAGACGCTCTGCTTCCGCAGATCCGCAAGATCTGCACATCCATTGAGTCTGAAGTTAAAGTTGTTCCGAGAAATCCAGCTCCGGCAGCTTCCACTGACACAACAACTAAGACCTATCTTCTGGAGAATCTAGCTGCGCTCACTGCGCTTCCAAAATGGAGGAACAGATTGCAAACCTTGAAGGCATTTCCGAAGCAACCATCACTTTTGCAACAAAACAGCTTCGCTTAACTGCAAAGAATCCGGATCGATACCTGGATCAGATCCGTAAGATCTGTACATCCATTGAATCCGAAGTTCTTGTAAAAGAAAAGGATCCGAAGCCAAAGGCTCAGTCCCCAAAAACAGTGACTCACACAACCGCTTCCAAGAAGAAATTTTTCTCCAGGGAAAACGTAGATATCATCTGTATTATCATCGGTGCAGTACTCTTCGTTGCCGGAGAGATCATGGAACACAAAGCTTTGGTACCAGTGCCACTCTTCCTGTATTTGTGATCGCATACCTGGCGCTTGGGGGTGTTATCGTTGTAAAAGCTGCCAAAAACATCTCTCACGGACAGATTTTTGACGAAAACTTTCTCATGAGCATTGCAACACTTGCCGCTTTTGCCATCAATGATTCTGCTGAGGCCGTAGGCGTTATGCTCTTTTACCGCATCGGCGAGCTTTTTGAGGAAAAAGCCGTTGAACGAAGCCGCGGCCAGATCATGGATGCCGTAGACCTTCGTCCGGAAGTTGTAAACCTAGTCACAGGCGATGATATCCAGGTAATTCCCTCTGAAGAGGCTCAGATCGGAGACATTCTTCTGGTCCGTCCCGGAGACCGCATCCCTCTTGATGGTATCGTAATTGAGGGAAACAGCCGTATCGACACTTCTCCGATCACAGGAGAGCCTGTACCGGTTGCTGTAAATGAAGGTGATGAGATCACTTCTGGTTGCGTCAACACCTCCGGCCAGCTTAAGATCCGCGTGGAAAAACCTCTGGAAGAATCCATGGTCACTCGTATTCTGGATTCCGTAGAAAACGCGGCAGCAAGCAAACCGAAGATCGACCGCTTTATCACACGTTTTGCCAGGGTTTATACTCCTTGTGTTGTAGGAATCGCAGTGGCAACTGCCATACTCCCATCCCTTGTTACCGGAAACTGGCATTACTGGATCTACACAGCCATTACTTTCCTGGTAATGAGCTGCCCTTGTGCTCTTGTACTTAGTATCCCGCTGGCCTTCTTCTCCGGGATCGGTGCCGGTTCTAAAAAGGGTATCCTTTTCAAGGGTGGCCTTTCCATCGAAGGATTAAGTAAGCTCGGCGCTGTGATCATGGATAAGACCGGAACTATCACAGAGGGTAACTTCCAGCTTCAGAAGGTTGTTGCCACCGGTAAATACACGGAAAATGAACTCCTTTCCATGTGTGCAGGCTGTGAACAGAACTCCACACATCCTATTGCAAACAGCATCGTGCTGCCGCAAAGGAACGTGAGATCCAATTTGAAAAACCGATCTCCCTGGAAGAAATTTCCGGTCACGGGATCGTTGCGGAAATGCCGGAGGGAAAAGTTCTCTGCGGAAATCGCAAGCTGATGGATAAATTCGGAGTTACAATCGGAGAATTAAAGGAAGCCGCTTACGGCTCTGAAGTATTTATGGCAGTAAACGGAACCTTCGCAGGATATATGCTGATCTCCGATACCATCAAACCTGACGCAAAGGAAGCCATTGCTTCTCTGAAAAAGCTTGGTCTCCACACCGTTATGCTCACTGGAGACTCCGAAGACAGTGCACAGGCTGTAGGAAAAGATGCCGGGATCGATGAGATCTATGCAAAGCTTCTTCCGGAGGATAAGCTCAATGCCCTAAAAAAGGTCCGCCAGGCACATGGAACGGTTATGTTTGTCGGTGACGGTATCAACGACGCTCCTGTTCTTGCAGGTGCTGATGTAGGTGCTGCCATGGGAAGCGGTGCAGATGCTGCCATTGAAGCCGCAGATGCCGTATTTATGAATTCCAATGTAGATGCGATCCCTCAGTCTATCGCCATTGCACGAAGCACAAACCGTATTGCATGGCAGAACGTAATATTTGCCCTGGTGATCAAGATCGCAGTTATGATCCTTGGTCTTGCCGGACATGCCAACATGTGGATGGCCGTATTTGCAGACACTGGCGTTGCCATGATCTGCGTGCTGAATTCCATTCGTATCCTGTATAAAAAATAAGATCCGTTCTGCAGGGCAGATATCCTGCAGCGGATCCCTGTGCATCCATACAACTCCCCAGTGATGCAGAAAAGAATTTGACCGGTGCGTTTTTTTCAGCTACAATAGAAGTTAACAGTTTGGAGGATGCGCAAATGAAGAAAACACATATAGATTACCCGATCAATGATGATACACTGTACCGGCTTGCCGACCTGTTCAAGGTTTTCGGTGATCCTACCAGGATCCGTATCCTGTACGTACTTTCTGTGGAAGAGCTCTGTGTTCAGGATATTGCCGATCGTCTTTCCATGACCCAGAGTGCCATTTCCCATCAGCTCCGGGTACTGAAGCAGATGTCACTGGTCAAATTTCGAAGAGATGGAAAAACCATTTACTACTCCCTGGCAGACAGCCATGTGGCAACCATCATGAATCAGGGTCTGGAACACGTTACAGAAGAATAACTCATAAAACACAATGCAAAAAGCCAATCTGCTTCCTAATGGAAGAACAGATTGGCTTTTTTCTCTGCCTTACTCGTGCATCATTTGTATTTATCCCTCGCCCTGTGGTGAAGCACCATCGCTCCGTATGCAGGCATCTTCACCTGAAGAATCCCTGCATCTGCAATATATTCTTCCGGCATTTCCGTATAACCCTCTCCGGAAGAAAGCATCAGGCGCTGAAAAGCCGTTGCTTCTTTCCGGCTTACACCGGTTTTCCAGGCTGTTACCCTTATGTCTCTCTCTTGATCCTGATTATTAAGGATCACTATGATCTGTTCAGAATCAGAAAAACGACCATAGCTCAAGCCCTGATGATCGTTCCACAGAAATTCCAGGGAACCCTTTGCAAGAATCGGATATGCCTTGTGTATGCAGATCATGCGTTTATGAAAGTCCAGCATCTCCTGGTCTTCTTTTCCCCAGGGATAAGTTCTGCGGTTATCCGGATCTGTAAAGCCGCAGACGCCGGCCTCATCCCCGTAATATACCGTAGGCGCACCAGGCCACGTCATCTGGATCACAACAGCCTCTCTCATAATGGCAGGATTGATGCCTGCAGATGCTGCCTCTGCGCCTGCGTAGGAAAGCCTTCCTACTCTGTGATTGGTCCTTGTCAAAAATCTGGAATGGTCATGGTTTGAAAGCTCATTCATGGCTCCATAAAGCGCTCCCATATGCAAAGACTGCATATGATGCTTCATCGCCCCGATAAAGGCCTCACTGTTGCCATAAAGGTCCTCCCGGTACTCATCACTGTGCTTCTCCATTCCGGTCAGGAACCAGGTTACAGGCTCCATAAAAGCGTCATAGTTCATAACCGTATCCCACTCATCGCCGCGAAGCCAGCTTTCCGGATTTCCGTAGTGTTCTGCAAGGATCACTGCATCAGGATTGGCTTCTTTTACTGTCCTCCGGAACTCTTTCCAGAAGTGATGGTTAAAATCATTGCTGTGGCCCAGATCTGCAGCTACATCCAGTCTCCAGCCGTCTACGTTATACGGCGGCGAAACCCATTTTCTGCCCACATCAAGAATCGTCCGGCAAAGCTCCTCAGATTCTTCGTAGTTCAGCTTTGGCAGGGTATCATGGGTCCACCAGCGTCGTAGGTTGGATTATAGGGCCAGCGGTTCTGATCCTGGAAGCAGAAGAAAGAACGATAAGGGCTGTCCGCCGAAACATAAGCCCCCTTCTCGTAGCCTTCCTGATTTTCGTAGATCCGTTCCCTGTCCATCCATTTATTAAAGGATCCGCAATGGTTAAATACCCCATCCAGGATCACTTTCATCCCTCTTCTGTGAATTTCCTCCACAAGCTCCTGAAAAAGCTTATTACTGGCCTCCAAATTCCGTTTATCGGTCACACGGCGGATATACTTAAGGGCATGACTGTTATCACTGTCTCCGGGACTTAACAGACCATCACAGTCCGCTACGATCCTTCCGATATGCGGATCGATATGATCGTAATCCTGACAGTCATACTTATGGTTGCTGGGAGAGACAAAGACCGGATTCAGATAGATCACATCTACTCCAAGCTCCTGAAGATAATCCAGCTTATCCATAACTCCCTGAAGATCGCCGCCATAAAATTCCCGGACACCCATCACAGCCGGAACCTTTTCCCAGTTATCCACTTTTACGGAAGTGTCCCCGATATAGAAATATTCCCCTGTTTCCACATCATTGGAAGGATCTCCGTTACAGAAACGATCCACATAAATCTGATACATCACAGCACCCTTCAGCCACTCAGGCACATGATATCCGGGATAGATCTCAAATTCTGTCCTTTCCTCATGTCTGGTGCTTACACCATTTGTATCATAATAACAGGTAACAAGTCCTGAATGGATCTCAAAGTAATATCGTACAAGATTTTTTCCCATTACGATCTGTGCAGTATAATAATCAAAGCTTCCGGAAGTTTTTTCCCACTTCATTTCCAGATATTCTCCGTCATACACAAGACAGACGTTGTCCACATTATTTCTCTGGGTACGAAAACGGATCGTAACTGTATCACCTTCCCGTGGCTCCACAGGTGTACGGTAATATTCCGTCCCGTCACTAAACATTGCGTCTTTATTTAATACCGGACTCATATTGATATATACCGCATCTTCTTTGCAGTCTCCATGCTTTCATATAACATTCTATCTTCCTCATTCCGTTTTTAGTACCATGTTTTTAAATATATTATCTTAATTTTTTCCATCCCGCAAGCATATATATCTGTTTTCTCCGTAATCCGTCTTTATTTTTGGGCAGTAAAAAAGGCAGCTGGTTAAGCTGCCTTTTTTGGAGAAGGTATTTCTTCTTATGGGGTGTAGCAAAAACTATATAATGTATTGGGGGGGTTTTACGGTATTTATAGTACCATGTGTCCACCAAAAAGTGTGCACAAAGTTCACAAAATTCAATATTTTTTTTTGTGCATTTTATTCGTTTGTTTTTGCAACCTCTTCTTTTTCTGTTGTAAAAAGTGCTTCAAACTCTTCACGATGTATCTTTTCCTTCTCGAGAAGAAGGGCCGCACAGCTGTGAAGAACGCCGATATTCTCACGGATGATGCTCTCTGCATTCTCATGGCACTCACGATGATACGGGAAATCTCCCCATCGATCTCTCTTGCCACTTCCTCACTGTAGCCTCTGGTATGTGCCAGATCACGGCCGATAAATACCTCATCGTCATCGTTGCCGTAAGCGATCAGACCGATTTTTTCAGACATACCGTATTTCATTACCATAGAGCGTGCAGTCTCTGTGGCACGTTTGATATCATTGGAAGCACCGGTGGTGATATCTCCGAAGATGATCTCCTCAGCCACACGTCCGCCAAGAAGCGTGGTGATATCCTCCAGCATTTTGTTCTTTGTATTAAACATCTCATCATTATCCGGCAGCGGCATGGTGTAGCCGGCAGCTCCCATTCCCGTAGATAATGGAAATGGTGTATACCGGATCCATATGAGGAAGTACATGGAACAGGATCGCATGGCCTGCTTCATGATAAGCTGTGATCTTTTTCTCTTTATCAGAGATGACCTTGCTCTTCTTTTCTGCACCGATCCCGACCTTGATGAATGCTTTCTTGATATCCTTCTGCATGATATAAGGACGGCCCTCTTTTGCAGCATCAATAGCCGCTTCGTTAAGAAGGTTCTCCAGATCTGCACCTGTAAATCCTGCGGTTGTCTGGGCGATCTGGCGAAGATCCACATCATCTCCCAGCGGTTTGTCCTTGGCATGGACCATAAGGATCTCCTCTCTGCCCTTGACATCCGGGCGTCCCACACCGACTTTACGGTCAAATCGTCCCGGACGGAGGATCGCAGGATCCAGAATATCCACACGGTTGGTCGCTGCCATTACGATGATTCCTTCATTTACTCCAAAACCATCCATCTCTACAAGAAGCTGGTTCAACGTCTGCTCTCTCTCATCGTGGCCGCCGCCCATACCGGTTCCTCTCTGACGGGCTACCGCATCAATCTCATCAATAAAGATGATGCACGGTGCATGACGCTTGCCCTCTTCAAAAAGATCTCGTACACGGGAAGCACCGACACCAACAAACATCTCCACGAAATCGGATCCGGAAATGGAGAAAAACGGAACTCCGGCCTCTCCTGCAACTGCCTTCGCGAGAAGAGTTTTACCTGTTCCTGGAGGGCCCACAAGGATCACGCCTTTCGGGATCCTGGCACCTACCTTGGTATACTTCTGTGGGGATTTCAGGAAATCCACCACTTCCTCCAGATCCTCC
>ENA-OQHY01000583-OQHY01000583.1-human-gut-metagenome-genome-assembly--contig:-NODE-583-length-20275-cov-2.929770_pt1 | contig 20275 bp, 28 predicted proteins | sample MGYA00242570_ERZ504733 | MGnify/ENA primary metagenome ERZ504733 (study PRJEB26092, sample SAMD00036219) | human gut metagenome | host: Homo sapiens | study: EMG produced TPA metagenomics assembly of... | reverse complement strand
TCAATGTCTCCACTGTATGATCTTCATTCATGCGATTAAGCACTTCGATGACATCATACGCTTCCTGATCCGCGTCGCGCTGGCGCTGATTATCGCCACGCTCGGCGTCTACCAGCACGCCAGCAACCAGTACGTTTACCTGGCGTCCCTGTTCGCGCTCGGCTTCCTGGTGTTTGGTCCACAGCTGCTGATCGGCGTGGCAGCAGTCGGCTTCGTACCGAAAAAAGCGATCGGCGCTGCCGATGGAATTAAAGGCACCTTCGCCTACCTGATCGGCGACAGCTTCGCCAAGCTGGGTCTGGGTATGATCGCCGACGGCACGCCGATTTTCGGCCTCACCGGCTGGGCGGGCACCTTTGCCGCGCTGGATGCCGCCGCCATCGGCTGTATCGTCCTGATGGCGATGGTCGCGGTGCTGGAAGAACGTAAGATCCGCCGTGAAAATCGGATGCAGAAATTAAAAGTAGCCTGAGTGTGCAGGTAACTTCTTTGCCCGGTTGACCGCCGGGCTTTTTTTTACATCCCACCTTTACCCCCCTTTACAGACCCGCTCCCTGCAATGCTCTACATTTTAATTTTGCTGCCGTACCCCGCGGCTTTTGTCCGTTTTGTTATGGAGAGCTTGCATGGTAAACCGACGACTATCCTGTCTTGCGCTATTGGTGGCGCTTGCCTCCCCCGCCCTGGCGGCGGATGCGCCGACGTACGGCGAGAAGCTGGAGGGGTTTGATTACGCCTGGCCGGTTAAGCATTTCACCTTTACCTCGCAACATCAGCCGCTTGATATGGCCTATCTGGACGTTAAGCCAGAAAAACCCAACGGCCGCACCGTGGTGCTGATGCACGGTAAAAACTTCTGCGCCGGAACGTGGGAGGGGACTATCCGCGCACTTTCCGCCAGCGGATACCGCGTGGTGGCACCAGACCAGATTGGTTTTTGTAAATCCACCAAACCCGAGCATTACCAGTACACCTTCCAGCAGCTGGCGGATAACACCCACGCGTTGCTTAAGCAGCTCGGCGTCGATCGCGTGACGGTTATTGGGCACTCGACCGGCGGCATGCTGGCGACCCGCTACGCGCTCATGTGGCCGCAGGAAGTGGAACAGCTGGTGATGGTTAACCCGATTGGTTTAGAAGACTGGAAAGCCCGCGGCGTACCGCATATTACGGTCGATCAGTGGTATCAGCGTGAACTTAAAACCAGCGCCGATGGTATTCGTCAGTACGAGAAAAATACCTACTATGCCGGGGAGTGGAAGCCGGAATATGAGCGTTGGGTGACGATGCTGGCCGGGCTGAACAATGGGCCGGGCAAAACGCGTGTCGCCTGGAACTCAGCCCTGCTCTACGACATGATTTATACCCAGCCGGTGATCTACGAATTTGGTGAACTGAAGATGCCGGTATTATTGATGATCGGCACCAAAGACAACACCGCCATCGGGAAAGACCTCGCCCCGCCGGCGATCCGCAAGACGCTGGGCAATTATGCAGTACTGGGTAAGGAGACGGAAAAACGCATTCCGCATGCGACGCTGGTTGAGTTTAACGACATGGGCCATGCGCCACAGATGCAGGACCCTCAGCGCTTCCATGACGCGCTGCTGAAAGGGCTGCAGGTACGCTGACCGGTCTAAAGCAACAGCCCCGCAGCCCGTTCTGCGCGGGCTGTCTTCCGCACACTACTCGCCAGCATACCTGGCGCTGCCCGCATAACGATTTTCCACCTTTTTTCACTGCACTATTATGGCCTTGCCCGCTGTCGACGCCGCGCGTTTCCCGCTATGATGAGCGGCTGACGTAGAGGAGAACGCATGGTCTGGATAATGCTGGCAACGCTTGCCGTGGTGTTTGTGGTGGGATTTCGGGTCCTGACCTCAGATTCACGTCGCGCAATTAAACGCCTGAGCGAGCGGCTGGGGATCACCCCGGTTCCTGTGGATCGATGATCGATCAGTTCGGAAAAACGCCCGGCAATGAGTTTATCCGCTACCTTGACGCCCGGACGAAGCGCATCTGCAAAACGCGGCCCAGGTGCTGCTGATCTGGCAGGTCTGCATTGTCGATGGCAGTGAAGAGAATTTGCTTGCCTGGCACCGTATGCTGCGTAAAGCCCGCCTTGCCGCGCCGATCACGGATGCGCAGGTCCGTCTGACGCTGGGTTTTATGCGCGAGATGGAGCCCGATCCGCAGGAGCTAAACGCCTTCCAGTTACGCTATAACCAGCTCTTCCTGCCGGAAGAGGGCGTGTTTTACCTGCATTAAGCCGTTTTCCCGCATAACACATTCTGTGCGTTAAGAATCTCCTCTCTATTTTCATTGAGGCGAGTGGCGGCATAGATATCTATGTTTAACCTTTTTGCCTCGGCGTCCGTGAGTTCACGGTAGCAAAGTCCTTCCTGATTAAAGGTGCATTTCGACTGAGGCAGCAGCGCAAATCCTTTCCCTCTTGCGATACGGCTTAGCATCACAAGGGTATCATCCGGCTCTTTTATCCGCTTCAGCGGCGTTTTCAGCGTATCAAAGTAGCTTTCGCATTTGTCGTAAAATGACGGGTTGGCACTTCTGGAAAACCAGAAAATGGAAGATCGCTAATATCCTCCAGCGCGACTTTCTCTTTCAGGCTGGCAGGATGTAAAGAGGGCATTGCGATGAGCAACGGTTCCTGGCAGACCCAGCGGTATTGAACAATGTCTTCATGACCCGTTCCTTTTTCACCGGTCAGCACCAGATCCAGCATGTTTTTAGACAAGCTTTGCAGCAGTTGGGCTGACGTCAGGTCCGGCGTTTCGACATCATCTCCCGCGTTCATTTTTTGAAGCTGGTATTCACGGGTTCAATATATTCAAAATTAAGGGTCCGCGTGAGTCCAATACGCAGGCTCGTTTCAGAAGAGAGAGGATCTTCTTTTAGGTTACTGATGTCTTTGAGTATTTTTTCAGCCTGAACAACCAGCGCACGGCCTGCTTCTGTGAGGCTAACGTCATGCGTGTTGCGGCTGAACAACTGACGTTTCAGAACCGCTTCAAGGCATTTTATCTGACGCGTCAATGGCGGTTGAGTCATGCGTAGGCGTTCGGCAGCCTTACGGAAGTTCAGTTCATGTGCGACAGCGAGAAAGCATTGTAATTGTTTGATACTGGGCAGGTTATTGCTGATTAAATGTTCTGCTGTGGCCATACGTGGGTCCTGAATGCGAAAAGGTATTTCGTCTTTTTTCCATTTCGATATTACACGCTAAATGCGGGCAGTAAACCCATTTCAACAGTAATACCAAAAATATATTACAAATTTAACAATTCCAATTGTTTCCTATATTGATAAATTTCTACCAGAATCCTCACTCAATCAATATTCGGAGTAATTATGTCATCTAAATATGTACTGGTATCACGCTTCCCGTTAAAAAATACTTTTACAGAGAAAGATTTTATCTCCTTAAAAAGCAATGAAAACGTTCGCTAGTTTTCCTGTGAAGAAAACGGTGTTAATGAACTGCTGGAACTGCGCGCTGTCAATGACATTAAAGAAATTGCGTGTGCTGAGAGTGAAATGGAATCCATGTTCCATCGTTTCTCTGCTGTTCTTTCTGCCGATATTCGTCGCGAACTGCTTAAGTTTGTTGAATCCTCTATCGATAATAAAAAGAGTTTACCCGAATCAAATTATATTCAGCTTCGTCACGTTGAGGTGCCCGCCCATAACTATCAGCAGTATCGTCAGGGGCGCGATGAAACCACGCCGCATTTTTTGACGTTGATGAGACGCTAATAAATATTAAAAGCATGTTTGATTTCTATGACTTCTGGTGCAGGGGAAATAATCAAAACGATCGTCTTCAACGCTATATGTCTCGCTTTCGCGTCGACGTTAAAAACGGTGTGCCAAGGGAGACGCTGAACAGAGAGTATTATCGCCAGTTTAAAGGTGTGTCTTGTCGTTATCTGGAAGAAATGGGCCATGAATGGTTCAGGCGTAAGCCAGAAAACGAATTTTTTATTGAGAGTGCCGTTTCAGCACTTAAAAGCCATCAGAGACAGAACATGTACACCGTATTTATATCGGGCTCTATGCTTCCAATTCTGTCACCCATTGCGAAATATCTTGGGGTAACGGACATACTCTGTGCTCCGTTAATAATAAATGACGCAGGCGAGTTGACGGGGGAAATCGGCCTGCCCCAAACAATTGGAGCGGGTAAAAAAGACGCCCTGATGACGTTTTGCCGGGATAAGGAGATTCATCCGGCGGATTGTTATGCCTACGGTGACGATCTTTCGGATATTCCAATGCTCGAAGCCATTGGGCATCCCGTCTGTGTGGGAGAGCATTCCGCGCTTACCCGATATGCAGCAGAAAAAAAATTGGCACATTATTTAAACCATTATTGAGGTAAGTAGTATGACTTCAGAACTCTCTCCGCAAAATATGACGTTAAGGTCATGGCTTGCGTTATTCATTCTGGCTATTTCAACGTTTACTATTGTCACTACCGAACTGGCGCCGGTCGGATTATTAACGCCAATCGCAGAGGGATTACGGTCTTCGGAATCCGCGGTGGGCATGACCGTGTCGCTTTATGCCTGGGTGGGGGCGTTGAGTGCGCTGTTTGCCTCCGTCTTTTTAGGCAATGTGGCTAAGAAGCGGCTTTTACTTGTGCTCACCGTGGTGCTTCTGATCTCTAACGTCATGGCCGCGACGGTAAACACCTACGGAATGCTGCTTAGTGCCGCGTGCTGGGCGCGCTTGCTCACGGTGCATTCTGGGCGATGATCGGCGCAACGGCGGTTGCATGGTTCCTGCCAGATATATTGGGGCGGCGACGTCAATCGTATTTGGTGGCGTTTCCGCAGCAAGCGTTTTTGGCGTACCGGTTTCCAACTACATTGGTATCCACTTCGGCTGGCGGCAGGCATTTTGGCTGATGGCCGCGCTGAGCGTAATTGCCTTTGTGGGTATTAGCGTGCTTGTTCCCCAGATCGCCAGCAAAAGCGCGCTTGGCCTGGATGCGCTTAAGGGCGTATTGAAATCGTCTACCCTGTGGAAAATTTACTCAGCAACCCTGCTGGCTGTTACGGCGCACTTTGCCGCCTTTACGTACATTGAACCCTGGCTTCACACGCAGAGTTTACTGTCCACCGCCTTTATTCCCGCCGTGCTTTTTGTTTACGGCATCGCGGGTCTGGCCGGTAATTTCCTGACCGGCGTGATGATTGATAAGTATCTCAAGCTGACGGTTTCGCTGTCTGTACTGCTGATCTGTGCAGTGCTGCTGTTCCTGGGCCTGTCAGGTTCCTCGCTCTCTGCTGCGCTGATATTCACCAGCATGATTATCTGGGGCGTTGCCGTGTCAGGAATATTTGTCGGCTTCCAGACGTGGGTTTTACGTATGGCTGAAGATAAAGCCTTCCCGGCCTCCGCAATCTACGTTTCGTTTTTCAATACCGCCATTGGTATCGGCGCGTCGGTCGGTGCCTGGATGGTTTCATCATTTTCAATGCCGCTCCTGTATATCGTCGCCGGCACGGCTATCGGCCTGTCCGTTCTGCTTGTCGCGGTTATTCCTGCAACCTTGACCGCAAAACAATCCCATATGGAGAAATCTTATGAGTCAAATTAATGACCGCACGCGCTATGGCAGAGAGATCATGGACCGTCTTGAAGCAGGGCTCGCGGATAAAGTCACCCGCCGCCTGAGCGAACTGGACCCGGGCCTGCCCGCCCTGATAACCGACTATGCATTCGGGGATGTGGTGGGACGTCCGGGACTGGAGCTCAAAACGCGCGAAATGCTGACTGTCGCCTCGCTTGTGACGCTGGGTAATGCTATGCCGCAGCTGGAACTGCACATGAGAGGCGCGCTCAACACCGGCGTGACGCCGGAAGAGCTGCTTGAAATTGTGATACAGATGGCGGTGTATGCCGGCGTTCCCGCCTGTATGAACGGTCTTACCGCCTACCGCGCGGCAATCGCTGCGACGGGTCATACGTTGCCGGGACTGAAAGGGAGTGACGCATGAGCGAGGTTGTCATTATTGCAGCCCGCCGCACGGCGACGGGCGCATTCTGGGCGCGCTTGCGGAGCATTCCGCCGCTGACCTGGGAAGCCGGGTCATTCAGGCGCTCCTGAAGAATCTGGCGTAGAGGCCAGTGATATCTCTCAGGTCATTATGGGTCAGGTTCTTACGGCGGGGCAATCGCGCTTGGGCATGCGATAGGCGCATCCGGCTGCCGGATTTTGGTGACGCTGGTTCATGCCCTGGTCCGTAATGACGGCAAGTGTGGCGTCGCCGCGCTGTGCGTAGGCGGTGGGGAAGCGTCGCGTTGAGCGTTTATCGCTAACGGCACGGCGTAAGTCCGTATTATAAAAACCGGGAAAACCCGGTTTTTTTATTTTCATGATGAGGTATCAGGCGTCCACGCCCTTCATACCCTCGGCAGAATAGCGATCGCCTTTAATCGCTATCCGGCGATGCAGGTTGTTCAATGATTCAATATCGCTCTTCTCAAGCTCAATGTTGGCAGCGCGCGCGTTCTCGGCCAGATAGCCGGTGTGCTTAGTGCCCGGGATGGGAACCAGCCGATCGTATTGCGCTAACAGCCAGGCAAGGGCTATCTGACCCGCGGTACAGCCGTATTTCGCCGCCAGCGGGTGGATGACATCGAGCAGCTGGCGATTATGATCGAGGCTGGACTGCATAAAGCGCTCGTTATTTTTACGGAAATCACCCTCTGCAAATTCGCTATTGTTCAGGTATTTTCCCGTCAGGAAGCCTCTGCCAAGAGGCGAGCAGCACCAGACCAATGCCTAACGCTTTCACGACCGGCAGAATGCTTTCCTCGATATCGCGTGTCCACAGAGAATATTCCGTTTGCAGCGCGGTGACCGGATGTACCGCATGGGCCCGTTGCAGCGTTGACGCCGACACTTCGCAAAGGCCGATGTGTTGATCTTGCCCTCTTTCACAAGGTGCGTAGACAATCCATACTCTCTTCGACCGGGGTGGTGTTACTCAGTCTGTGTAGATAAAAGAGGTCGATTCGCTCCACGCCAAGCCGCTTGAGGGACTCATTACAGCAGCGGATGATATAGTCAGGCGTATTGTTGATGGTGCGGGCATAAGACTCGTCGGGAGAGCGATCGATGCCGCATTTCGTGGCTATTTTGAACTGCTCGCGAGTGCTTTTATCCAGCCCGGCAAGAAAATGACCGATTAGTCTTTCGTTATGACCACGGCCATATAAATTTGCGGTATCAATAAACGTCACGTTCAGATCGATGAGGCTATGCAATACCCGCAGCGAGGCGTTGTCATCAGTCTGGCCATAAAATTCACTCAGACCCATGGCCCCGTAGCCGACGGCACTGACGGTAAGATTTTGAGATAAATTACGTGTTTTCATAGTTTCTCCTTTTCAGACGCTATGATTGTTTCACCTCAAATGTGGATACTGAATTTTCATTTTCGTTATGCAGAAAAGGTATCAGTCGACGACGCGCTCTCTCCAGGCTCATTAAAAACGACAAAAGTTGTCAAATCGTTAAATCCGTCACACTTTTGATGATAAACTGCGCGACTTTTCCGCACGTTTTTATCTTCAGGTGACGCCATGACAGAACACATTCAGCCCACACCCAGACCGCAGACCCAGGAGGTCACTCGCCCCAACTGGTCGGCGGTTTTCTCCGTGGCATTTTGCGTTGCCTGCCTGATTACCGTTGAGTTTCTGCCGGTGAGCCTGCTGACGCCGATGGCGCAGGATCTGGGCATTTCCGAAGGGGTGGCGGGGCAGTCCGTCACCGTGACTGCGTTTGTGGCGATGTTCGCGAGCCTGTTTATTACCCAGGTGATCGGCACCATCGACCGCCGTAAAGTGGTCATTCTTTTCAGTGTGCTGCTGACGCTCTCCTGCCTGCTGGTCTCTTTTGCCAATAACTTCACCCTGCTGCTGCTGGGTCGCGCCTGTCTGGGGCTGGGATTAGGCGGCTTCTGGCGATGTCGGCCTCGCTCACCATGCGTCTGGTTCCCGCGCGCGCCGTGCCGAAAGCCCTCTCCGTGATCTTTGGTGCTGTTTCGATTGCGCTGGTCATAGCTGCGCCGTTGGGCAGTTTCCTTGGCGGGATCATCGGCTGGCGTAACGTCTTTAACGCTGCCGCGGTGGATGGGGGGGCTATGCATTCTCTGGGTCTGGAAAGCGCTGCCGTCCTTACCGGGGGAGGCGGCACACCATAAACAGAATATGTTCAGCCTGCTGAAGCGCCCGGGCGTGCTGGCGGGGATGACCGCCATCTTTATGGCATTTGCCGGACAGTTTGCCTTTTTCACCTATATCCGCCCGGTATTCATGAACATGGCCGGGTTTGATGTGGATGGCCTGACGCTGGTGCTCCTGAGCTTCGGTATCGCCAGCTTTGTCGGCACCTCGCTGTCGTCCGCGTTCCTGAAGCGTTCCCTGAAAGTGGCGCTGGCGGGCGCGCCGCTGGTGCTGGCAATTAGCGCTGCGGTGCTGGTGCTGTGGGGCAGCGATAAGTGGGTTGCGTCGGCGATTGCGATTATCTGGGGCTTTGCTTTTGCGCTGGTGCCGGTGGGCTGGTCGACGTGGATCACCCGCTCGCTCGCCGATCAGGCGGAAAAAGCCGGGTCGATTCAGGTCGCGGTGATCCAGTTGGCGAACACCTGCGGTGCGGCGATCGGCGGCGTTGCGCTGGACCATCTGGGGCTGACGTCACCGCTGGTGATTTCAGGAACCTGATGTTGCTGACGGCGCTGCTGGTGGCGAGTAAGGTGAAAGCAAAATAAGTAAATCCCCTCTTCCCACAGGAAGAGGGGATATCAGGCTACGCCGATGTCTGAACCCGTCTTCTCGAATCCATCGAAATCAGCACCACCGACGACACAATCAACAGCGTGCCCAGCCAGTCCGGCAGCGTAAACGCCACCCCAAGCAAAATCACCGACAGCAGGGCGCTGCTCAGCGGCTCGGCACAGCTCAGAATGCTCGCCTTCGGCCCGCCAATCATCTGCGCACCTTTCAGATACAGGCTGAACGTCAGCGCCGTGCCAATCACCACCAGATAGAAAAACGCCAGCAGCAGGCTGCCATCAATCACGAAGGTGGTCCCGCGTCCGGCGTAGAACGGTGTCAGCACGACCCCCGCGATTAACATACTCCAGCCAACAATCGGCAGCGTGCCGTAGCGGGCGATAAGCGTCGACGGGTAGGTTGTATAAAACGCGGCGGCAAAGGCCGAGGCGATACCGAAGAACAGGGCGGCAGGGGAGATGGAGAGCGAGGTTGGATCGCCGTGGGTGACCAGCAGGAAGGTGCCGACAAGTGACGTCAAAATGGCGGATAAAACAAACACGCCGGGACGTTTTTTCCTCGCCAGCGCGAACCAGGCGACAATGATCGTTGGCGAGAGAAACTGCAGCACGGTGGCCGTCGCCGCGTTGGATTTTTCAATCGTCAGCAGGAAGGTGAGCTGGACGGTGAGCGCACCAACCAGCGAGAAAAACAGCAGGCTGAGGGCGTCTTTACGATGTTTGATGACCGAGAAAATCTTGTCGCCATGAACGAAGGAGAGGGTCAGCAAGATGACGCCGGTAAACAGCAGGCGAATCATCGTCAGGTAAGGGGACGAGATCTGGCTTTTCTCCATGATGTACTGCGCGCAAACCCCTGAGCTGCCCCATAAAACGGCGGCGATCAGAACGTTGAGCATTCCTTTACGTGTGGAACCCATGTTCTCCCCTGTTATGTTGGTTTTTGTGTAGCATAACATGGGTCTTGCCGGGTGCGGTGTGGCTGATGCCCTCACCCCGGCCCTCTCCCACGGGGAGAGGGTGCAAACACGAAAAACGGCAACGTGCGTTGCCGTTTTGCTTTTATCTTGCTTAGAACCACGCTTCCCACATCGCGCCGACGTTGAAATCATCCAGCGTCTCATCTTTTGTACCGTTCACACGGGCGGTGCGTTCGTTATCCACTTTGCCGCCGGTCACGTAGAAGCGCAGCATTGGGCGGAACTCTGGCCCCATGGCGATAGACATGTTCTGCGACAGGGTCAGCTTCCAGCCTTTGTTATCACCGCCATTGTCGTAATCCACGTGCTGCCAGCCTGCTTCCAGCCAGGTGGAGTGAACGTCGTTCCACCAGTGCATCGGACGCACGATGGCGTTGTAGTTCTTACGGTTGTCGGTCTTGTCGCGGCTGTTGTCATAGTCGTGGAAGGCGAGGATGTACTCCACCTGCGTGGCCTGGGTGAATTTGTACAGCCCTTCGAAGCTGGCGTAGACCGTGGTCAGATCCTCGGTTTTGTTGAATACGCTGTTGTCCGCGTTATCAGAATAACGGGCAATCACCTTATTCACGCCGCTGTCGTTGGTGTGGCTCAGCACCACCCCGCCCTGCCAGGCCTTCAGACGCTCTTCACTCTCAATGGCTTTGGAGTCAAAACCGTAGTTCGCGTACAGCTCCAGATCCAGCGGGCCGACTTTCATGCCGTGGATTTTTGAGGTCGCAGCGTAGTTACCTTGTCGCCCGTGCCGGAACCGCCGGTACAGGTAATGCGCGACGGGTTCGCCTCATCCTCCATCACTTCCGGGCTACAGGATTCCACCGCAGCCACCGCGGCAACGTCAAACTGCACGCCGCCGATGTCGAAGTTCTTCACCCCGGCACCCTGGCCGTCGTGGTTCATCCAGAAGTAATCGTTGATACCCTGCTGTGGACGCTGGTGGAAGTCACGGCCGGCCCAGAAATAGGCGTTCGGGTTGGAGGCCATAATGTTGGTCACACCGGCATAGGCTTTTTTCAGGTTAACCTCGTCGCCCCAGTGGTCGATCATCACGTTGATGTCCCAGATGGCACCGTTGTCGCCCTTGAAGGCTTTGGAGAGCTGGAATTCACCGCCGTTGCCTTCGTTACCCAGACGACCGATTGCGGATGCGCCGTTATAGGAACCGTCTACCGCCACGTATTTCTGATCGGCTGCCTGGAAGTGCGCGCCGTAGCGGGCATAGCCGGTAAATTTAACCCCAAACGGAATCGCGAGGTCCGGTGATTGCGCCGCGCTTTGCGGTTCGGTGACCACGTCCGCTTTTTTCGCGACGGCAGCGTCCATTTTGGCCTGACGTTCGGCCAGCGCTTTGTCTACCGCTTTCGCCACGATGGCGTCGATTTGCTCTTGCGTAAATTCTTGTGCGAGTACAGAAATTGGGCAAAGCGCGGCGACAACCGCCATGGTTAATGGAAGTTTTTTAATATAATTCATGGTTATCTCAATATAGTTTAATTTTATTCAGACAATAACCATCCCGCTCCGATCTGACAGAGTTTGTCGCTATCATCAGAACAAGTGGATTTCTATTTTAGGTACAGAGTGATTACATTAACGTTTTTTCGCCATACATTATCTCTGATATAAATGGATTATTTCTTCGGATAATTCACGTGCCAGCAGGGAATTCATTAAATGATCCTGCGCGTGAACCATTATTAAGGTCATCGGCTGGCGGCTTCGCCCGCATCCTGTTCGATCAGTTTGGTCTGCATTTTGTGCGCCTGGCGCGCGTAGCCATCGGCTTCGCGCAGCAGGCTTTTGGCTTCGTCAAGGTTGCCTGACGCGCCGCGTGCAGGGCTTCAAAGCACAGGCTACGCGACTGACCGGCGTTGACGATAATTTCCATTACGGCTTCTTCTAATGCGATCATTACACTGACTCTCTGTCAAAACTGTTATTTAATGCGGTGGCGGCAAACCACTCGCCGCTTTTCTTGATGGTGCGCTGCTGGGTAGTTAAATCGAGCTGGATAAATCCGTAGCGATTTTTATACGCATTACACCACGACCAGTTATCAATAAAGGTCCACATATGGTAGCCAAGACACTGGCACCCTTCGCTAATACCTTTATGCAGCCAGGCCAAATGTTCGGAAATAAAATCGATGCGGTATTGATCATTTATCTGACCATTCTCAATAAAGCGCTGTTCATTTTCGACACCCATACCGTTCTCAGAAATAAAACAGCGTGGGTTACCGTAATTGTCGCGCAGGTTAATCAGAATATCGTAAATACCCGGCTCATAAATTTCCCAGCCACGGTATGGATTCATCTTGCGGCCAGGCATTTCGTAATTATCAAAGAACCACTCCGGCATAAACGGTGCCTGTGGGTTCACCGCACTGTCACGGCATTTCACGCGACGCGGCTGATAATAGTTAATGCCGAGCAGGTCGATTTTTCCTTCCGCAATCAGGAAACTGTCTTCCGGTTTGCAGGCGGGGAGCTGATCGTAAGATTTCAGCAACGCCACCAGATCCGCCGGGTATTCGCCGCGCAGGACGGGGTCAAGGAAGCTGCGGTTAAACATCAGGTCCGCAATGTGTGCCGCTTTGACGTCAGCCGGGTTTTGCGAGCGCGGATAGGACGGCGTCAGGTTCAGTACGATACCGATCTCCCCGGCGTAGTGCCCGGCACGGTAAGCGCGTACCGCCTGCGCATGCGCCAGCACGGTGTGATACGCCACGGTGGCCGCACGACGAAAATCCACCACGTTGGGATAGTGGAAATCGTACAGATAGCCGCCTTCCACCGGCACAATCGGCTCGTTGAAGGTAAACCAGTGCAGCACGCGATCGCCAAACAGATCGAAGCAAATCTGCGCATAACGGGCGTAAGCGTCCACCACGTTGCGGTTTTCCCAGCCGCCAATCTCCTGCATCGCCATCGGCATGTCGAAGTGGAACAGGGTGATAAACGGGGTAATACCCTGTTCAATCAGCTCATCAATGACCTGATGATAAAAATCGACCGCTTCCGCGTTCACTTCACCGATACCGTCGGGGATCAGGCGCGCCCAGCTAATCGAGGTGCGAAAGCTGTTGTGGTTCAGCTGCTTTAACAGCTGAATGTCCGTTTTCCAGTGTTGATAAAACGTGGAGGTGTGCTGCGGTCCCACGCCATTATGAAAACGGTTTGGCTCGCGGTCAAACCAGTAATCCCAGGTGGTTTCACCCTCTCGTGTCCCTTCGGTCTGGAGGGCGGAGCTTGCGCTGCCCCACCAGAAATTATCGGGAAATGCGTATTTCATGACCTTTCCTCTTTGACTTAATGACTTGCTGTTTCAGCGGCACCGACGGTTGCCTGGGCTTTCTGCTCTTCGTTTTTCATCAACGTACGCTCGTAAGCACGCAGGAACGGCAGGTACATCAGCGCTGACATCACCATACACACCAGACACATCACCACCGGGCTCAACGCCCAGTTTGCTGCCCACGATGCGCCAATAGGGGCCGGGGTCGTCCACGGGGTTAACGACACCACCTGTGCCAGCCAGCCCATTTTGGTGGCGCCGTACGCCAGGCAGGCGTTCACCAGCGGAACAAACACGAACGGGATAAACAGCATTGGGTTCATGATGATTGGCGCGCCGAACAGAATCGGTTCGTTGATGTTAAAGAAGCTGGGCACAACGCCCATTTTGCCGATGGTGCGCAGGTGTGTGACGCGGCTGCGCAGCAGCAGGAAGGCCAGCGGAAGCGTGGAGCCGACGCCGCCAATCAGCAGGTAGTGGTCCCAGAATCCCTGCAGGTAAACGTGTGGCAGCGCCGCGCCAGCCGCCAGTGCCGCCTGGTTTGCGGACAGGTTGGCCATCCAGAACGGGTTCATGATGCCGGTGACAATCAGCGAGCCGTGGATACCGGCAAACCAGAAGATCTGCACAGCAGCACGGAGAGCAGAATGGCAGGCAGGGAGTCAGACGCAGAGACCAGCGGTTCCAGCAGGTGCATAATCGCCTGCGGGATAATCATCCCGGTTTGTGCTTCGATAAACAGGTTCAGCGGGTGCAGGGTACCGATCACCACCATGACCGGGATCAGGATCTCAAACGAACGCGCCACACCGGTCGGCACTTCTTTCGGCAGACGGATGGTCACGTTGTTCTGCTTCAGCCACGCATACACGCGGGTGGAGTAGATGGCGGTGATCAGCGCGGTGAAAATCCCCTGGCCGGAGAGGTACTGGGTCGAGATCTTGCCGTCGGCATACGGAGCTGCCACCAGCAGGAAGGCCATAAAGGCAAGCAGACCGGACATCACCGGATCGAGGTTAAACTGACGCCCCAGGCTTGCACCAATCCCCACCGAAATGAAGAACGTCATCACGCCCATGCTGAGGTTGAATGGCAGCATCAGCTGTTCACGGTAAGTCTGGGAGAAATCCAGCCAGCCGCGGGCAAAGCTGTTTGTCGTATCCGCGGAGAAGGGCGGGAAGATGAACACCAGCATAAACGAGCCGATGATCATAAACGGCAGCGCGGCGGTAAAGCCGTCGCGGATGGCAATCACATACTTTTGCTGGCCGAGCTTCGCGGCCAGCGGGGTAATTGACTGCTCAATAACCGCGACCATTGATTGATATAACGAACTCATGTGAACACCTTTTAGTGTGCCGCTTCGATGAGCGACAGAGCATAGTCCAGTACTTTATCGCCACGTTGCATACCGTAATCCATCATGTCGATGGGTTGGACCGGGATGCCCTTTGTAGCCGCCTTGTCTGAGAGTGTCTGTAACATGTACTTCACCTGGGGTCCGAGAAGGACAACCTGGTACTGCGGAAACTGCGTATCAAATTCGGAAACGCCATACGCGTCTATTTTTACCGGCAACCCGCGCTCTTTCGCGACATCGACCATTTTGCTGACCAGCAGGCTGGTGGACATCCCGGCAGAGCAACACAGCATAATCTTGAACATCGACAACCATCCTCTAAATGTAAAAAGTTATTGCGAGGATGATTGGACATTATACGGAAACCGGTTTCCATTTATAAAAGACAGAAGTGTGACAACCATCAAGATCCATTGCTTATGACGCTAATTAACCAGATGCATGTCACATAATTTGCGCGTTTTGACATCATTTTGAGTTGAAATGGAAAATCGGTTTCCATGAAAAACGGAAAAGGATATACTCCATTCTGGCTATAATATGAGCCGTAGCGGTGATGGAATTTGCAGGTGCGAAGTAAGCCTGCCAGGGGAAAGAGATGTCGACAATCAATGATGTATCACGTCTTGCCGGGGTGTCTAAAGCCACGGTATCGCGAGTGTTGAGTGGGTCGCGTGGCGTAAAGGAAGCCAGCCGCCAGGCCGTTTTAAAAGCGGTTGATGAACTGAACTACCGGCAATGTGATTGCGCAGTCGCTGCTGAGCCAGTCGACGGGGTGTATTGGGGTGATTTGCGCGCAGGAGAATATTAACCAGACCACCGGTTATCTTTACGCGCTGGAAAAGCACCTCAGCCAGCATCAAAAACATCTGCTGTTGCGCTTCGCGCATACCAAAGCGGAAGTGATGCACGCCCTGGAAGAACTTTCCTGTGGGTTATGTGATGACATCCTGGTGATTGGCGCGCGTTTCCCGCTGGACGTCGAGATGGACAATGTCATCCTCGTTGACTGCATGGAGTCCGATAATTCCAACAGCATCCAGTTCGATCACGCCTTTGCCGCCGAAACCGCCTGTAACTATCTGACCAGCCAGGGGCGACGCCAGATAGCCCTGATCCATCCGCAAGGCAGCGGTTTCGCCGACCAGGTGTTGCTGGGCTATAAACACGCGCTGGAGAAAAATTTCCTGCCCTTTAATCGCAACCTCGTCTTTATGGATGCCACCTCCTCATCCGTTGCGCTGCAGGAGTTGCTTAACAATGCGAGCACGCTGAATTTTAACGCGCTGCTGGTGGCGGACGAACAGGAAGCTCAGCGGGTGATCCCGCAGCTGCAGGCGTTTAATAAATCCGTGCCGGACGACATTATGGTCTTTAGCCTTGCCGGATCGCTGCATCTGCCGGGTATCCCGGTGATCCCGGCCATTGAATACTCGATGGATGCTATGGCGGCACGTATTGTGGGCTGGCTGACGGAGAAAACGCAGATGCTGGGGTCCTATGTTCTGCGCGGGGATTTGATTATTCCGGATGTACGAAAGCGCTAAAAAAAAGCGTGAAGCCCGGCTTCACGCTTAATAATCTTCCATACAATCTACCTGACTGACCGCGTCCCAGTAAGCATCCAGATTGTCGCGCTTCACGGCCGTGATGGCGTTTTTGATCAACAGTTGATTGGCCTCAGACGACAAAATCATCGCCTGCCAGGCTTTATCGCTCTGCTTTTTCTGGGGCGTGCAGGCCTTCTTCACATCTTTAAGGATCTGCTGCTTTATCTGGGCCTCTTTCACGGGATCGTCTTTTTCCTGGGCATGGACAAACGCGGCGAAGAGCAGACAAACGAGCAGGCAAACCAGGTGTGCAGCTTTCATCAAAATCCCCTTTAGACGTCACAGGCTTCCCATGAAATATATCGTTACATTCAGTGTAGCGACGCCAGCCGAAAGTATGAATTTTTGTCTTCCTGCGTATGAGAACCCTGCACCCGGACCGGCACCGGCGGTTATTGAATCCCTCCGCCCAGCGACTGCCACAGCGTAATACGGTTTTCAAAGTCGGTCTGCTGCAGGGCAATCAATGATGCCCGTGCCGACCACAGGGCGCGCTGCGCGGTGAGAACGGTCAGGTAATCACCCGCCCCCACCTGATAGCTGCGCGTTGCCACATCCAGCGTTTTTTGCTCTGCCGCCACGTATTCACGTTGCGCGTCAAGCTCTTCACTCAGGGTTTCGCGGCGCGCCAGCGCATCAGCTACATCTTTGAACGCGCTCTGGATGGTTTTCTCATAGGTGGCAATCAGCTTTTTTCTCCGCTTCGGCATAGCGCAGTTGCGCCATGTTATTGCCGCCGCTGAACAGCGGCAGGGAGATGGACGGCGCGAACGACCAGACCTTCATGCCGTGGCTGAACAATGACGAGAGCGAATCGCTGCCGACCCCGGCGCTGGCGGTAAGCGAAATCGTCGGGAAGAAGTTGGCGCGCGCAGCACCGATGTTGGCATTCGCGCTCAACAGGTTATGTTCAGCCTCCTGAATATCCGGGCGACGCAGCAGCGTGGCGGAGCTAACGCCCGCCGGGATCAGGGTGATGGCGTTATCGCTCAGGCTCTCCAGCGTACCGGGTAGCAGGTTTTCCGGTACCGTCTCGCCCGCCAGCAAATTCAGGGCGTTTTTGTCCTGCATCACCAGCGTCTGATAGCTGGCGACGCTGGCGCGGGCCTGCTGATAAACCGCCATGCTTCGCTGACATCCGTTGCGGCCGGCGACCCCAACGTCCTGCTGACGCTGCACAATCTTGAGCGAGTTCGCTGCGCTCTCCTGAGTGGATTTTGCCAGCGCCAGATTGCTGTTATCTGCTGCCAGAGTAATCCAGGCGGTGGTCAGCTCGCTGACCATTGTCAGGCGCGTATTCTGCGCCGTGAACTCGCTGGCAAGCCAGGTTTCACGCGCGGCGCGCGAGAGGCTCTGGTTATGACCAAACAGATCCAGCTCGAAGCTGGAGACGGCGCCGTTAGCCTCATCGCTGGTGCTCACGCCGCTGGCCAGCGTGCGGCTGCGGGTATGGCTCAGGCTGGCATCCACCGACGGGAACAGAGACGAGCGCGTCTCACCATACTGGGCGCGGGCGCGTCGATATCAGCAATCGCTTTTTGCACATCGCGGTTGCTGGTGAGTGCCATTGTTACCACCTTGTTCAGGCGGTGATCGTTCATCACCTGCTGCCACTGGCTGACCACGGCGGTGGCTTCGCCGTGGGCGCCGGCAACGTGGCAGGGACGGGCGCGTCAGGACGCTGATAGGTAGGGTCTAACGAAACACAGCCTGCGCTCAGCAGCGCTAACACTAAAACAGATACACGAAACATTATGACCTCCGGTTTGCGTGCTTACCGGAGAAGAGACGTTTCACCAGTACGAAGAATAATGGAACAAAGAAGATGGCCAGCAGCGTTGCCGCGAGCGTCCCGCCGATGATGCCGGTCCCAATCGCCACGCGGCTGTTGGCGCCTGCACCGGTGGCGACGGCCAGCGGTGTTACCCCGGCGATAAACGCCAGCGACGTCATGATGATCGGACGCAGTCGCGTCTGAGCCGCACGCAGCGCGGCACGCGTCAGGGAGTAACCTTCCGCGACTTCGCCTCCGCAAACTCAACGATCAAAATGGCGTTTTTCGACGACAGGCCGATGGTGGTCAGCAGCGCTACCTGGAAATAGACGTCGTTGCTCAGCCCGCGCAGCGAGGCGGCCAGCGCCGCGCCCAGCACCCCAAGCGGGATCACCAGAATGACTGAAATCGGCACCGACCAGCTCTCATACAGCGCGGCCAGGCACAGGAATACCACCAGGATGGAGAGGCATACAAGCTCATCGCCTGACCACTCGCCAGTTTCTCCTGTAACGACAACCCGCTCCACGCCCAGGTTGTGCCGGCCGGCAGGTTGTTCGCCAGCTGTTCCATCCGGGTCATCGCCGTACCGGAGCTGGCACCCCTGGCGTTCTCGCCTGAATTTCATAGGCCGCCGAGCCGTTGTAGCGCACCAGACTCTCCGGGCCATATTCCCAGCGCGTGGTGGCGAAAGCGGAGAACGGTGTCATGGTGCTGTCGCTGCCGCGCACGTACCATTGTTGAGATCGGAAGGCACGGCGCGGTAATCGCTGTCTCCCTGGATGTAGACCTTTTTCACGCGGCCCCGATCGATAAAGTCATTCACGTAGGTTCCGCCCCAGGCGCTGGAGAGGGTATCGGTGACGTCGCTCAGGGAAAGCCCCAGCGATACGGCTTTGTTGTTGTCGATATCCACCTGCAGCTGCGGCATCTGCGGCAAATCATTGGCGCGAACGGCATGCAGGGAGGTGTCCTGATTCGCCTGGCCGATCAGCTGATTACGCATCTTCAGCAACGTGTCGCGATCGGTGCTGCCGCTGGCCATGAGCTCGAAGGTAAAACCGTTGCTCTGACCAAGGCCGTCTACGGCCGGGGGCGTCATGGCAAAGACGGTGGCATCGCGAAGGGAGCCGAGTTCCTGAGTGGCGCGCAGGGCAATCGCCTGAGCGGTGTTCTCATCGCCTTTACGCTCGGACCAGTTTTTCAGGGAGACAAACGCCATCCCGGCATTCTGGCCGCTGCCGCTAAAGCTAAAGCCCTCGACCGTAAAAATCACATCGGTGTTGGCTTTTTCTTTAGTGAGGAACCACTCGCGAACCTGACGACTGATCTCCGCGGTACGTACCGCTGTCGCACCGGCAGCAGGTATACTGCACCATGATTTCACCCTGGTCCTCCGTGGGCAGGAAGCTGCCGGGCAGCTTCAGCATTGCCACGGCCATCGCGCCACAGAGCAGGGTGTAGACCACCAGCATGCCCGCGGAGCGGCGCAGCGCACGCAGGACTTTATTCTGGTAGCCATGCTCGGTCTTACTGTAGAAGCGGTTAAACGCGCCGAAAAACCCTTTTTTGTGAGGAGCGTATGGCGCAGTACCGAGCCGCAGAGCGCGGGTGTCAGGGTCAGCGCCACCACCACCGAGAGGATCATCGCTGAGATAATGGTGACCGAAAACTGGCGGTAGATGACGCCGGTTGAGCCGCCGAAGAAGGCCATCGGCAGAAACACGGCGGAAAGCACCAGCGCAATGGCGACCAGCGCACCGGAAATTTCGCCCATCGATTTTTCGGTGGCTTCGCGGGCGGGCAGACCTTCATCGCGCATAATGCGCTCGACGTTTTCCACTACCACGATGGCGTCATCGACCAGCAGACCTATCGCCAGCACCATCGCAAACAGCGTCAGGGTATTAATGGAATAACCGAACAGCGCCAGCACGCCAAAGGTGCCCAACAGAACTACCGGCACCGCCAGCGCGGGGATGAGCGTGGCGCGAATGTTCTGCAGAAACAGATACATCACCACCACCACGAGGATAATCGCCTCAAACAGCGTCTGAATCACATCTTCCACCGAGATCTTAATGAACTCGGTGCTGTCTTTCGGATAGGCCACGTCATAGCCTTCCGGCATAGCCCGTTTGAATTCGGCAATTTTATCTTTCACCGCGGTGGCGGTATTGAGCGCATTCGCGCCCGGCGAGAGCATTACCGCCATACCGGCTGCCGGGTGGCCATTCAGCCTGGCGGTAGCCGTGTAATCCTCGCTGCCCATCTCCACGCGCGCCACGTCGCCGATACGCACCACTGCGCCGCTGGACTGGCTCTTAACGATGATATTTTTAAACTGATCGACCGTCTGCAGGCGCGACTGGCACGCACGGTGGCGGTCAACTGATGGGTACCGGACGCGGGTAAAGCGCCGATTTTAC
>ENA-OQHY01000582-OQHY01000582.1-human-gut-metagenome-genome-assembly--contig:-NODE-582-length-20343-cov-7.853482_pt1 | contig 20343 bp, 24 predicted proteins | sample MGYA00242570_ERZ504733 | MGnify/ENA primary metagenome ERZ504733 (study PRJEB26092, sample SAMD00036219) | human gut metagenome | host: Homo sapiens | study: EMG produced TPA metagenomics assembly of... | reverse complement strand
TCAGTAGATTCATCTATTTTTAAATTAAATTCTGTACACATGTTTCATTACCTCACTTACAGGTAAATTGTACAAGTCTATTTGACATTAATGATGTCTATATCCTGTTTTATTAAATGTGTCTTTGTCAGTAAAAATCGATTTTTTCATCTTGATCAATTTTTTCTTTTAAATACCGACAATATCTTTTGGGATATGCTTCAATTTTGCATGTATTAAAATCAATTTGTTTGGTACGATCCAAATCTTCAATACGTGTTTGAATGGAAGACAATGTAGATTGTAAATCTCGAATCTGTCTTTGAATCAGCTTTTCTTCTTCCTTTAAAAACGCAATCGTATTATTTACGCTTCGATTGTCTAAATATTCCTTAATTTGTGATGTATCATACCCTAGTTTTAAACAGTCACGAATAATATTTAAAATATAGATATCATTCAGTGTATATAATCGATAATTGGATTTTGAGCGCATTGGACAAATTAATCCTACTTCTTCATAGTATCTTAAAGAGTCTGTTTTAATATTGTATAATTTTGCGATTTCATTAATTTTATAATATTTTTTCATATTGTCACCCTTGACCTTAGTATTATACCAAGGTTTACACTGTAATTGGTGATTTTTATGTTGAAACAATATCTTAAGTTTGTCATACCATCCATATGTTCGATGGTTATCTTTAATCTATATACTTTAGTAGACGGTATATTTGTTGCCCACTACCAAGGCGATACGGCATTAGCTTCCATAAACGTGGCTAGTCCATATGTTACAACCATCTTCTCCATTGGAGTCTTATTTGCGATTGGATCAAGTACTGTCATGTCTATCTATCGAGGTGCAAATGAGGAAAGAAAAATGCATGAAGTATTCACAATGAATACCATCACAATTTCTTGTGTGGCTCTATGCATTGCAGTTTTATCTTTTATAAATTCACATCATATTACAGAATTTTTAGGAGCCAATGAAGATGTATTTAACTATACAGATACCTACATAAAAGTATTATCCTGCTTCTCCTTCTTTTATATTGTCTCTTATTGTTTTGAAGTTCTCTTAAAGGCTGATGGCTTTCCACAAAAATCTATCATGGGTATTTGTCTAGGCGCTGGAACCAACCTTGTTCTTGACCCATTATTTATGGGAGCTTTCAATATGGGAATTAGTGGTGCTGCCTTAGCTACAGGTTTATCTCAACTTGTAACTTTCTGCTTCTTCTTTTATCATTTTGCGTTTAGCCACAAATCGCATTTCCATTTTGTGAAGGCAAACTATCCTTGGCATGAATATTCTAGAATTCTATCTTTAGGACTTCCCGATTGTATTTCTGAAATTTCTCCAGGCATAATGATTACAGTATTTAACTATCGTATCAATCAACTCCTTGGTACTAATGGACTCGTTACTTTTACCGTCTTAATGTATATCTATAACTTAGTATTGATGGTGATGGTGGGAACCAGTCAAGGAACGCAGCCTTTGGTTAGCTACTACTATGGTCGAAGCGATAAAAAAGCCGTTTCAACTTTCCATAAATATGCACGTGTTTTAGTCTCTTGTGCTGGAGTTTTATTATTCTTAATTGTAGAAGTATTTGCACCAAATATCACGACTGCCTTTATTCCGGTAAATACAGAAAACTACTTTAATACCATTACAGCCCTACGCCAATTTAGCTTTGTCTTCTTGATTATGGGACATGTCGTGATCACTAGTGGCTACATGGTCGCTTTAGAAGAGTCTAGAAAAGCCTTTGTGCTTTCGATTTCTCGTGGTATTCTCTTTGTCTTATTATCCCTATTTGTTTGTACAACATTATTTAAGGAAAATGGAATTTGGATCAGTTGTACCGTCTCTGAAATCTTCTGTTTAGGTATTGCACTTTATGATTTAAAAACACAAAAGAAAATATAAAAAAAGACAGATATTCAGTCTGATTTTGAATATCTGTCTTTTCTAATATTAAATACCTAAAAACAAATGGCAGAACAAAGCAGCAAGTAATGCACCTACAAAAGGAGCAATTCCTGGAACTAATAGTCCATATTGCCAATCATTATTGGCTTTATTTTTAATAGGTAATAATTGGAAAGCCAAACGAGGTCCTAAATCACGAGCTTGATTCATCGCAAATCCAGTTGTTCCTCCAAGACCCATACCAACAGCCCATACAATAAGACCTACTCCAATAGGTAATTGTGTTTCATATTTTGTAGCAACAGCTAAAATTGCACTCAAGAAAACTGTTGTTGCAAGTGTTTCGACAAAGAAGTTTCTTGGCAAATTTCTGCAGTTTGGGTTTGTAGAGAAAATATTGCGAATGGCGATTGGATTTACATTTCCTTCACTTTCTGTAAAATGATCTTTATACATCACATAACAAATCAAAGCTCCTACAAGTGCACCTAAAAATTCGGCAATAACGTATGGAATAAAGCTTGTCCATGGAAGCATGCCTAAAACACATTGTGCAAGTACCATGGCAGGATTCATGCATACGCCACCAAAAATGTATAGACAAACACTTATGCCAAATGCCCATGTTGTGATCGCAAAGATGTGTCCGCTTCCGTGGTATTTTGTGTTTGTCAAAACTTCATCGCAGTGTACACCGACACCAAATAAAATCATAAGTCCTGTTGATAAAAATTCCGCAATTAAATTGTGTAACATAAATTCAAATTTCCTTCCTTACATATTTACAACGACACCCAAACCATCAGGAATGACGGCAACCTTGGCATCTTTTCCTTTTATTTCAAATGCTTTTTCTAAAGCTTCATCTACAGTTGTAGCTAAATCCATATGCATATCTTTCACAAGTTGAGGATCCACTAAATCGGAAACTAAAATAACTTTATGGTGAGCTAGAATACGTGCACAGATTTGTGATGTCCATTGATCTGGAACGGTTTCTAAACGAGGAGTATGAATGGCTTTTTGTTCAAATTCTTCTGGATCTTTTACATCCGCAATATTGTGGTAGAATCCAATTCCTCCATGTCCATCACGACAACCTGCAATCATGATGATAATACCATCGGGATTTAATGTAGCTTCAGCGGCTGTCATACCTTTAATGGCTTGATAAATATTTTGATCCAAAGGATAGCCACCATTCGTACTGATTGCGATATCACAAGTTACTTTATTTACATTTGCCAAAGAACGTACAAAATCACAACCTTTTTCATGAGCTTTTTCCATGTCTCCGGCAAAAGAGCCAATAATCTCATGATTTCCATTCAATACGACATTGACAATAAAGGCAAGTTTAGCCGTTCTTGCCGCATAAACCATATCTTCATGGATTAAATTGTGCTGCAAATTTCCTGGACGTGACATTTTATCATTGATAAATTCACCACTATGATTTGCCATAATTGTTTTATAAGAAGCAATACCTGGCAACACTGATTTTCTTCCTCCAGAAAATCCTGCAAAGAAGTGGGCTTCAATAAAGCCTTCAGAAATCAATAAATCAGCTTCAGCTGCAACTTTATTAATGATGCAGTCGCCTCCACTTGGTAATTGTCCGATTTTTACCATAGAAGAATCATCTGTCGATACGTGCATAACAATTTCTTCATTTTTTACAATTTCTTCTCCATATTTCGCTACAAGTTCCTCGTGTGTACTTGGTCTATGAAATCCTGTCGCAACTAAAATACGAATACGTGCATCGGGTGATACACTACGAATTCTTCTTAAAAGAATAGGTGTAATAATTTTTGAAGGCACAGGACGCGTATGGTCTGAGCTAATAATGACAATATTTTTCTTATCCTTAGCTAGTTCTTCTAAACTTTTTGAACCAATTGGATTGTCCAATGATTGTTCTACAATTTCATTTTCTGAAAGTGTAGTTTTATAATCGCTTTGTCTACCCTCTAAAACACCAGCTAAGTTTTTATCTTCTAATTTGATTTTCATTTGACCTTTATCATAAGGCACATTCATTTCAAACATTTTTATCTCTCCTTTTTTCCCGAATTAATATAATCCGAATTAAAAAATTGTGAAACCTCATTTCACGTTAACATTTGTTGTTTCGCAAAGTTTGGAGTATTGTTATAATCCAAAACTGGTAAAGGAGAACAGATATGGACAATGAATACTTATTAAATTTTTTAAAAGAGAAAAATGTGCCTATTATACAGAAAAAAAGACACACCTATTTAGCATATTATGGGCTTGAACAACAAGATACCTATGTGTTAAAAGAAGGGGTAATTAAGACAAGTATCATCCTGCATGATGGTCGTGAATTCAACATTTCTTATATCAATACACCGGATATTATTTCTTTATTAAAAGATGAAGTAAGTCAATATACATCGGCTCCATTTAATGTTCGTGTTGAAAGTGATGTGGCCACATTCTATAGAATTCCTCGAGTGTTATTTTGGAGTTATGTAAATCAAGATCAAAAATTACAAGATTATGTAAACGCATATTATCGAGAAAAATTAACGGAAGCTATTTTTCGCCAACAACTTATGATGATGAATGGAAAAACAGGTGCAATATGCTCCTTCTTATATCAATTAATCCATTTATTTGGTCGAAAAGTAGAGGCGGGTATTCTTATTGATTTTCAAATCACAAATGATGATATTGCAGGATTTTGTGGAATTTCCACTCGAAACAGTGTGAGTCGAATTCTTTGTGAGCTAAAAAAGGAAGGCGTCATTAAGATTGTAAATCAAAAAATATTAATTCTAGATATCGATTATTTAAAACAATATGTACAATGTTAAATCTTAATCTGTCCATACATCCTTACCAAGTATTTTTTAGAAGAAGAGGTATTTAATGATGAATAGTATCACCAAAAAACTAGTATCTTGCGCTTTATGCATCGCTTTAGGTGTATTACTTCCAATGGCATTTCATGTGATCCCAAATGCTGGAAGCATATTTTTACCAATGCACATTCCTGTATTAATTTGTGGATTATTTTGTGGATGGCCATATGGTTTAGCATGTGGAATTATTACACCATTTCTTTCAAGTGTGACAACAGGTATGCCACCTGCAATGATGTTGCCACAAATGATGATTGAACTTGCGGTATATGGTTTAGTAGCTGGTTTATGTACACAATATATTTCAATGAAGAATGAAATGACAAAACTATATATGAGTTTGATCATTGCGATGCTTGCAGGAAGAATTATGAATGGTTTTGTCAATACATGTATTCTTAGTACACAAGGATATACATTATCTGTATTTATGATGGCTAGCTTTATTACTTGTCTTCCAGGTATCATCCTTCAATTGATTGTCATTCCTGTTTTGGTTCGTATTTTAAATAGAAATATTTATAAACAACCAGAAAAAGTTTTAGCTTAATGACAAGAAAGACCGAATATTCAGGTTTTAATCTGACATTCGGTCTTTTTTTCATCATTGCCTATCAAAATATTTCTTACCAGAATCTGGATTAAAATAGGTTCGAATATACCATCCGTGGATACAACCACAAATTCATTGGTATTTTCTTTGTAGTATACATCATCTCCATCTTCTTTTTCTGTTTTATGTAAGGACTCTGGATTATTGACTACATCACTGGCACTCATTTCATATTCTTTTGATGATGAAAATCCCATTTCTTTACCATGTTTTTCATAGTGAGACTCTAACAAATCTTCATTACGAAAATGGTATTCTTGATAGCCTACGACTACTTGTTTTTGTTCCTTAATTTCACATCCTGTTGGAAGTACAAGTGAGAATATACAAAGAAATAAGAGCAAATATTTATTAATGATTCTTTTCATATCGTTCTTTATACTCCTTCAAACTTAGTTTATTGGCTCCACCTTTTAAATTTGGATCTTTATATTGCGCTTTATCATCTTCCCATCCACATACTGGACAGATTTCATAGCTTCCTGGTCCAGATTGAAATGTATATTTTCCACAAACGGGACACTTAAATGTTAATACTCTTGATAAGGTTAAAATAACTTTATCCATATCGATTGGCTTTGCGATATGTCCGTTCATTCCAATGGATAACGCTTTTTGTTTATCCTCTTCAAAGGCATTGGCCGTCATCGCCACGATTGGAATATCACTAAGTTCACGAATTTTTTGTGTCGCTTGATAGCCATCCATATTTGGCATTTGAATATCCATCAAAATAAGATCATACTTATTTTCTTTCACTTTTTTAACACAAGCAATTCCATCACTTACGTGATCTACAATCAATCCATAGTCAAATAAAAGTGTCATCACAATTTCTGCATTTAAATCATTGTCTTCAGCTAGTAAAATGTGTTTTCCTTTAAGGTCTATAATATTCGTTTCTTGATTTTTTTCTAACTCACTTTCTTTGGCAATTTCAAAATGAAATTTCATTCGAGTTGTTGTCCCTTGATTGACTTGACTTGAAATCTCAATTGTACCATGCATCAATTCAACCAAAGATTTTACAATCGATAAGCCAAGTCCTGTACCTTTTACGCTCGTTTGCGTACCTGATTTTTCTCTAGAAAAGTCTTCAAAGGCATGTGGCAAATACGCTTCACTCATTCCAATACCTGTATCTTGAATTATACATTGAAACTGGCCAGATTCTACTTCTTCAACGTGAATCGAAATATTCCCATTTTTAGTATATTTCACGGAATTTCCAACCACATTCAACAATATTTCTTCAAACTTAATTTGATCACAATAAATATATGGATGTTGAATTTTTGTCGTACATTGATACTCTAATCCTTTTTCATGAGCTAATTTTTCAAAGACAGAATTCAAAGAATCTAACACATCAAATATATTACATGCCTTTATATTCAATGTTTCTTTTCCACTTTCAATACGCGCCATTTCTAAAATGGAATTAATCAAATCTAAAAGAAATTTACTAGAAGAATGAATCTTGGATAGATAATCTTTTTCTTTTTCTGCATTTCCAATATTCTTTTCCATCAATTCCGTATATCCCATGATTGCGTTCATAGGTGTACGAATGTCGTGTGACATACTAAATAAGAAACGAGATTTGGCAGCACTTGCTTCTTGTGCTTTTTTTGCCTGCCATTCAATTTGACTTGCATACTCTAAATCTTTTCGATGGCGAATTTCAAATTGAGCAATGGCTGCCGTTACTAGAAAATCAATTAAAACACTCGCAATAACTAAGCTTCTTATTACATATGTATTGATCCAACCTTGTTTTGGCACAATTTCAAAATTCCATTTATTGTTGGGAAGCTTACATTTAATTAACAATGTATTTGAATCTATATTTTTTGAGCTTTGTGCTATTACTATCTTTTCCTTTGTACTACGATCTTTTTTCCAAATCACAAAATCATAAGATGCTTTTTTCAAATCACTTAAGTGAATTTCATCTAAAAATGCATCCCAATCAATGACTAAAATGGAAAATCCCCAGAACTTTTCATTCACATAGATGGGATCGTATAATAAAGCTCCTTTTCCACCTTGTTTTAAATCATAAGGACCTTCTAATGTATATTTCCTTGTATCTTTTGCCAAAGTAGCAGCCTCTTTACGTTCATGTTCTGCCAACATATCCATGCCAATAGCTTTTTGATTTTCTTTGAAAGGATATACATTTTGAATAATTCCGTTTGGCGCAAGTTCAATTGTCTTAACAGCCGGATCATCTCCATACAGTCTAGATGCGATAGATTGAAAATATGCATCATCTAATTCAATGCCCGATTCAATCGTTTTCTTTAGAAAATCCACTTTTTGTATATACGACTCAAGCTTTATTTCAACACGATCGATTGTTGAGTTTACTGTATATTCCGCTTTTAATTTTTCTTGTTGAATTACGCTGTTACGAATAAACAAACATACCACATTCGTGATAACAGAGATCAACACAAAACCAATCAGTATTCGACAAACTAAATATTTATTTTCCATGGTTTCATTATAAAACGAAAAGAGATGTGTGACAAAACAAATATCACACATCTTTTGCGTTAAACTTTTCACTATAATGCGATTGCATAGCTTGCCAATCCATAAATAAAACATAGAAAACTCGACCAAAACGTTCGCTTTCCACAATTCTTCCTTGATCAAGTACAGGAATATAGGTTCCATCTTGTCTTCTCAATTGATAATGAATATAGTCATTCTTACTTCCACTTTCAATTTTGATTTCCAAAATACTTAGCTTCTACCCGTTTTTTTATTTGATCTTCACAAAATTTAAGTTTTCTAAAAACTTTTCTTTGTACCTTTAAATAATGCATCTAGATTTTCATAATCCAGCCAAATCTAAAAATTCTTTATTGGCATAAAAAATTTCATCATCCTCTTTATCCGCACGATAGATCATAAAGGCTCCAGGTAAGTTTTCAGAAATATCATTTAACACAAATCCTAGTTGTTTACGAACACCCGATTGAAAACCTTCCTGATAGGCCATACATCCATTTTTACCATGAAGTTTTACTTCATAAAGAGCTGTATCGGCACAACGCATGAGTTGAGATCTTTCAATCGCATTATTTGGATATTCGGCATATCCAAGTGAGATACTAAAAGAATATATTTGCCCTTTATACATAAATGTTTTTGGTGTTTTTGTGAATTCAATCAATGATTCTTTTGCTTCTTTTGCCGTACAATTTGGTAAAAGCATACAGAATTCATCTCCACCATTTCTACCAAGCAATGCAGAAGATGAAAAAAATTTTTGCATATTTTCAGATAGGCTTATTAAAGCTTTATCCCCATAGGCATGTCCATACATGTCGTTTATTAATTTGAAATCATCTACATCTAATAATACGGCTACACAATGTTCTTTTGGATTTTTTGAAATCATCTTTTCGGCCATTTCATCAAATCCATATCGATTATAAAGCTTAGTCAGTCCATCTTTATGAGCTAGTTCTTTTAATTCAACTCTTCTTTCATCCAAAAGGAATAAGACTATTGTAAGTCCAGTTAGTAGAAGAACTAAGGATAGTCCTCCAAAGAAAATTAAATATAAAGTTGTAGAGTTGCTCCATCCAGCTCTAGGCATGATTTCAAGTTTCCATTTTTCTTTTCCAACAGTCAAATTATAAGTGACTGGGCGAATCATTTTATCACAATTCGCATCAACCACTACATGTTTCTTATCTAAAACAGACGCTTCTCTTGAAAGTCGATAATTATATTTAAATTTAGATAAAGCGTTTGTCGAATCCTCAAAAACTTCAGGAACACGCAAAATCGCAATCGTAAATCCCCAAAAATATTCTTGTCCATTTTCATCTTTTAGATAAATAGGATTACGAACAACAAGCCCAGAACCTCCTTGTTTCAATTCAATAGGACCTTGGGTAATAGTTATATTATGATCTTTTGCGTAATTTGAAATTTCACCTCGATATGAATCCTTTAATAAATCAATTTTACCTGTTTCATTTCCTTCTTCAGGATAAATATCTGTTACCACTCCATTTGGTGCTAATTGCACACTTTGCACAGAATAAGACATTAAATTTTCGGCTATTTTGGAAAAATTTATGATTTGACCATTTCCATTTATTAACAACTGTTTTAAAGTATCTGTTATTTCAATTCCATTTTCAATATCATTTTCTATACGCTGACCATATGTCACAGCATTTAATTTTGCGATCGTACGCCTATCTTTTTGAATTTGAACATTTGTATTATATGTAAATACACTCAATAGACATATTCCTACAAGAAATACAATCAACGGAACTATAGTCTTTTTCTTCACTTTCTTATACCTCGGTTATATTTTCAATCTAATATTATAGCACAAATCATTATTAAAAACTGTAAACTTTTTGTATAATACTTAATGTACGATTGCTGCATAATATCGTCAGTTAAGAAACCTTACTGCTTGCGGTAAGGAGTAGTCAGTACTTATTAAATAAGTTAACGGCGCTTGAAAATGTTACTCTATCTATGGATATTGCGAATGTGCATCAAAATGATAAAGAAGTAAGAGCTGTTGAATTATTGGAAAAAGTAGGTTTAGATCAAGACCAGATTCATCGTCGTATCTTAAAACTTTCGGGTGGTCAGCAACAAAGAGTAGCCATCGCAAGAGCTTTAAGTTATGATCCAAAAATTATCTTGCAGATAAGCCAATTGGAAATTTAGATTCGGATACGCGGGATGAAATTATGGATATTTTTGATGATTTAAAAGAACAAGGAAAATGCATTATCATTGTCACACATTCAAAAGAAGTGACCCAAAGAGCCGATAAAGTATATGCATTATAAGAAAGAAAGCGTAGGAATTTTCCAACGCTTTTACTGTAATATATACATATTATCTTCAATCAATCGAATCACTTTTCGTACAAATTGTACACTTACCAAATCATTGACTTTATGTCCCGTCGTTTCTAACTCACTAATTTCAATAATGGGTAAAGAATATTTGTCTAATTCTTCTTTTTTAATAGGTGTATGAAACGTATGTCCACAATCCAAATCGTAAAACAAGTAATAGTGATATATCGGCTCATCCTTAAGTTCAACATCTCCAAAGTACACAATGGAATAATCATCGTCTATATACTGCCCTTCGTAAAAGAATTGTTTCTTGTACTTTTTGTACTCCTCAGTTTCGTAGCTATAGATTCTTTCAATCTTGTAACCAATGAATTCTTTGTGAATACAAATTGGTGTCAAAATTTGCAACAACATATCTTTCATGCGATACATCTCTAGTTTCTTCTCTCTAGCTCCTTCAATAAATGCAGAATTATCTACATACCGATGACATCTAGAATACGCTCTTTGTTCCCTTTCTTTGTCCCGATAGTTTTTGGCTCGTTTATTCACGCTGTACAAACAATCCACTAGCATTTGTTTGGTGATAATGTGATTTAAAAGATTATCCCTATATTCTTTTGGCGTTTTCATATTTGTCCTCCATTTTCGTATAATATTCAAATTTATAATTCTTATTTGAGAACAAATACTTGCATATTCATTATATCATTAATAATCACTTTTTAGAGATAAATAATCCTATTGAAATTTCTGCACGTTTTTGACATTATTTTCAGTAGCATTGACATTTATGTATATAATCGACATTATTTTCAGTAGCATTGATATTTATGTACAGTTTTGAATATAATTTCAATAGGAGGATGTGCATATGATAGTTCGAGAGAAATATTTATCAGAAATACGTCCATTTTATAATGCAATCTAAGAACACTCGTGACTTTAGTCATGAGATGAATTGGATTGGCAGATGTTAGATAAATAATTTAAAATAAATCATAAATATAGCGCTTAAAATATATACATATGTTATAATATTGATGAGGAGAAAACATATGGAAGTTGTTAAAGGAAGAGGCTATGTCTATTCAATACAGTATCATATTGTATGGTGTGTAAAGTATCGTCGTGATGTCTTGAACGGAAAGGTTTCAACAAGATTAAAAGAGTTGCTGACTCAGATTTCAAAGGATAATGGTTTTCAAATTCTGGAAATGAATATGGATGAGGATCACATCCATATGCTGATCAATTGTACGCCGCAGCATTACATTCCAAATATTATAAAAGCTATGAAGGGTGTATCGGCCAGACTCTTGATGAAAGAGTTTGGGGATGATCTAAGATCCAAGTTATGGGGTGGACATCTATGGAATCCTTCTTATTTTGTAGCTACAGTTTCTGAAAATACAGAAGAACAGATTATAGAGTATATAAGAAGTCAAAAAAGAAAATAGCGAATCAATAAGGAGAAATCATCATGGAAAAGGCATTCAAGTATCGTATCTATCCAAATAGAGAACAAAGAATATTATTAGCCAAAACTTTTGGCTGTACTCGTTTTGTATATAATCATTACCTGGCAAAACGTAGGGATGCCTATGAAAAAGATGGAATCACATTAAGCTATTCGGCATGTGCTAAGGATCTAGTTTCTTTAAAGAAAGAATATGAATGGCTTAAGGAAGTGGATTCTGTTGCTCTACAGTCAAGCGTAAAGAATTTGGATACGGCTTATATAAATTTCTTTAAGAAAAAGGCAGAATATCCAAGATTCAAATCGAAGAAGACGCATCGTTATTCATATACAACAAAATATACGAACGGAAATATTGAATTATTAGACAATAAGGTCAAGCTTCCTAAGATTGGTCTTGTAAAGATAAAGAAAACACGAGCACCAAAGGGAAGATTACTGAGTGCAACGGTATCACAAGTACCAAGTGGAAAGTATTATGTTTCACTATGTTATACGGATGTAGAAGAAGTCTTGTTTCCACTAACATATAATGAAACAGGTATAGATCTAGGTATCAAGGATTTTATCATATTGAGTAATGGAGAAAAGGTAGAGAATCCAAAATATCTGAAGAAGTCGATTGAGAAACTGAAAAAGCTACAGAAGCAGCAGTCACGAAAAACAAAGGGCGGCCGCAACTGGATCAAAAACAGGATCAAAATCGCAAGACTTCATGAAAAGATAGCGAATCAAAGAATGGATTTTATCAACAAACTATCTACAAGAATCATTAGAGAATATGATATTATTTGCATTGAAGATTTAAAAGTAGACAACATGCTTAAAAACCACAATCTAGCCCAGTCTATATCGGATGTATCCTGGTCAAAGTTTACAACGCAGCTAGAATATAAAGCAAAGTGGTATGGAAAAGTGATCAAGAAAGTAGACACATTCTATGCGAGCAGTCAGACCTGTCATTGTTGCGGATATAAGAATGAAGGAACAAAAGATTTAAATGTAAGAGAATGGATATGTCCAAAATGCCATTCAAATCATGACAGAGATGTAAATGCATCCATCAATATATTGATGCAAGGCATATTAGCAAATTAGCTAAAAAAACCGCAGGAACTGCGGGGATAGCTTGGTAAGAAAGGTTTCGATAGAAACCTGTTCCCAAGAATCTCATCACTTCAGTGATGAGAGGTTCAAGATAGTGATTTAATTAAAATCATTACGTGAGTCAGAAGATGTGGAAAATCCATCATATTGGAACAAATCAATACTGAAATCGCAAAAAAATCATCAAATATAATTTATCTTGATTTTGAAGATCGTGCCGTTACATCTAATTTAACCTCATGGCAAGACATTGTAGACTATATTGACAACAATCGTGATACAAATGAATTATGCTATGTTTTCTTAGATGAAATTCAAACAATTGATAATTGGTCTGTCGCATGTAAAACACTTCGAAAACATAATTGTTCATTATTTATTACCGGATCCAATTCCAAGCTATTATCTCGTGAATTCACTAAAGAATTATCAGGTCGCTATGTCGCATTTCATATTCGTCCATTTGTATATAGAGAATTATATGAATATGGAAAAGAATTAAACAAAAAAATTTCTCTAACGGATTATTTAGTATGGGGAGGCTTTCCTAAACGAATTGAATTTGATTCTTTAGAAGCTCAAAAAAGATACTTGAATGATTTAGATGAAACCATTGTTTCGAATGATATAATCAATCGCTATAAAATTCGAAAATCCGAAGATTTTAAAAAGGTTGTTAATTTCATTTTAATATCAAATGCAAGAAATTATTCCGTAAAATCTATTTGCGATTATATGAATACGCATGGCACAAAATGCAGTATAAATACCGTCAAGAAATGGATTGGCTATTTAGAAGAGGCTTATATTATTGAACCAATCAAACAATATTCTTCTAGAACAAAAACAGAATTGGAATATCCTACAAAAATTTATAATTGTGATGTTTCGTTAAATTCGATTCGTAAATTAAACAATCGTTATGATTTAACGCATAATCTAGAAAATATAATATACAATGAACTTATATATATGGGATATAGTCTTACCGTCTATGACAATAAGGGAAAGGAAATTGATTTTCTAGCTCAAAAAGACAATCTAAAGTATTATATCCAAGTCGCATATAGTGTTGCCGAAGATAAAGCGTATGAACGTGAATTCAAAGCTTTAATGGTGTTAGTCAAATAGATAAAAAAATCATCATCACAATGGATGATATTGATTATTCTACAAGTAATGTACAACATATTAAATTTAAAGACTTCTTATTCTTAGAAAATTTAAAATAGCGGACTGAAGTGAACCCCTAAAGTTGGACAAACTTAGGAGGTTCACTTTTTATATGAAATTAACTTATGAACAAAAGCTAAAAGCTTACAAAGATTGGAAAAGCAATCTTAAGTCACCGAGAACTATAGCTAAAGAATTACATGTGAAGCATTCGACAGTCGAATATTTTTTAAAGTCAGCTGATAGACATAGTACCATTTATTAATTATTATCGCCTTCACAAGATTTGTATAACTCAAAATAAAAGAAACATCAGCATCTGAATTCACTAATGTTTCTATCAATATATTTTTCACCACTCTTGTATCAATCATTCGCAAGTTTCCAGCTTACTGCCTTTTCTCTAGAATCCACAAAGCGCTTATAGATACCCTCTTGTTTCATCAATTGATTGTGTGTTCCTTGTTGTACAATTCTTCCCTTATCTATCACAACTATTTGATCCGCGTTTCTGACGGTTTTTAATCTATGTGCAATCATAATAATTGTCTTTTCTTTTGTCAAAGCATTGATAGCTTCCATTAATTCCTTTTCATTTTCTGGATCCACATTGGCTGTTGCCTCATCCAAAATAATAATGGGTGCATCCTTCATAATGGCACGTGCAATGGAAATGCGTTGTTTTTCACCGCCAGAAAGAGTTGCTCCACCTTCACCAATAACTGTATTATATCCATCTGGCAATTGACTTATAAACTCATGGCAACAAGCTTTCTTAGCTGCCATTACAACTTGTTCATGAGTCGCTTCTTGATTGCCAAATTTAATATTATTTTCAATGGTATCCGCAAACAAGTACACTCTTTGAAATACAAACGCAAAGTTATTCATCAAACTATTCATACTATAATCCTTTACATTTATACCTCCAAGATTCACTTCACCTTCATCTACATCCCAAAATCTCGCAATCAAATTACACAATGTAGATTTACCACCTCCAGAAGGACCTACAATCGCTGTAGTTGTTTTTTCTGGAATCGACATGGATACATCATCAATGATTTTTCGCTTATCGTAAGAAAATGAAACATGATCCAATTGAATATTATGACTCTTGGGTTCTATTTCCCTTCCTTCGATATCCATCGTATTCAATGCAAGAATATCATTGGCTTTATCTACACAGACACTTACCACATGTAAAAGGGATGAATAATTTCCAGCTGTTTCTAAACTTGAATAAAGTATAAAAGCCGAAATGCTCATACCAATCGCATTCACCGCATTCATAATTCCATTCACATAAAAAACTGCACAACAAACAATGATAATTGTCCCAGTAATCTTTGTCACAATACCCTGAAGAAAATGATAAGGTACAAATACAAGTTCCATTTTTGTATTGATTCTTGCACATGCATCATTGGCATCATTCAATCGTTTTGCCTGTTTACCCAATAAGTTATAAGATTTTACTTCCGAAATACCTTGCACATATTCCATGATTTGATTCACAAGTTCTGTATCACACTGCACCTTTTGTTCCGAATCTTTTTTTCCAGCTTTTTGCATAATTGAATTGATCACAAAAAATACAATGACACCTAATAACGATATCAATCCAATTCTTACATCAAAAATTAGAATCATACATATAATCATTGTAGTTTCTAAAATTCCCTGCATCGTAAGCATTACCACTCTTGATGCAACATCTCCAAGTACTTCCATTGTATTTGTCGTAACAGAAGCAATCTCACCAATACTATTTGAATTAAAATATCCCATTGGAAGATAGCGAAGATGTTCTGCAATCTTAATTCGCATAAATGCACTCGCATTATATCCACCTTCGGTTTGAAGTATAGACGAAATTCTTTTACAAATAACATCCACCACAATCGCAACAATCATAAGGACTAATGAACCAAGAATATATTTACCCATTGATTTTTCTTCAATCAAGCCCATCAAAATATACATAATAGCCGGTATTTTCATAGCTGAAGCAAGTGCTTCTACTAATCCAATTCCTATTGATAATTTAAATTTCTTACTGTTTTCTTCACCAGAAAATTTAAAGAATTTTGCCAAGATTTCAAACATATTATTCCCCCTCCTTTACTGTATCCTTCACAGAAATGTGTGCATTCCACATATCTTTATAAAGTGAACAAGACAAAAGAAGTTGTTCATGTTTTCCATGTGCTACTACATTTCCATCATTTACCACAAAGATTTGATCACTGTCTTTTATTGTAGAAAGCCTATGCGCAATCACAATCAATGTTTTTCCTTCTACAAGTTTAGCGATAGAATTTTGAAGAATTGCTTCATTTTCAGGATCCGTATACGCTGTAGCCTCATCTAAAATCACAATAGGTGCATCTTTTAACATGGCTCTAGCGATAGAAATACGTTGTCTTTCTCCTCCAGATAGATGACCACCAGCACCACCGACAATCGTATCAAAACCATTTTCCAACTGCATAATAAAGTCGTAACAACCACTCTTTTTTGTGACTTCAATTATATCTTCATCACTCGCATTGGGATTTCCTTGACGGATATTTTCACGAACCGTTTCATTAAACAAATAATTATCCTGTGCTACATATGCGATTTTTTGATTAAAGTCCATAAGAGACATTTGTTTGATATCTACACCACCAATTTTTATACTTCCAGAATTCACATCCCATAAAGACGCAATCAACTTTGCGATTGTTGACTTACCACTTCCAGAAGGACCCACAATCGCATTGACACTTCCAGCCTTACATTCCATATTTATACCATGAAGAATTTCTTTATCATGATAACCAAACTTAACATCTGATAGTTCGATCGAATTATCTTTTGGCACAGATGTACTTTTATATGCCTATTTAACTCAGGCTGATCTAGAATTCCAACAACCTCGTCAACAATGACACCAATCTTTCCCAAATCATCTGTATAAGAAAAAGCTGTGATCAATGGTCCGGCAATACCTAGTGATAAAATGATGCATAAGATAAAATCCGGCATTGTAAGTGTGCCATTTTCAACATAATGAGCTCCAAAAGGAAGCACAGTCAATAATGTATAGGGAGTTATTGTCATCATGAGTGCATGATAAATAGAACATTTTTTCATCCAGGAAATAAAAGAATTGGCATAGGCTTGGCAGCACTCGTAAATTTCGCATAAGAACTCTCTGTTTTTCCAAAAGCTTTAATGACTTCGATTCCATCAATATATTCAACGGCCGCATCATTTAAGTCTTTTGTTGCGTTTACCGTCTTCTCAAAGTTTGGTTTAAAATCAATCATCATCCAAAATAAGACAAAAAACCGATAATAATGGGTAATAATGACCAAAGAGCCAATCTATAGTCGATCGTAAAAAAGTAGATCAACACAACGACAGGTCCCATAAGATTTGAAGTAAATTCAGGAATAATATGTGCTAGCGTTGTTTCAATACTATCAATTCTTTCCACCATAATATTCTTAAATGTACCTGACGAAGTATCTTTCACATATCCTAGTGGCACACGTGCTAGCTTTTCAAAACATGCCTTACGAATGTTTGAAAGCACAGTAAACGTAGCTTATGCGAAAGAGTTGTTGAGAGTGAATGACAAAACTCGGCCACAATAAAGGAAATAGCTATGCATATTGAATTTTTTAGATATGTATTTAAATCTTTATTCCCCTCTAAAAACATCCTTACAATCGTTGCGATAAGAAAGTAAGGAATGATTTTAAAAATCACATTACCCATTCCAAGTATGACACTCCATACATAATCCATTTTCTTTTGTCCAGCCCACTCTAGTATCCAACGCATTGTAGATTTCTTTTTTTCTTCCATACAAATACCCTCCTAATTATTAGTCATGACTAACTGCATTGTTATAAGTATAGGCGGCAATTGCACCTTTATTTAAATTGAATATTCCAAATTCTTTCCCAACCACCTGTATTAAATTCTTTTAATTGATGAACATTTTTCTTAGCTATCTCTTTATCCATATCGTGTTCAACAATTTGCAGTACAGATGAGAAAAAACCAGTATATATCATATGCATAAGACTTTCATCAACATTTAATAAATCCATTCCAGCCTCTTTCATAATCTGCATATATTTCTTGGTTGCCTTCATTTCTTTATTCACCATGTTATGAATAAAAGCTTCATATTTCCCACTATCTCCACATTTAAACAATAATCTAAAATGATCATAATGCTCATAAATATAATCAATCATCTGATTTGTTCCATCATTGGCTGCATTTGACATATTGTTTGTCTGATCATGAGCAGAAAGCTTTTCAAAATCAGCTAATATCCCATCATATATTTCATATATATGCTCTATATACGGATCAATTAATGCATCAAAAAGCATTTCCTTAGTCGGATAATACTTATAAAAAGCTCCCGTTGTAAGTCCTGCATCTTTCACGATACTTCTTAAAGAAGCACCACTAAATCCATCTCTTAAGAAATGTTTGATGGCAGTATCCAATATTTTTTCTTCTTGTTTTCTCAGCTTTTTCCGACATATAAATCTCCATCAAAAAATATAACAGTGTTATATCACACTGTTATATTATTCTTATCCATAGAGATTTGTCAAGTATATAAATTGAAATTTACTATTCCCCGTCAACTTCTCGTAATTTTTATACATCTATACAAAAAACATCCCGTTGTGCTGTCACAACGGGTATTCTTTATGATTCATTCAATGCTTGTACTATTTTATTGACTTTATCCATGTAGTCTTTTTCTGTTACACCAACTGCACCTAATATTTTTTTCTGTCTGCTAGTCAAGCTATATCTTACATGATATTTATTATCCGAAAGTTTTGTTATTCCCAGTCTTTCATATTCTCTTATTACTTTTGGTACTGTATTTTCTTTGCGGTTCTTTTTGTACATTGCTTCAACGCCTGATATATTTCGTTTCTTATTATGAGTGCTACAAACGATATAAACACCTTGCTTTCCAGCTTTTCTGTATCATGTACTCTGAATACATCAAATCCAAGGTAGCTCTTTTCCATTCTGAATGTCTTTTCAACGGCATCTCTGTCTCTGTATATGCTTAATGCTTCTGCTGCATCCATCTTCTTTGATGTTACGATCACAAAGTAACCTACCTTGTTCACCATTTCCTTGATCTTTTTCTCTTTTCTTTGATACGCAAATAAATATCCATTATCATCAAACTTTACTTTATAATATCCTTCATATGCCTTTACATCTTCTTTTCTCTGGGTCTTTCTTTGCACTTTTCCTTCCATTATTTCATCCATCTTTTTGTATCGTCCATTGATGGTTATTTTATCTTTCTCCGCCTGGATCCCATCATAATATACATGCACATACTCTGTTTTGCCCGTTCCAAAAAGATCTTTTTCTAATGTCATTCCGTACAGTTCATGTTCCTCAATATAATTTGTATATCCATTCCGTAATATAGCCTGACATTCTTCTACTGCTTCTTGTACAAATCTCGCATTTCCTTTTGTCATCAATATGTAGTCATACCCATTTTTTTCAAAATAACGAATGTTCTTTATTGAAAAATATCCTCTGTCCAATATAAACCCCATATTTTCACATTCATAATATTTCGCTCTTTCCACCATTTTTTCACATTCTGTATTGTCTATGATACTTCCTGGATACAGCGAATAAAATAATGGCTTGTTCCCAGTTTGATTATATCCAAGTGACATGTTTACTTGCGGAAGGTCTGGATTATCTTTTGCGTGTCCATACTCTGCCAGTTCAAGATTTCCTGCAACACAGTTCATGTTCGTTGAATCATAGGATATATAAATATCTTTATCTGCATGCATTTTTACCCATGCTCTTATAAACAGATCCATATCCTTTATATTCATATTGTCAAACAGTCTTCCAATTGTACTGTCTGTAAAATTACTCTCATTAAACAATGCATGATGGTAACCATAATCCTCAAAATACTGCATAACATTATTTTCTGTCATCATCATATATGTAGCTAGATCCAGTATCTTGTCCCACTGTTCCGAAAATACACTTTCAAGCACATCCATAAGCTGTGTCTTTCTGGCAATTGCATCTGCAACGACAAAAGGGCCACAAGATACAGTATCAGCTCTTTCACCAGGAACATCAAGTTCAACAGGCTTACCATAAAGATCAAAATAATTCTGATTAGGAATCAACATTCCTTTCTCATTTAACTTTCCAATCGCAATTCTTTTAGGTCGCGAACATTTAAGTTTTGAAGAATATTCAACCCT
>ENA-OQHY01000581-OQHY01000581.1-human-gut-metagenome-genome-assembly--contig:-NODE-581-length-20375-cov-2.449970_pt1 | contig 20375 bp, 28 predicted proteins | sample MGYA00242570_ERZ504733 | MGnify/ENA primary metagenome ERZ504733 (study PRJEB26092, sample SAMD00036219) | human gut metagenome | host: Homo sapiens | study: EMG produced TPA metagenomics assembly of... | reverse complement strand
AAAAGTAAAGAAAGATTAAGAAGTCAAAAAATTGATCAATTCTTAACAGGAAAATATACAGGAATTCTGCTTTTATTGGAATCATGGGAATTGTTTTCTTTCTTAACATTTAATGTTATTGGAGCTTTTTTACAAGGAGTTTTAGAAAGTGGGGTGACTGTTGTCACAAATTATGTTGACACTTTACTCACAAATGCTCAAATTAATGTTGCTTTGCATTCTTTGATTATAGATGGGATTTTTTAATGGGGTAGGAACTGTTTTAAGTTTCTTACCAATTATCGTTACTTTATTCTTCTTTTTATCAATTCTAGAAGATAGTGGATATATGGCACGTGTGGCATTTATCATGGATAAACTGCTTAGAAAAATAGGACTTTCTGGACGAAGTATTGTCCCTATGTTGATTGGCTTTGGTTGTACAGTACCTGGCGTTATGGCAAGTCGTACACTTTCTTCAAGAAGAGATCGACAAATGACAATCATTCTAACACCATTTATGTCATGTTCAGCAAAACTTCCAATCTATGCTTTCTTTACCTCCGTCTTTTTCCCAGGTAAGGGCGCATTAGTCATGATTTTCTTATATGTTTTTGGTATTTTGACGGGTATTATTTTTGCTTTGATTTTAAAAGGATTCCCTTTTTAAAGGTGAACCTGTTCCTTTTGTCATGGAACTTCCAAACTATCGTATGCCTGGCGCTAAAAACGTCTGTCAATTATTATGGGAAAAAGCGAAAGATTTCTTACAAAGAGCTTTTACAGTTATCTTTGTTGCAACCATTGTTATTTGGTTCTTACAAACTTTTGATTTAAGATTTAATATTGTTACTGAATCAAAAGATAGTATTCTAGCTATTCTTGCTGGTTATATTGCTCCAATATTTAAACCATTAGGTTTTGGAGATTGGCGCATTTCAACAGCCCTTATTTCAGGATTTATGGCAAAGGAAAGTGTTGTTTCGACATTATCTATTCTTTATGGTTCCTCCACTCTGCAGTGCTTTGAAATAACATAAACCAGGATATACCCGTTGACAGTCCTGACAAAATCAGAAAGATCAGAACTTTTGCTGAAATATCTCTGATTCCGCTTTGTGCTCCAACCACAAATACCATGAGCCATGAAAAAATTAATACTACGCCAGTTCTTAATGCTGTTGCAACATTAGAATCTGTGTTTCTGATTCCGCATTTTGCCAATATAGCAGTCAATCCTGCAAATAGAGCAGAACCAAATGCAAATAACAGCCACATATCTGTATTCCTTCTTTCTTTTTCTATCATCAATTATACTTTCTCTGTCTTCTTAATGATAGATCATTCATATTATTTTTAACTCACTTCTTAGCTGCCAGTTACTGTTCACTCCGTTCTCAATAGCAGCTGCCAGACTACATTCATTCTCTCATTACCCAGGCAAATGCTTTAGCAGTTCGTATGTCTGGTTCTTTGAAGTGATTCCCCTGATTCCATTCCAGAGTACAGTTTATCCCACATTCCGCAAGCCACTCATATCCTGTCCGGATGCAGTTTCCAACCTGCGCCATTACAGGATTTCTCGTTTTTTCTTCTCTGTCGCCAAGACTCAGATAAACGGTCTCACTTTTCATCTCATGTTCCTTCATATAGTCAATAAATCCTGGAAACCAGACAGACGGTGAAGCAGCTGCAACGCCAGAGAATATATCTGTTTGATATGCTGCCCATATTGAAAATAAACCTGAAAGGGAATATCCGCCGATATAATATGTCTTGCTTTTATCTGTGCATAGTGACAGAATCTGCTCCAGTGTCCTGGCAGCACCATCTCCAAAATCTTCATTTCCAAACACCGCCGGTGCTTTCCATGGGGACAGCTCATGGTTCCAGTCATCAACTTCGCAGCAAGAAATCTGAAATCAATTGATGTCCGTTTTCTGATTTCCCAAACCTCATTCTCAAGAACAGATAATTCATGGTCACCAGTCAACTGGATCAAAACAGTATCCGCATCTGGATTTCCATCCTCATATATAGTCACTATTGCTTTCCTCCCATACTAATACAGCGAATATTCTGTATCGATAATATTGTTCCTGCAAATCTCCTTAAAGTTTTCAGCCTTTACCGAATCCATTCTTTTAAAGCTGCTGAAACTCTTTTATCAATATCTTTTCTTGCAGTTTCACACTTGCTTAATCAAACAATGTTCTCCAGTTACCACTTGCCTGCCTCTTCTTTTACTTCTTTTATTGTGTTTTCTGTCACAGATACATTCAAATCACACCACCCACCCGGAAGTGACCATGTTCCATTATTTTCATGAACCAGCAGAATTTTATCATCTTTGAATATTGCTGCCCGTGTGTCTATTTTAGGTGTCTGATATCCGGTTTCATTGCAGAAAAGATTCTTTACTTTCTCAAATTCCTTGACTTTAATTTTATTTTCACTTCTGGGAAATCTCATCGATCAATTTCAGTTCTTCTTCTGTAAATGGTGCGCAGGAAGTTGCTTTTACATTGTCGAGGATCTGCTGTGGCTTGGATGCACCGATCAGGACACTGGTAACTTCTTCGTGCTGGAGGAGCCAGCCAAGGGCCATATCTGCAAGCTTTTCGCCACGCTGTGCTGCCAGATTATTGAGTTTACGGATCTGATCCAGTCTGTGTTCATCCAGAGTACTTTCTTTAAGGAATCTTCCGTCTGTACGAATACGACTGTCTTCCGGGATTCCATGCAGATAACGGTCTGTCAGCTGTCCCTGTGCAAGCGGACTGAATGTGATCAGACCTTTCTTAAGTTCACCAGTTGTTTCTTTAAGACCATTTTTTTCTACTGTTCGGTCAAAAATTGAATAACGGTTCTGATTGATCACAAACGGGCAATGCAACTCATTCAGAATTGCGGAGGCTTTCTTTAATGTTTCTCCATCATAGTTGGAAAGTCCAACATAGATTGCCTTACCGCTCTGTACTGCGCTTGCCAGTGCTCCCATTGTCTCTTCCAGTGGTGTATCCGGGTCCATTCTGTGATGGTAGAAAATATCCACATATTCCAGTCCCATACGTTTCAGACTCTGATCCAGACTTGCAAGAAGATATTTACGGCTTCCCCAGTTTCCATAAGGGCCATCCCACATATCATAGCCGGCTTTTGTTGTAATGATCAGTTCATCACGGTATTCACCTAAATCTTCTTTCAGAATACGTCCGAAATTTTTCTCTGCACTTCCCGATTCCGGACCATAATTATTTGCCAGATCAAACTGTGTAATCCCGTTATCAAAAGCTGTAAAACAAAGCTTTCTCATATTTTCGAAATTTGCAGTATCCCCGAAATTATGCCACAATCCCAATGATACTTTCGGAAGCATCAGTCCGCTGTTTCCGCAGCGATTGTATTCCATGGCTGTATATCTTTCTTTTGATGCAATGTACATATCCAATTCCTCCCAAATACGAATAAATTATTGTTTTTGTAAAAAATCACCACTTCAAGTATACTTGAAACCAGATTTTTTTTTCAAGTCAATACATTCTGATTTACTATATCAATCCTCGTAAAATTTGACATTCAAACATTCATCGATTACAATGTAGTTCCTTTCTTTGGAACAAATAAATGTTTCATATCTGTGTGTTCCAGTTTCAGCAGTGCAATTTTTTTATCAATTCCACCTGCGTATCCGGTCAAACTGCCATTGACGCCGACTACACGATGACAGGGAATGATAATGGAAACTTCATTATGCCCTACCGCGCCGCCTACTGCCTGCGCAGACATATGGGCACATTCTGCATTTTAGCCAATTGTCTGGCGATTTCTCCGTATGTGATTGTCTGACCATAAGGTATCTGTAACAGGATCTTCCACACTGCCTGTCTGAATGCTGAGCCGTTTGGATGAAGCGGAGGAGTAAATTTCGGTTCTTTTCCTGCAAAATATATATCCAGCCATTTTTTTGCCTCTGCCAGAATTTCAGTTTCCTGTGAAATATGTTCCTCAGGAAGTGTATTAGCAAAATATTTCTGTCCCTCAAACCACAAACCTGTAAGACCGGTTCATCAGAAGCCAGCAAAATGTCGCCCAGCATTGATTTATATGTACAAGTGTATATCATATTTTCATTTCGCATCATCTTCATCTCTGCTTTTCTTTAAAATTTTTTCTTAACTCCTGAATCAGTTCATGATAATACCGATGTTTCATCTCTGGAAATGCCTTAATAATTCTTCCCTGTCCGACAATCGTATGATTCGTTATAGAGCTAGAAAGTTCATCAAATTCCTTTTGAAGTTCTGTTCTCTTTTGACGAAGTTTTTCAACAGATTGGGCTTTTTTAACTGCAGCAGTCTCACGTAATTCAGCCTTTGCAAGAGCTGTCTGTACTCTTCCTTCTTCTATCGCCTGCGCTGTATCTATTGTTGTATTTGCAACAGTATCACTGATTTTATCGCTTACAATCCTCATATCTGAACGTATCTTATCCAATCTGGTAAGTTTCTTGTTTAATCCCCGTATAACAGCCACTGTTACTATAAAGTCGACCAGATAGATACTGTATAAGATTGCCAATACAATCCATCCCAAAATCGAATCTGCATGTGCTGATGTATGGTTTTCCACATATTTCTGAAAAACTTTCACAACAAGGAGAATTGCCAGTCCCCATATCAGTGAAAATTCCAGGCAGATATACCCATGGAAATTCAGAGGTTTATCTGAATAATCCCACCATCTCGCATGAAAGCATACATCTAACAGCCATCCGGCTATCAGTTCCACCACCGTAGCCAGAATAACTCCAAATAGAAATATCATGCCATCGCTCATCTGATGACCGCTGCTTTGTAGTGTATTTATCATAGCAAAAACAGAAATTACACCAAATCCATATACCGGGCATACCGGACCATTCAGGAATCCTCTGTTTACAACCTTTCCCAAAGTTACTGCATGAAAAATCACCTCAACAACCCAGCCTCCGAAAGAATATATCAGAAAATACCAGCATATCTGATAATATGTCATCCCACAAATCATAGTTTTCGCCACCTCTGTAGTCATTATAATAATCTTACCCACATGTTATTTTAACCAGCTTATGATATCTTCATCCACTGCATGATTCGCATTAAACGGTCTGCACCACTTTGCAGGATATTTCTTTTTAATTTTTATTGCACTCTTCTGCGGTTCTGTAGCTCCGCTGGTTGTAAAAATTGCTGTCTTTTTTCCGCTCAGATTTACTTTATCCAGGAAACTGAACACTGCATTCGGAACCGTTCCACACCAGATCGGGCTTCCGATCAGTATTCGGTCATATGCTGAAATATCCGGAATCTCCATATCCAGTTCTGGCCGTTCTTTCAGCAGAATTTCTTTTAATGATGTAAATACTGTTTTTTCTATAGGACATCTGATAAGATCTATAAGTCTTAATCTCAACCAGATCTGCACCAGAAAGCTGTGCAATCCGTTCAGCTGCTGCCTTTGTCTTTCCTGTTTGTGAAAAATAAACAACTAATGTTTTCATTTTTTATTCCTCTTTTCTACTCAATGATATTTGTAATAAATCATTACAAATTTTCGAAACAAAATGATCTGCCTCAATAATATGCCTTACATTCTTCTCCCTGGAGTCAACAATACTCACACGTCCATTCTCCGCTGTCAAAGTCACACTGGAACCATCATTCCGATAAACAGTCATATGTTCCACTGGGCGTTCCAATGTCTCTATTGGATCCTTCATCTTTTTTAATCGCCGATACTCATATTCTGGAATAAAAAATTCAAGTTTTGAAATAGCTCTTTTTTTCTTTAATGGTGTTTTTCTTAATGAACCATTTTTATTCATAAAACGATCCGCAAATTCAACATTTTCCGTCATCTTATCAATTACATCCGAAATCCCTTCAATCTGATCAATCGGTCTTTCCTGTAATACTCCTGTTATAATTTTCTTATAGTCTTCTTTTGAAATTTCTACTGACAGCTCATTTCTTCGTCTGTCATAAGTTTCCCCTGATTCATAAGTAATTTTATAGCAATAGTTAAAGTTCAAATCTTCCATGCCTCCAATCAAAAATAGCTTCATGCCATCAAAATTTTTAACTAAAATAATGATAGCATGAAACCATTTTAGCGTAAAGCAACATTCCGAAGGTTTTATATAGCTTTCAGGCAATGACTTACTTTCTTGATACCTCATAATAAAAAACTATCTAACAAATCCTTACAATGCTTTGCTGCTTTTTCACACCATCGGTTCCCGAATCCCATAAGCAGTAAAAAAAGCACTGCCGCCCCGGATATTCCAAAGCAGCAGAGCTTTTCCTCTTACACAATCTGATTACTTCACTTAGAAGCTTCCAATCACATCGGCATTTAATCTCTTAATAATTTCCACAGCCAGCTTCACACCATTTTCGTAATCTGCGTAGGCAGAAATTCCGTAGTGGGTGTGTGCATAACGAACCGGAACACCGATAACGATGGTGGGAACGCCCTGGCCTGACAGGTGAATGTTGGCGCCGTTGGTGCTTCCGCCGGAGCGAACCGCATCCTGTACTGGAATGCCCAAGTTCCCCGGCAAGCGCCAGTGCATAGCGCTGATACCGCGGATTGGTGATCATGCGGGCATCCACGTGGCGAAGCATCGGTCCTTTTTTGATGGCCGTCTGAACCATATAGCTTCCACACAGGTATCGTCTGCAGGACAGCCCTCAAACACAATGGCGATGTCCGGATTCACGGTACGACAGGTTACCTGAGAACCGCGAGTGCCGACCTCTTCCTGAGAACAACATGCACCAACCACATCCACAGCCAGCTCTTCTCCCTGCAGTTCACGCAGAGTGCTGACAATGGAGGCACAGCCGAGATCGGCAGTCGAAGCTTTTTCCCACCATCAAATCATGCTTTTCATCGTAGGTAAAGGTTACATCCGGTACAACCGGCTCGCCGATACGGATATGGAACTCATTTTCCGCTTCTTCCTTAGACACTGCGCCCACATCTACCGTAATGTTTTCGAATACCAACGGAGCCTTGCGCTCTGCCTCCGTCATATAGTGAGGAGGCTTGCTGGCAACGATGCCGGGAATGTACTCGCCCAGCGCATTTCTTACCCATACCTTATGCAGGTACATTGCTGGTCACCCAGCCGCCCAGGGGGATAATGCGGAGGTTTCCGTCAGGACGGATTGCCTGTACCATGAAAGCAACCTCATCACTGTGTCCGTCCAGCTGTACCACCGGACGGTTTCCTTTGTTTTCTTTGCGGTAAATATAAAAATTGCGAAGACTGTCTTCTTTGAGTTCTCCCAGTCCTTCTGCATGTCTGCGGATCTGCGCCACCACATCATCCTCAAATCCCGGTGCGCCGTTGGCATTGGAAATATCCGCAATCAATTCCAGATTCTGTCTCTTATCCATTTTCATCGAGCCTCTCTTATTTTCCTAATACGTTATTATGAATTACCTTTCTAATCTACTTTCTTGAATTCTTCTGCAAAATCCACAATATAATCCGCACAGGTCTGCAGCATTTCCTGTCCCCATTCAACGGTTGCTTTCTTCGGATGGTCCGGTCCGATCCAGCCATTGTCGGTTACGTTTGGTGTGCTGCGAAGCACTTCCACTTCAACACCTTTGAATTTCACGGTACGGAAGCCCGTAGCCACCAGATTTTCATTTAAGTCCTTTAATTTCAGAGGCTCCTCTGTGAGCTCGCTGTAATCGATCAGGTCAGGATTCACGCCCATGATGCCGGCTGTCTCCTCTGCGCCGCCATGGCCGCCCTTCCATTCCGGTTTCATATCCCAGGCCATCAGCCACCAGTTCAGCATAACCACCAATGCGCCCTTTTTCTCAAAATCCAGGCCCACACGCTCGATGGTCTTAATGTTTCCGCCGTGGCCGTTTAATACCAGAATTTTGCGTGCGCCATGGTTGTAAAGATTCTCAACAACCTTGTATAGCAGGTTATATAACAGCTCGGTTCCCAGGTTAATGGTTCCCGGATATGGCTCCAGGCACTCGCAGGCGCCGTATGGAATTGTCGGAGCAATCAGAACGTCACTTTTCTCTTCAATTAATTCAAGAAGACGGTCCGGAATCAGGGTATCGGTTCCCAGCGGCATATGTCTTCCGTGGCATTCAATACTTCCGATGGATACGATCACCATATCGTTTTCTTCAAAATATTTCTGTGCTCTTGGCCATGTAATATTCGCTAATCTCATGTCTTTGTTCTCCTTTGTCTTTGCTTTTTTATTTCATAACCGTTTGGCATTCTGCCAAGCAATTATTACTTTTTAAATGAGGATGTCCTAAAATAAGACACCCCCACTCATTTCTTAATTCAATTATTCGGCAACTTTAACCTGATCCAGCTTGTGGTATCCGATTGGGTCGACCACGAAGTTCTCTACCTTGTTACTTGCGCCTACTAAGATACTGCTGTAGTAAAGAGGAGCGTTGTTGTTGATTTCTTTTAATTTTACTGCCAAATCTGCGTAGATCTTTTCTCTGGCTGCAGAATCTGTATTGGAACGTCCTTCCTCAACTAATTTGTCAACATCCGGATCTGCAAGGAAGGAACGGTTTCCTGCAGCTCCCTGCTGAGAGGAGTGCTCCAGAGAGTAGTAGGTATAGTCAGCATCCATGGTAGATGTTACCCATCCCATGAATCCCATGTCAAAGTCTCCGGCAGATGTCTTATCGATGAAGCTTCCGAATTCCATAACCTCTACTTCACAGTTAATTCCAACCTCTGCAAGCATAGCCTGGATTGCCTGACATGCCTCTGTACGTTCCTGGTTGTCGTTTACACAGATGCTTGTGTCAAATCCGTCTGCATAGCCGGCCTCTGCAAGAAGCTCTTTTGCTTTTTCAGGATCATATTCGTATGCTCCCGGGCTGCTGTAACCGAATACATCCGGTGCGATGATAGCATCTGCCACCTGACCTGCACCGTTGATGATGGTATCTACCAGTAACTGACGGTCGATTGCCAGGTTGATTGCTTCACGAACACGGATATCATCAAAAGGTTTCTGATTCATGTTCATGGTAACATAATAGCAGGACAGTGACGGAGCTTCCAGAAGCTGTAAGTCTGCATTGTCTGCAACTTTGTCTTTGTCATTTGCAATGATATCATAAGCCAGGTCGATTTCGCCTGTTTCCAGAGCGATGGTTCTCTGAGCTGCTTCCGGGATAACCTTCATCTGCAGGTACTTTGTTGCCGGAGCGCCTGCATAGTAATCGTCAAATGCTTCCAGCTTCACAGAGTCACCCTGTTTCCACTCAACGAATTTGTATGGGCCGGAACCAACCGGATTGGTCTTGAAGCTTCTTCGTCAGCTTCCACAACTGCCTTCGGAACGATGGCGGCAAACGGTACTGCCAGGTTTCTAAGAGTCGGTGCGTATGGAGCATCGGTTGTTACGGTTACGGTGTAGTCATCATTTACTTCTACCGTATCAATAAAGTCGACTACGTAAGAAACTGCGGCAGAGTTGATGGCTCTTTCCAGAGAGAATTTAACGTCCTCTGCTGTCAGGTCAGAACCGTCATGGAACTTGATTCCCTTTCTGATCTTGAATACGTAGGTCTTATCATCGGTCTGCTCCCAGGATTCTGCAATCTGCGGCTCAACCTCATTGGTCTCAGGGTTAACGATGGTCAGAGTATCAAAAATATTGTTTGTTACCTGAACTGACGGTGTTTCTTTTCCCTGATGCGGTCCATGGAGGTTACGTCAGCGCCCTGTCCCCAGACAATCGTGTCTTTGTAGCCGCCTGCGCTCTCCTGTGTGCTTTCTTCCGTTGTTGCCACAGCGTCTTCCTTTGGTTTTGCAGCGCCATCATCCTTTTTTCCGCCGCCGCATGCTGTCATAGAAACTGCCATAGTAGCAGCCAGTAACAGCGCAGTGCTTTTCTCACATGATTTTTCATAGCTTTCTCCTTTTCTTTCCTCTATTTACATAAAAGCCATTTTTCTGACTTTCGTGTACTTATTTACCAAACTCCCCGATTCGCATACAGGATACGAAATGTCCCGGCTCCACCTCTGTCAGATGGATATCCGGACTGCCGCACACCTCCGTCGCATAAGGACAGCGCTTTGCAAAACGGCATCCCGGCTCCGGGTCAATGGGGGAAGTAATCTCACCCTTCATCATAATTCGTTCCATCGGATAATCCGGATCCGGAATGGGAATCGCTGACAAGAGTGCTTTTGTATAGGGATGTACCGGATTCTTAAAGAGCACCTCTGTGGGCGCCATCTCCACCATCTGTCCCAGGTACATAACCATAATCTGGTTAGAAAAATGCTTTACAACCGATAGGTCATGGGTAATGAACATATAGGTCAGATCCAGCTCATCCTGCAAATCCTGCATCAGGTTCAGAATCTGTGCCTGAATGGACACGTCCAGAGCGGAAACCGGCTCATCGCATACGATGAATTTGGGCCTCAATGCCAGTGCACGGGCAATTCCGATACGCTGTCTTCTTCCGCCGTCCAGCTCATGGGGGTAGGAGTTGGTCAGACGCTCTGCCAGACCTACCAGATTCATCAGCTCATGGACTCTTTTCTGAAGTCCTTCCTTATCCTTCTTGTCGTAAATCTTCTGAATCAGCAGGGGCTCCATAATCGCCTCGCTGACAGTCATTCTCGGGTTCAGGGATGCGAAGGGGTCCTGAAAGATAATCTGCATTTCCCTTCTTAATTCTTTCATCTTATTCTTATCATAGGAAAGAATGTCATTTCCTTCAAAATATACTTTACCGGAGGTCGGCTCATGCAGTCTTAATATGGCTCTTCCCATGGTGGATTTTCCGCAGCCGGACTCTCCAACCACGCCTAATGTCTCTCCCGCGCGGATACTGAAAGATACATCGTCCACCGCGTGAAGGACACCTCCGGGAGTATTAAAATATTTCTTCAGGTGTTACACCTTCAGCAGTTCTTTGTTCTGATTTTCCATATCAATGCTCCTTTACTTCCGTGGCTTCCGGCAAAATGCAGCGTACCATGTGCTCTCCGCCCACAGACTTCATCTCAGGCACCTTCTCCATACAGCAGCGGTTGCATATTTACAGCGGTCTGCAAACTTACAGCCCTTAGCCAGATTGGTCGGATCCGGCATCAGTCCGTCGATGGCCTGGAGACGCTCTACCTGCTCTACCAGGTTCGGGATGGATGCCATCAGTCCCTTGGTGTAGGGATGGCGGATATCCTTGTAAACCTCGCGGAGTGTACCGTATTCCACGATTTCCCCGGCATACATAATCGCCACATAATCACAGGTCTGTGCCACAACACCCAGATCATGGGTAATCAGCAACATAGAGGTATTATCTCTCTTTTTCAGATTCTGAATCAGATCCAGCACCTGTGCCTGAATGGTAACATCCAGCGCTGTGGTCGGCTCATCGGCAATCAGAAGCCTCGGCTGGCATGCAAGAGCAATGGCGATGATTACACGCTGCTTCATACCGCCGGAAAACTGATGGGGATATTCTCTGCCGCGGGCTGCGGGGATACCGACCAGCTCCAGCATCTCATCCGCTTTTTTGACAGCCTCTTCCTTGGAAAGCTTATTATGCTGCAAAATAACCTCCATAATCTGGTCTCGAACGGTCATAACCGGATTCAGGGATGTCATTGGATCCTGGAAAATCATGGAAATCTGTTTTCCTCTGACCTTGCGCATCTCCTGAACACTTTTTTTCAGCAGATCCTCTCCGTCATAGAAAACCTCTCCGCCCTTGATTTTTCCCGGAGGATTGGGCACCAGCTGCATAATACCCTTTGCAAGGGTGGTCTTGCCTGCGCCGGTCTCTCCCACCAGTCCCAGTGTCTTGCCTGTATGAATCTGCAGGCTGACACCGTTTAATGCCTGTACCAGACCGTCATCGGTCTCATAATGAATGACCAGGTCTTTTACATCTAATAAAATATCTGACATGTCTTCTTCCACCTTTCCGATTAATTCTTCAGTCTCGGGTCTAATGCGTCACGCAGACCGTCACCCATGACATTCAGTGCAAGGATGGTCAGCATAATTGCAAGTCCCGGAATAACGGTGATGTGCCAGGAGCTTCGGATATAGCTTCTTGCTCCGGAAAGCATCGCGCCCCACTCCGGTGTCGGTGGCTGAATACCAAGTCCCAGGAATGACAGACCGGCGATGGAAAGAATCGCACCTGCCACGCCAAGGGTTACCTGTACTATAATCGGCGCCATGGAGTTCGGAAGGATGTATTTGAAAATAATACGGAAATCACTGGCACCCACAGCCTTTGCCGCTTCAATATAATCCTGTCCCTTAACGGTGAGAATCGGCGCGCGGACGGTTCTGGCAAAGGTCGGCACATAGGAAATACCGATGGCCAGCAGCACGTTCACCAGGCTGGTTCCGAAAGCCGCTACGATGGCGATAGCCAGCAGCATGGAAGGAATTGCCAGAAAAACGTCCATGATACGCATGATAACGTTATCTAATTTGCCGCCGTAATAGCCGGCAATGGCTCCGAACAGACCTCCGACGATACAGGAGAGTGCAATGGATAGAGCTCCCATAAACAAAGAGGAGCGAATCGACCAGAGAATACGCATCAGCATATCTCTTCCGAACTCATCCTGTCCGAAAATATGCGCCGCACTCGGTGGTGCAAGACGCTCTCTTAGGTTCTGCTTAATAACATAAGTCTCATAAATAGACGGATGCACCGCATCAATGATAATGGTGGCAATGGCAATGACAACCAGTGCTATCAGGAAAATCATTCCCGCAACCGCCAACTTGTTTTTCTTAAAACGTCTCCAGGTCTCCTGCCATAAAGTACGCTGTTGGGAGGATGACTGGACTTTTTTTTGCTTTACTCATCTGGATACTCCTCCTTATTTCTTCTTATACAGTGATTTGATTCTCGGGTCTACGAAGCGTATATGATATCTACCATCAGGTTGACGATGGAGAACATGACCGCCATGAAGATAACCGAGCCGAGAACCATCGGAATATCCTTTGACTTAATGGAATCGACCATCAGTCGTCCCAGTCCCGGCCAGGAGAATACGGTCTCCGTCAGCATGGCGCCGCCAAGCAGTGTACCAAACTGCAGACCGACTGCCGTAACGATGGGAATCAGAGCGTTTTTGAGCATATGACGGAAGGTGATGGTACGCTCGGATACACTTGCTTTCGCCGTATCTATGTAATCCTGATGAATAACCTCCAACATGGACGAACGGGTCATACGGGTAATGGTTGCCGCACAGCCAGTTCCAAGGGTCAGTGCCGGAAGCACTAGGCTCTTAAGCAGCTCGACTCCACCCTCTCCCATACCCTGAGAAGCAGCCAGCCAAGATTCAGAGCAAAGACAATAACCACCAGAAGACCAAACCAGAAGTTCGGCATGGAAACACCGATCAGCGAGAGCACCATCGACACATTATCCACAGCGGAATACTGCTTCTTCGCCGAAATGATGCCTGTGGGGATACCGATTATCAGGCCACCAGAATACCTGCCACCGCCAGTACTGCCGTATTTGGGAAACGCTCCATAACCTGATCCCATACACTTAAGTCATTCTTATAGGATGTTCCCAGGTCTCCCTGTACCATGTTGACAACGTATCTGCGTAACGGACAAGCAGCGGGTCATTGAGTCCCAGCTCTTCTCTCTTCATCTCCAGGCTTCCTCAGATGCCTGATCTCCGAGAATCATTGCAGCCGGATCACCCGGTGATAAATTCAGGATGAAAAATACGATGAATGTAACACCCAGGAGCACTGGGATCATCATCAGTAGTCTCTTCAAGATATATTTGTACATCTTTTGTTCCTCCTCTTGTAAATTCTTGTGAAAATGTTCCAATAGCAAAACACATATGTCCTGCCCCGGAAAACATTTTCCTAAAAAAAATGGCACATTCACCCTATCTGCGCCATTGCTTTAAATCATTATAGTAATAAATTTCGGATTTTTGTCAATTATTTTTATGTAATTATTTTCATTTTTAATTATATTGTCAAACAATCATTTTACACCTTGGCATATTTGTGCTATAATGCAATTATTAGAAATACACATTTTGAGCAAATTGCACAGGAGGCATTTATGAGAGAAATTGGAGGATATTTTCCTTACATTGAAGAACCAGACAACAAAAATCACTATCTTGATGGGCTCTGTCCGCCGGAAGGCGATCTGCGTTTCCTGATGTCCGGACGCTGTGCCAACTATCTGGCACTGGAGGATTTCAAAAAACAACAGCCCCATCCGGTAGCGTATGTCCCCCTTTATACCTGCGAAACTGTCATTGACCCCTTCGTCAAGGCAGGCTATGAGCTTATTTTCTATGATTTCACCAAAGATATGATACCGATTTTCGATGAATCGGTGCTAGATAAGATTCATCTGATATCCATCTGCGGTTATTACGGCTTTTCCGGCTATGACCGGGAATTTCTGAAGAAATGTGAGGAGCGCGGCATCTGTATCATCGAGGACACCACCCACTCCATTTTCTCCGCGGACGGCATTTACGAGGGATGCACCTACGTTGTGGGAAGCATGCGCAAGTGGCTGGGCGTTTCCTGCGGCGCTTTGCCATCAAGAAAACCGGCAGCTTCACTCCGTTGATTCTTCCTCCCCACGAGGTCCATCTGAACATGCGCCGTCAGGGCCTGGCGGTAAAGACCGATGCCTTCCGCCATCCGGACACCGTGGCTGCCTCCGTATCCGAGGACGCCTCCAGACTTCTCTGGGATGCCGAGCTGCTTCTGCGTAAGGTTTACGATATCTACGGCTCCGATTCCGAATCAGTGGACATTATCGAATATTATGATTTTGACGCTCTCAAAAGGCAGCGCCGGGAGAACTATCGCTATATGTTGGAGCACTGTCCGAAATCCGATGCCTACACCATTGTATTCCCTTACCTGGACGATGCCACCGTACCAAGCCACTTCACCCTCTACGCCGCAGACCCGCGGAAAATTTAAGGAATACCTGAGCCAAAACGGCATCCACGCCACCTCCTACTGGCCGGTGGGTCCCTATATCAATCTGGAAGGACATACGGACTGTGCCTATATTTATGACCATGTGATCTCCATCCCCTGCGACCAGAGATATACCACCGAGGACATGGCATATATCTGCCGGGTGCTTAAGGACTTTTAACACCGCAGGATATTGATCTTCCGCATTTAACTTAAAAAGGGCACCGCCGCTTTTTTTAAGTGGCTGTGTCCTTTTTTAAAGTGTCTCCTTCAGAAGTCTCCTTCTCGATTCGATTTTATATATCCGCTCTCCGGTCTGTACATAGTGATTTCTCAGGCACAGCACCGCGCCCTCCAAATCAATGCCGCAGAGCTTCTCCAGCAGAAGCTTATGAGACTCATAATTATCCCTGCGCCGGTAATTGCCGAAGATTTCCTCCGCCGTCTCTCCCTCACGCAGCTCAAAGGTATCATTGACCTTCAAAAACATGGCGCCGTTTAACGGACTTAAGCTCTCCCACATCCGTACCAGACGCTTCATATTCCCCGCGCTGACGATTTCTCTGTGAAACAGCTCATCCATCTGCACCATATACAGAAGATTCTTATCCTTCTGGGCGCGCTCCATCCCCTCCAGATAGCTTCTCATGGTTAAAAGGCTGGTATCCGGCAACCTTCCCCCCGCCTGGCGAAGAGCCATGATTTCCAGATTGCCCCGCAGAAAGAATATCTCATAGGCATCCTCCATAGACAGATTCGTCACGCGGCAGCCCTTATTGGATTCGTAGGTCACCAGACCCTCAAATTCCAGAATTTTCAATGCCTCCCGCACCGGTCCCCTGCTGACCTCCATACATTTTGCAACATCACTCTCAATAATCCTGCTGTCCGCCTGTAGCTCGCCGTTTATGATTTTTGTCCGCAGCATATCTGCAACCTTCTCCGACAGTATCTTTTTTTCGCCATTTTTCATATATTTATCTCCTGTCCTTGTAATGAGGACTAATGTCCTCCGTATATTACAACCTTTTTGTTGTTCTGTCAATGTTTCCTTTTGAAACTGCAAAAAATAAAATTCCTGCTTCCTTTAATTGATCATAACATAAATAACTTTTCATCAGAAGAACACCTGCCAGGGCTCCTTGTGTTTTTTTAATATTCGTATTGCTATTTACTTTCTTTTTCTTGTGATCCATAAAAATGTGCTGGTAAAAATAATCCCCTTCACAATTGATGTTGAAGAAAGTGCCCACCAGATTCCGTTCAGCCCCATAATACCTCCCAGAAGGATTGCCAGTGGAATTCTTGCACTGGTAAACGCAATACTGATAATACTGCAGAGTCTGGTCCTGCCAAGTCCGGATAAAGCACCTACTGTCGTTAGCTCTACACACATAAATGCTTCACTGAAACCAATGATAACCAGATATCCCATTGCAGTTGCAATTGCTTTCGGTTCGTGGAAAAAGATCTGTGCAATCGGCTCCGGAAAACATATAAATATAACAGAAATCAATACTCCCCATATTCCCACAGTCCATAATGATGCCTTATAGCCTTTTCTGACACGGTCATTTTTGCCTGCACCATAGTTCTGTGCAATAAAAGCATTTAATGCTGCCCCAAAACCATCTGCGTATTCCATGATACGGATTCTATCTGTCCTCCACTCGCTGTGTTGCAATAGCCTCTGCACCATATCCGGAAACCATACGGGTCAGCACCATGGAAATCGCACAATATGCCATTCCCTGGATTGCTGTGGGAATTCCAATCTTACAGATTCCACTCACATATTCCCGTGGAAGTTTTGCAAATAGTTTTGTTTCTTTTAGTACATTTTCTTTCTTCTGCACTATAATCCCCAATATCATAATACTCATAACAATCGCCTGTGCGGTCACTGTGGCAATCGCAGCTCCTGTAACCCCAAGCCTTGGAAAAATTCCAGGACCAAGTATCAGAACAGGGTCCAGGATCATGTTCGTAACCAGACCCACAAGATTAGCCAGAAACGGAGTCTTTGAATCTCCCTGTGCGGTATAGATTCCTGTCAGTGTCAATGTCAAAAATGAAAATACGATCAGACCGCAGGCAATCCTGGTATACGACATTGCCGCAGCATATGTTTCAGTATCTGCAAGCTGAAAAAATCCCACCATCTGTCTGGTAAACATACCGCCGACACCTACTCCGGCCACAGCTCTAGATCCAAGCAGACCGATCCAGGCCATATCCGTAATGTTGTACAGAGTCCCCAGAAACGCTGACGCCATAATCGGAACCGCAAGTTTCGTCAGTGTTTTTAAAATAGGACCTTTTGTTAAATTCCCTTCCATGTTTTATCCCTCACCCATTTTTTTTATAACTGTGTCCAGTCTCCTTATTATACATGGTTTGACACTATTTTTCATCAGGAATTATTTATGCATACGTCTGATATAAAATGCAATCTGATAAGGCAGTCTTTCTTCCGGTGTTTTCAGCTCATTTCCCAGAATTTTTCTGATGTTTCCAATACGGTACAGTTACTGTATTCCGATGTGTGTATAATTCTGCAGCTACCGCCTGGATGCTTCCATCATGTTCAGATAAGACTGAAGAGTGTCCACATAATCAGCATTGTATCTGCGGTCATGTTTTCCAGTGCTGCCAGACATTCTGTTTCCATTTCCCTCAGTATCCCCTTGTCTTCTATCATATAAAGCAGGCGAAATAATCCACAGTCATCAAACTTTACCACCTGTTTTTTGTGAGTAAGTGCCATATGTGCCGCTGCCTTGGCTCTCTGATAGCTTATTGAAAGCTGTGAGATATCCATACATTTACTGCCGATCCCCACACACAATTCCAGCTCAGGCATCCGTCTTTTTCCCCTTTTTATAGCTCCAGTTGCCGAAAAGGACATCCACCTCTCCGGATGTCCTTTTTTTGACCCTGTTTTCCCATGTCTGCTTGACCTTTTTCCTCTGGATAGTTACAATGGCAATAGAATTTATCACAGATCAGGAGGAACTGACACATGAGTTCTTATATGGATTTTATCAAAGAACAGTTATACACACTGACTTCTATCCCAAGCCCTTCCGGCTTTACCAGAAAAGCAACCGATTACCTTTTATCTGAATTATCTTCCCTGGGTTATTCCCCTGAACGCTCCAATAAGGGAAATGTATTTGTCACCCTGGGTGGTTCCGGTTCTCCACTGGTGCTGGCAGCCCATGTGGATACCCTGGGCGCTATGGTCCGCTCCATTAAAGATAACGGCCGTCTTCGTCCCACAACCCTCGGAGGACATCAATGGTCTACTGCAGACGGTGAAAACTGTACCATTCACACACGTGACGGCAGAGTTTACACAGGAGTCGTATTAAATACAGAACCATCTGCCCACGTTGCTGATCAGAAAACTGAACAGCTGGAAGAAAATATGGAAATCTTACTGGATGAAAATACCGCTTCTGCAAAAGAAACTCTGGCACTGGGTGTCCAGACAGGGGATATCATTGCCATGGATCCCCGCACAATTGTAACAGAAAGCGGATATATCAAAAGCCGTTTCCTGGATGACAAGCTTTCTGCTGCGATCCTGATCGGACTTGCCAAAGCAATCCGGGAGGAAGGTTGGAAGCTGAACCGCAAGGTTTCCCTGCTATTCACTGTCTATGAAGAAGTAGGACATGGCGGATGTGTGGTATCCGATGATACAGAAGAGATGATCTCTGTAGATATGGGCTGTGTAGGCGATGATCTGGGCTGTACAGAACGTATGGTATCTATCTGTGCCAAGGATTCCGGAGGTCCTTACAATTATGATCTGGTAACCACACTTTCCAATATTGCCAGAGAACTGGATCTGGACTATGCCATTGATGTTTATCCCCATTACGGGTCTGATGTGGAAACCGCCTTACGCGCAGGATACGATATCCGCCACGGCTGATTGGTCCCGGAGTATATGCTTCGCATAATTATGAACGCTCCCATATGGATGGAGTCCGCAATACCTTTGAACTCTTAAAAGCTTATATTACAAAATAATCAGATATCTGGTTATATTTTCATACAAAAAGAGCCTCTGTCCCTGTAAAACAGTAAGCGCTTAATTTTTAGGTATGATAGAAAAATCCCCGACTACTTTTCAGTAGCCGGAGCACCTTGACAATTCACATATGATTGATTTGATTCGTTTGCACGACGTTCGATTTCAGCTTTGACAGTTTCGTTCCATGCGCCAGAAGTTCTAATTCATCATCACTCATCCTATCATCAGGCAGTTTTTCCAGCAGATAGGTAAGATAGTGATAGATGTTTACTCCATTGACTTTTGCCATTTCTACCATTGTGTACACAATAGCACTGGCCTGGGCTCCGTTTGGTGTGTCACAGAACAGCCAGTTTTTACGGCCTACTGTAAACGGACGAATCGCATTTTCACTGAGATTATTAGAAAAACTGCAGCGGCCGTCTTCCAGATAGGTGGACAGATAGGAGCGGCGATTCTGAATGTAGATGACAGCTTTATCCATTCTGCTTCCACGGATAGGGCTCTGCTGATCAAGCCACGACAAAAAGCCTTCTACTATCGGCTTTTCTTTTTCAAGACGAGCCTTTTTGATAGCATTGAAGGAAGAATACTTTGATCTGATCACATCTTCCAGGTGGAAGAGCTGGTTAATGTACAGCATTCCCTGTACGGATGGCTGGGTATAATCCAGAGCCTTTCCCTTGGGGATGGCATCTGTCAGATATCTTCTGATATGTGCCCAGCAGGCTGTGCGTTTGGCATCTGGAACTTTATTGTATCCACTATAACCATCACACATCAGATAACCATTGAAGCCGTGAAGAAAATCTACTGCATTATCCCCGGCCCGGGTCTCCGAGTATTTATAGAGGATAATAGGTGGTCCTCCGTCTTCGCCGCTGCGGAACAGCCACATATATGACTTGGTCTGTGCACGGCGTTCCGGTTCATGCAGAACCTGAAGCGGCGTTTCATCTGCCATTGCGAATCCCCGTTCCAGAAGTTTCCTGTGGAAGTATTCATACATAGGAAGAAAAAATGCTTCAGAATTTCGGATCACCCAGTTTGCCATAGTAGCTCTGGTGATCTCCACGCCATACTGTTTCCAGTCTTTTTCCTGACGGTAGTATGGGAGACCATTACAAAACTTCTGGTACATTACCCAGGCAACCGTTCCGGCAGAAGCCATTCCATAAAGCATATGCTCTGCCATCTTTTCCTTTTTTGATAACCGGAATATCCTGAAGCCTGCATTGCGGGCACTCATAGCTCTTACTGTAGTATTCATATACTTTCAGTTTTGCCGGTACAAAAACCAGTTCCCGGCGGA
>ENA-OQHY01000580-OQHY01000580.1-human-gut-metagenome-genome-assembly--contig:-NODE-580-length-20385-cov-5.287393_pt1 | contig 20385 bp, 27 predicted proteins | sample MGYA00242570_ERZ504733 | MGnify/ENA primary metagenome ERZ504733 (study PRJEB26092, sample SAMD00036219) | human gut metagenome | host: Homo sapiens | study: EMG produced TPA metagenomics assembly of... | reverse complement strand
CCCGCCTTCGTGCGACCCTTGGCCGAGACGTAGCGACGTTTGCCCGTGGCGGGGTCGCGGCCGACCTCACGCCGGAACTCCCACGAGCCATCCTTGCGGTGGATGATGCTTCCCGCACCCTTCGTGCGTCGTCTGCCGTTCGTCGCCATGATGTTCCTCCCTTGTCGGGACGCCTTCGAGCATCCGCTACAAGCGCCCTCAAAAAGGGCACTCTATTGGCACACTATCCGGGCCACAAACGGCCAGATACGGCATAATCGGCCATTCTTCAATAATCGAAAAACGGCGCGATTCCACAGTTCCGAAGACTCGAAAACGTTGGAATCACGCCGTTCTCTAGGGTGTTCACACCCTACTTCGAGACGTTGAACTTGAACTCCACAATATCTCCGTCGGCCATGACGTAGTCGCGGCCCTCCTGACGGAGCTTGCCTTCCTCCTTGATCTTGGCCATGGAGCCGTCGGCGGCCACGAAATCGTCGTAGGAGACGATGTCGGCTTGATGAAGCCCTTTTCGAAGTCGGTGTGAATCACGCCGGCGGCCTGCGGGGCGGTCCAGCCTTGTGGATCTGCCAGGCGCGCACTTCCTTGACGCCTGCAGTCAGGAAGGTCTGCAGTCCAAGGATGTCGAAGCCGACGCGGGCCAACTGGTCAAGGCCGGATTCGCTTAAGCCCGCGTCCTCGAGCATTTCGCGGGCATCCGCCTCGTCGAGCTCGGTCAAGTCTGCCTCGAACTGAGCGTTGAGGAACACGGCCGGAGCCGGGGCCACGGATGCGGCGAGCTTAGCCTGCAGGTCCTTGTTGGCCAGCTCGTTGTCGTCCACGTTGAACACGTAGATGAACGGCTTGGCGGTCATCAGATGCAGGTCGTAGACGGAATCCTTGTCGAAGCGGCCTTCGCGTGCGGCCTTGTCGAGCGTCTCGCCGGTTCAAGGATGGTCTTTGCCTGCTTGACTGCGTCCATGTAGGCCGGCTCGATCTTCTTGCCGCGCAGATCCTTCTCCAGCTTGGGCAGCGCGTTTTCGATGGTCTGCAGGTCGGCGAGGATCAGCTCGGTGTTGATGGTGTCGATGTCGTCGGCCGGATCCACCTTGCCGTTGACGTGGACGATGTCGTCGTCCTCGAAGGCGCGCACGACCTCGCAGATCGCGTCCGCCTCGCGGATGTTGGCCAGGAACTTGTTGCCCAGGCCTTCGCCTTCGGAGGCGCCCTTGACGATGCCGGCGATGTCCACGAAGGTCACCGTGCCGGCACGATCTTCTCCGTGTTGACCAGCTTGGCCAGCACAGGCAGACGATCATCCGGAAGCGGCACGATACCGGTGTTCGGCTCGATGGTGGCGAACGGGTAGTTTTCGGCCAGCACGTTGTTGCGGGTCAGTGCGTTGAACATGGTGGACTTGCGACGTTGGGCAGTCCGACGATTCCGATAGTAAGAGACATGATTCCAAGTCTAGGGAGAAGCTGGACACCTTGAACCTGCATGTGGTGAACCGGCCATATGCAAAGGCCTCCGAGCATACGGCTCGAAGGCTTTGACTGTGATATGCGAATATACGCGAACTCTGATTGGCAGTCAGCCGACGATGGCATCGACGGCGCGATGACCGAGCCGCGGAAACCGTCCTTTTCGAGCTGGGCGACGCCCTTGATGGTGGTGCCGCCGGGCGAGCACACGGCGTCCTTCATGGCCCCGGGATGGGTTTCGGTGGCCATGTAGAGCGCGCCGACACCTTCGACCATCTTGGCGGCGAGCCGGTAGGCGGTGGCTCGCTGCAGACCGTACTGCACGCCGGCGTCGCCCAAGGCCTCGATGTACATGTCAGTGAAGGCGGGCGCGCAGCCGGCCACCACCATGGCGATGTTCATATGCGCGGTGTCCACGCGCTCGATGAGGCTGATCGGCCCGAACAGCTGCTCGAAGGTTTCGGTTTCGTCGTCGGTCAGGGTGTTGACGGATTCGGTGACGAGCACGCCCTTGCCCACAGCCATCGGAGTGTTCGGAATGGTGCACTGGATATGGATGTCCGAAGAGTCAACGGATTCGCCGTCTTCGGTGGCGAACAGGTCCTGGTACTTCTTGAGATTCCAGCCGGCGGCGATGGAGACGACGATCTTGCCCGGCTTAGCAAGTTCGTCGGCCAGCGGCTTGACAACGGCGGCAATCTGGTAGGGCTTGATGGCGATGATGACCACGTCAGCGGCCGTCACCACTTCCAGCGCATTGTGCAGCGGGCGCACGCCAAGTTCGGCGGTGGTCTTCTCAAGCTTCCAGCCCTTATCCCTTTGATACGCAACGCGATACGCTGAAAATGGAAGATATGGTAGATAATTTCTGCAACCTATTTGTTTTGCAGATATTTAGTATAGTTTTATGTATTCGTATGTGTTGCCAACTATCGAGAGATAATTCTCGAAGGCGTGTCGAGAGATGACTACTGTGCCACGGCAGTCGTTAGGTGGAATGATAGTGTATCGGCTTGCTGAAGATTAGCATCGAGAAATAGATGTACGTGGTTGTCGGTGTCGTTGATGAGTCCGAACGGCGACACGCTGCCAGGTTCCAGCCCAAGAAACCTCATCATACGTTCGGTCGATGCGAACGAGAGTTTGCCGCATGAGGGTAGTCCTTTGCTCACCAGCGAATCTTTCAGCAGATGTTCCAAGTCGTGGATGGCGAGGTCGTGGTCGCAGTTGAAGCATACGAGATAATGGCGGTTGCCTTGTGGTTGCGGAAGAAGAGGTTCTTGCAGTGCACGCTGCCATCGTCTTTCCACCAGCGTTTTGCCTCCTCTATGGTTTTGCCTTCGGGATGGTTGTAGCAGCTGAATGGAATGTTGTGTTCTTTAAGGTAGTTGAGAACCTTTTCTTGTCGTTCGGATATCTGTTCCATAGTTTCATCGAATTATTTCTTACAAAAATACAACATAATCGCGTATAAACAAAAGCTATTCGATAATAAATCTTTACCTTTGTAATTACTAAGTAGAATACAATCAATGAATCCAATCAAGCGTTATATCATCTGGCTTCGTCGCATGTCGTATAGTCGTGGCTTCGGAGTGCAATCGCCGTCGGCATATCGTTTCATACGTTATGTCATCAGCGAGCACTATCCGTATTATGCCTACGCAGACCTGTGCAAGAAGTATCCTGCGCTCGATTGGCTGACACGCAAGCGCATGGAGCTTTACTTTCGTTTGGCAAACTTTTGCAGAACGAAATTGATGGTTGACTACAGCAAGGACAGCAGTCTGCTTGCTGATTATGTTGCGCATGGTTGCAAGATGACGAGGGTGCGTAACGTTGTTAGCGAATTGTCGGGGGGTGATACAGTTGATGATTCGCTTGATGATGTGGTTATGCGATTAGTACGAATCTGCCCCATTGCTGGGTGTGAAGCGTTTTTGGAGAAGGCTTTAGCTGAGTCGGACCAGTCGTCGGTATTCGTCATTGAGGATATCTGTTCGGATGCAGTGGCCCACAGTATGTGGCAGCAACTTGTGGAGAGCGAGAAGGTGAGTGTGAGTTACGACCTCTATTACTGTGGCATCGCTTTCTTCGATACCGACCGTCATAAAACGAATTACGTAGTGAACTTTTAATGAAGTCTATCTAATTTATCTGTTAATATTAAACCTATGAAACTATATACAAGGCATGGCGACACGGGGCAGACCACCCTCGTAGGAGGTAAGCGCGTGATGAAGGACGACATACGTATCGCTGTGTGTGGCGACCTTGACGAACTGAATGCACATATCGGTATGCTCCTATCGTTCGGTGTTCCAGAGCGCGAATTGAACGTGCTCATCAGAGTTCAGCAGCAGCTGTTCCATATCGGTGGCGAACTGTCGAACCCCGACTTCGCTATGCCGTCGCACCTGACCGCTGCTGATATCGCCCAGCTTGAGCAATGCGTTGACACGCTGCAGAAAGAAACTCCGGAGCCAGAAACCTTTGTCCTGCCTGGTGGATGCACCGCAGCCGCCGAGTCGCATGTGTGTCGCACCGTGGCACGTCGTGCAGAGCGCAGCATTGTAGCCATGTCGCACGAATATCGTGTCGAACCACTTATCTTGCAATTTATCAATCGCTTATCCGATTATTTCTTCGTTTTGGCTCTCAATTTAAACTTTATTACATCTATAGACGAAAAAAAACTATATATCACTTGTAAATAACTCAGAATTTACTATTTTTGCATTTGGTTAGAGCAGGAGGGCAATCCATGAAGAACAGTGCCTCGCGGCTCTTAAAGAAAACATATTAAAGTACGACATTTAAAACTTAAAACTATGTATTGGACACTTGAATTGGCTTCCAAGCTGGAAGATGCCCCTTGGCCAGCAACTAAAGATGAGCTCATCGACTATGCTATGCGTTCTGGCGCTCCGCTTGAGGTGCTTGAGAACCTGCAGGAGATTGAGGATGAGGGTGATGTTTATGAAAGCATCGAGGACTTATGGCCCGACTACCCTACAAAAGAGGACTTCCTCTTCAACGAGGACGAATATTAATCGCTCAAATAGCTATACAGTATAGCTTGAAGCGTTGAATATAAGCGGTATAGGAGTTGTACAACATTTCTATACCGCTTTTTACGTTCTTTTGAACTTCTGTGTCAGTACTTGGTATCGTTTTGCAATAACTTGCAATAAGCATTTGTTAATGTAACCAATAAATTAAATCTTTGCATGTAGTAATAAAAATAAGTATATGGTAAAAAGACAAAGGAAGGGTATTATGATTCGTCTGTTGTCGCTCGTTGTGGTGATGCTGGTTTTGTCAGCTGCTGCGATACTGCGCGACGGCAGGATATTCGGGCACGACTTGCGCCAGACTCATGCTGCGGTGGTGTCAGTAGCACAGGGCAGCGATACATTGGAGGTGCAGCCCGATGGAACGTTTGTGGTGAACACCCGCGTGCTCGCGAAGGACGTGCAAGGCTACGGTGGACCGGTGCCGCTGAAGATACATATAGGTAAGGACGGGAAACTGACCGCCATTGAGGCTGAGCCAAACGCCGAGTCGCCGAGCTTCTTCGACCGTGCGAAGGAGCTATTCAGCCGTTGGCAAGGCAAGACCATTGACGAGGCAATGGCGGAGGACGTGGATGCCGTGTCGGGTGCTACGTTCTCGTCGAAGGCGATAATAAGGAATGTGCAGCGCGGACTGGCTTATGCCAAGCAGCACGGACTGGCTGATGGCGGTAAGGGCGCACAGGAGGAGAGTGCAGAGCACACCGTAGCTACCGGCTGGACTCTCGGCAGCATTGTGGCGTTGATCGCCGTACTGCTCGGAGCCGTCGTTCCGCTCTTCACCAACAACCGCCGTCTGCATCTTGTGCAGCTCGTGGTGAACGTCGTGGTGCTTGGTCTGTGGACAGGCACGTTCGTCTCCTACACGCTCTTCCTTCGACTCTTTGCCGGAGGCGTGAGTCTCTCGGCGATAGGTACGCTCGCCGCTCCGCTGCTGATGCTGATTGTGGCACTGCTCTATCCGTTGGCTGGCAGGTCGGGTCACTACTGCGCTCATGTCTGCCCGTTCGGTTCGGCACAGGAGCTTGCCGGAAAACTCAGCCGGCGTAAGCTGCGCATCACGCCGCGTGTGCTCCGCGTGCTCACCGCTTTGCGCAATCTGCTCTGGGGCGTACTGATGGCACTGCTGCTCACCGGCACATGCAGCGCATGGATCGACTACGAGCTGTTCACGGCGTTCATCTATTCGTCGGCATCGGTGTGGGTGATAGTGCTTGCAGTGTTGTTCCTTGTGCTGTCGGTATGGGTGCCGCGACCGTATTGCCGCTTCGTGTGCCCAACGGGAGCACTTATGAAGAGTGTTTAATGTTGAGTTTTGAATTATGCGCTGCGCGCATTGTGAGTTATTGAATTTTGAATTAAGATTTTTAAATTATGAATTTACAGAATAAGTCAATAGTGTTGAACGTGGTGCTCGCCATTGCCGTCGTTGTGCTTGGCGTGCGCTTGGTGTCGGGCGTGGAAGACAGCGTCGAGTCGCAAACGCAAGAGCAGGTAGTGCTCAACAATATTGCTACGCGTACCAGCATACGCGACTATGAGGCGCGTCCAGTAGAGAAGGAGAAGGTGGAGAAGATGCTGCGTGCAGCTATGGCTGCACCTACGGCTATGAACAAGCAGCCGTGGCACTTCGTGGTTGTCGATCAACGCAGCGTGCTCGACAGTCTTGCAGGTGCTAATCCTTATGCGAAGATGCTGCTCAAGGCTCCGCTCGCTATCGTGGTCTGCGGCGATATGGACAAGACGATTGAAGGCGGCGGACGCGACTTCTGGATTCAGGATGCGTCGGCAGCAACGGAGAATCTTCTGCTTGCGGCTCACGCTATGGGGCTCGGTGCCGTATGGACGGGTGCCTATCCTTCCGAGGATCGCTGCAAGGCGATTGGCGCAACGCTCTCGCTGCCCGATAATCTAATTCCGCTTAACATGGTGGTTATCGGCTATCCGGCGGAGCATCCGCAGCCGAAGGATAAGTTCAAGGAGGAGAACATAACTTTTAAAAGTAAAAAAGTAAAAGAGTAAAAAGTAGGAGGTATGGGCATCTTGCCCATACCACGCACCCACAAAAGCATATATTTTAAAAGTAAAAGGGTAAAAGGGTAAAAAGGTAAAAGAGTAAAAGAGTAAAGCAAACTACAATGAAGAACGTTCTATTCTCTCTTGGCATGTTGTTGCTCACCGTTGCAGCCTACGCTGATGGCACAGTGCTGTTCAGCACGGCGAAGGGCGGCATCGATGTTCCGCCTTATCGCATTCCGGGTATTACCTGCGGCAATGGCGGCAGACTCATAGCGAGTGCGGCACGCCTCGTCTGCGGCACCGACCCAGGTTACGGACGTGTCGACTGCGTGGTGCAACTGAGCGACGACAACGGCAGAACGTGGAGCGAGCGTGAGATTGACGTGGCTTGTGGCGACGCATCGCTCATCAACAACGTCAAGACACCGATGGCTGCTGCCTATGGCGACCCTGCTATCGTGATGGATCGCGAGCGCAACGAAGTGCTCATCATGGCTGTTGCCGGCTGCACGGTGTACGGCAAGGCGAGCACCAACCGCCGGAACCCTAACCTCATTGCTGCAATACGCAGCACGGACGGTGGCTTGACATGGCAGAAACCCATCGATCAGACCGAAGCGATATATGGCTTGTTCGACGGGGGCAATCCGCTGGATGCAGCTTTCATCGGTGGCGGAAAGATATTCCAGAGTAGGGTGGTGAAGGTAGGCGACTACTATCGCATATACGCTGCACTCGCAGCGCGTCCCAACGGCAATCGCGTGATCTATTCCGACGACTTCGGACGCACATGGCACGCTCTCGGCGGCGCAGCTGCTCTGCCCGTGCCCGACGGCGACGAACCGAAGTGCGAGGAGTTGCCCGACGGTCGTGTCATCATAACAAGCCGCGCCTCTGGCTGTAGACTGCTTAACATATACACCTATAGCAACGCAACTACTGGTGAAGGCTCGTGGGAGGAACAGACAAAGGCTACGATGAGCGGATTGGCTCTCGCGCCGAGTACCAACCCACGAACGGCGAGATGCTCATTGTGCCAGCCGTGCGCAATAGCGACGGCAGACAGATGCACGTTGTGTTGCAGTCGGTGCCAACAGGCACGGGGCGCAACAACGTGAGCATATTCTATAAGGAACTGGCTGATGAAGCGGATATGTGCAACGTGAAAGCCTTAGCCGATGGTTGGGACGGCTGCTATCAGGTGAGCGCAACGGTGTCGCTCTACAGCAGTATGGATCTGCAAGCCGATGGCAGAATTGCCTTCTTCTATGAGGAGACGCTTACTAAATGGGGCACAAAACCCAATCCCGTCTGCACAAGTTTTCCGCAGGGCGAGGGCGAACACAACTACGATGGTTGCGAACTCGTGTATAAGGCGTTCGACCTGGAGACAATAACCTGCGGAAAGTATAAAATGTAGGGGTGTGGGTATGGGCAAGAATGCCCATACCTCCTATAATAACTCTGGAAGCTCGAACAGGCGTGTGCCGTTACTGCCCTTGATGAGGATGTAGCGGTCGTGCGGCTTCTCAGAAGCAATTGCTTCCTTCACTCCTGCTACGTTCTCAAACTTGCGGAACGTGGCAGGAGTTGTTGTATGCTCAAACTCCGAACCCACGAGCCACACCTCCTCGAGTGTCATGCGGCTGAGCTGGTCTACGATGCGCTGATGCTCGTCGTGGCTCACGCTGCCCAGCTCCTTCATGTCGCCGATGATAGTCATCTTATGGTCGGCATTGATAGCCTCGAAGTTGTTGAGTGCCGCAGCCATGCTCGTCGGGTTGGCGTTATAAGCGTCGACGATGAGACGGTTGTCGGCAGTCTGCTCAAACTGCGAGCGATTATTGCTCGGCGCATAGTTCGTCAGTGCTGCGTCGATGCGCTCTGCCTCCACACCGAAGTATGTGCCGATGGCGATGGCAGCGAGCATGTTCGTGATGTTGTACGCACCGATGAGCTGACTGTCAACGTGATGCGCAGCCTTTCCCTCCGCTCTCCACGAGAAGCTGAGCATCGGCTCGCTCTTCACGTCTGCGGCTGTAACGTACAGGTTGTCGGCGGCGTTGATGCCGTAGCGTACAAGGTTCAGCCCCGTAGCGATGCCGTTGAGGTGCGGGTTATCGTTGTCGATGAACACGCAGCGTGGGCGTTCCACCTCGCGTATGGCGTAGGCATCGTTCTCGCCTGCGGCAGCCGAGCGCACGAAGTCGTACAGTTCGCCCTTGGTACGTATCACGCCCTCGAACGAGCCGAAGCCCTGCAGATGCGCACGTCCCACGTTTGTGATGAGCGCATAGTCGGGCTCAACTATCTCCACCAGCGTCTTGATGTCGCCAGGGTGCGACGCGCCCATCTCCACGACCGCGATGTCGTGCTCGGCGTCAGGCGCAGCAACGTCTTCGGCACGCCGATGTCGTTGTTGAAGTTGCCCTCGGTGTAGAGCACGTTATATTTCTGCAGCAACACTGCAGCCGTCAGTTCCTTTGTCGTAGTCTTGCCGTTGGTACCGGTGATGCCGATTATCGGTGTGCCGAGGGCACGGCGGTGGTAGCGTGCCAGCTGCTGCAGCGTGTGCAGGCAGTCGTCGACGAGGATGAAGCGGTCGTCGTCCTCAACGGCATACTCCGCCTCGTCAACCACGGCGTAGGCGCAACCCTTCTCCAAGGCTGCTGCTGCAAACTTGTTGCCGTTGAACGATGCGCCCTTCAGAGCGAAGAACAGCGAACCGGCAGGGCAGTCGCGGCTGTCGGTTGTCACAACGGGGTGTTGCTTAAAGATTTCGTAAAGTTCGGATATTTCCATTTTGCTTCTTGCTTTTATAGATGCATTTATCGGTGCAAAGGTAATGCAAACCGAAGACAATGCAAAATAAGCTTGCTGTTTTTTATTGTTGAGGTGCAGCTTGTGGGGGGTAGGTGTATTAAAAAAGAGGAGCGTGTGCTCCTCTTTCCGTTTATGATTATGTGTGTATTTGTTTAGAACTTGTATGCAGCGCCGAGACTGATGACGCACTGGTCCAAGTCGCTCACGAGACTGTACTTCACCTCGAAGTTGAGCATGAGGTTGTCTGTCAGGTCGTACTGAGCACCGCCACCGAGGTTCACGCCAAACTTGCCAGTGTTGTAACTCTCGTTAACGGTTATCTCGCCGTTTGCCTTTCTCATAGGAGCGCCCCAGCCCCAATCGCCACCGCCACCTACGCTGTACTTGTTGCTCCAGTGTCCATGTACATATGTCAGACCTACGAGCGGATATACCTTGAACTTGTCACCAATGTTGAACAAGTAGTGAGCGTTAGCGTTGATTTCCCACATTGTGAAGTGGTTTTTCGGGAAGAAGTAGTTGAACGAAGCCTCGCCACGAATGTGGTCCGTGAAGCAGTAAGAACCCTTGACACCAAGGCCGAGAGACTCGATTTCTGTACCATAGTTAAGGTTAAGACCGACTGCAGCAGTCTTTGCCTGCGCTGATGCGAACAAGCTTGTCATCGCACAAGCGAGTGTTAATAATAACTTTTCATAATTGTTTGTGTTAGTTTTGGTTAAAGTATAGGGGCAAAATTACACTAAATAATCCAACTTCCAACTCTTTTTGTTAAAAATGTTTGGTTATTCGGATATTTATTGCGTATTTTGTGTTTTGTTATTAACAAATTATCAAGCATATATGCAATATACAATAAATGTGCGAGGCAGACTGCTCGACCTCTCACAGCCCTTGGTGATGGGCATACTGAACGCCACGCCCGACTCGTTCTACAGCGGTTCGCGCAAGCAGACGGAGGCAGAGATAGCCGATCGTGCCAACCAGATAGTAGCCGAAGGCGGACGCATCATCGACGTGGGAGCGTTCTCCACACGCCCCGGTGCCGACGAGGTGAGCCTTGAGGAGGAGACCGAGCGTCTGAAGCACGCCCTGCAGATAGTGCGCCGCGAGCAGCCCGACGCCATCGTGTCGGTAGACACCTACCGCCCACTCGTGGCTCGCAGGTGCGTAGAGGAGTTTGGTGTCGACATCATCAACGACGTGTCGGAAGGCGGCATAACGGGCATCGTGGGCAAGGAGATACACGAAGAAGGCGACATGTTCCAGACCGTGGCGCAGCTCGGTGTGCCGTACATACTGATGTCGGTGCAGCCCACATTGGAGAAGATGATGCAGAACTTCGCGGCGGAGGTGCAGCGTCTGCGCGACCTCGGTGCGAAGGACATAATCCTCGACCCCGGCTACGGCTTCGGCAAGACACTCGCACAGAACTACGAGATAATGAACCGGGCGGAGCGCCTGCTCGAACTCGACCTGCCCGTGCTCGTCGGTGTGTCGCGCAAGAGTATGATATACAAGCTTATCGGTGGCGACCCCACCACGGCGCTCAACGGCACCACCGTGCTGCACACCGTGTCGCTGCAGAAAGGTGCTTCGATACTGCGTGTACACGACGTGAAGGAAGCCTTTGAAGCCATCCGAATTGTGCAGCAATTAGGATAACACTCAACATTCAAAACTCACAACATGTTCGACTTCGGAATAAAAGACATTATCGACATATTTCTTGTCGCATTGATACTCTACTACATCTATCGTCTGATGAAGGAGAGCCGCTCGCTCAACGTCTTCATCGGCATCATCGTGTTCGTGCTCGTGTGGCTCTTTGTGAGTCAGGTGCTCGAGATGCGCCTGCTCGGAGCCATTCTCGACAAACTGGTATCGGTGGGTGTAATCGGCATCATCGTGCTCTTCCAGGAAGAGATACGCCGCTTCCTCTACTCGCTCGGTGCGCACCAGCGTTTCCGTGCCTTTGCCCGCTTCTTCGTGGGCAGCAAGGAGAAGGTGGTCGACAAGGAGACCATCATGCCCATCGTCATGGCGTGCATCGACCTCTCGCGCGGCAAGGTGGGCGCGCTCATCGTCATAGAGCGCGGCATACGCCTCGACGATATTGTCGACACGGGCGACGTGATCGACGCACGCATCAACCAGCGACTCATCGAGAACATCTTCTTCAAGAACTCGCCCTTGCACGACGGAGCCATGATTATCGTCGGCAAGCGCATACGCGCTGCCGGCTGCATCCTGCCCGTGTCGCACAGCCACGACATACCGAAGGAACTCGGTCTGCGCCACCGCGCTGCGCTCGGCATCTCGCAAGACTCAGACAGCATCGCCATCGTGGTGTCGGAGGAGACGGGCGGCATCAGCGTAGCCATCAATGGCGAGTTCCAGTTGAGGCTCTCGGCAGAGAAACTGGAGAACATACTATCGAAGGAAATGAACCTTTAGGTTCAAAAAAGCAGCTTTTTCTTCGAATAATCAATGCATTATTCGTAATTTTGCATTTATTAAGGAGAAGGCATACCGATGTTCTGCAACCTGAAAGTGCAGGTTGTGTCATCGTGCACCGAACGCAACCCGATCGGACGGCGGACGCAACCCAATCGGACGGCGAACGCAATCCAATCAGACGGCGAACAGCAACCCGATCGGACGGCAACGCAATCCGTCATTCTCCCTCTACTTTATATACGAAAATGGAAACTAAGATACAAAAAACGCTTATGTACGCCAGGTGGCAGAGCAGAAATACGAGTACGGCTTCACCACCGACGTGCATACAGACATCATAGAGAAAGGACTCAACGAGGACGTTGTGCGACTCATCTCAAGCAAGAAGGGCGAACCCGACTGGATGCTCGAGTTCCGTCTGCAGGCATTCCGCCACTGGCAGACGATGAAGGAGCCGAAGTGGGGCCACGTGCACGTGCCCGAGATCGACTATCAGGCGATTTCGTACTACGCCGACCCGCTCGCAAAGAAGAAGAACGAGAAGAAGGAGATAGACCCCGAGCTGATGAAGACATTCGACAAGCTCGGCATACCGCTCGAAGAACGCCTTGCGCTGAGCGGCGTGGCGGTAGATGCCATCATGGACTCCGTCAGCGTGAAGACAACCTTCTCGCAGCACCTTGCTGAGAAAGGCATCATCTTCTGCTCGATCGGCGACGCCATAAAGAACCATCCCGACCTCGTGCGCGAGTACTTGGGAAGCGTGGTGCCCTACCGCGACAACTTCTTCGCAGCACTCAACAGTGCCGTCTTCTCCGACGGCTCGTTCGTCTACATACCCAAGGGCGTGCGCTGCCCGATGGAGCTAAGCTCTTACTTCCGCATCAACGCACGCAACACGGGTCAGTTTGAGCGCACGCTCATCATTGCCGACGACGACGCATACGTCAGCTACCTCGAAGGCTGCACCGCGCCGATGCGCGACGAGAACCAACTGCACGCCGCAATCGTTGAGATCGTCGTGAAGGACAACGCCGAAGTGAAATACTCAACCGTGCAGAACTGGTACCCGGGCGACGAGAACGGAAAGGGCGGCGTGCTCAACCTCGTGACGAAGCGCGGTGACCTGCGCGGTGTCAACTCCAAACTCTCGTGGACACAGGTGGAGACCGGCTCTGCCATCACATGGAAGTACCCCTCGTGCGTGCTGCGCGGCGACGGTTCGCAGGCGGAGTTCTACTCCGTAGCCGTCACCAACAACTACCAGGAGGCAGACACCGGCACGAAGATGATACACATGGGCAAGAACACCAAGTCGACAATCATATCGAAGGGCATCTCAGCCGGACACAGCCAGAACTCGTACCGCGGACTGGTGCGCGCCACAAGCAACGCCGACAACGCACGCAACTACTCGTCGTGCGACTCGCTGCTGCTCGGTTCCGACTGCGGAGCGCACACCTTCCCCTACATGGACATACACAACGACACGGCGATAGTGGAGCACGAGGCTACGACATCGAAGATTTCGGAAGACCAGCTCTTCTACTGCAACCAGCGCGGCATACCTACCGAGCAAGCCGTGGGTCTCATCGTCAACGGATACGCCAAGGACGTGCTCAACAAGCTGCCGATGGAGTTCGCTGTCGAGGCGCAGAAGCTGCTCAGCGTGTCGCTTGAGGGAACTGTGGGATAGGAGGAGTTTTGAATTTTGAATTTTGAATTTTGAGTTTTGAATTATTGCGGTTGCACCGCAATTTTGAATTGCTCAATTTTGAATTACAAAAAACTCACAACTCACAATTCACAACTCATTAATTCACAATCGGCGCAGCCGACAACTCAAAATTCAAAACTCACAATTCAAAACTCAATATATGTTCCGCAGGATAATGACCGTCACAGCAGTTCTCGCAGCCTGTGCCGCCACGGCCTTTGCAGGCGATGACGACGTGTCGCGCCGCTGGGCGGTGATAGCAGGCATGAACCTCTCGTGCCCCACGACGGCAAGCGTAGAGCGTTCGCCACGCGACGCAGGCAGCACCGCAGCGTTCGCCTCGCCCCAATGCAACGTGCTGCTCGAATACTATCTGCCGCAGCAGCACTTCTCCGTCGTAGGCGGCTACAACGCCGAGACCGTACAATGGTTCGGCAGCAAAGTGGACGCCACAATGCAGAACATAGTGCTCGGCGCACGCTACTATCCCCTGAGCAAGCGCTTCGCCCTGCAGCCCTACGCCTCGCTGATGACCTACACCAATGTGGCACAGCGCCACGAGCAACATAGCATGAGCGCATGGAACGGAGGCGGCGGCTACGGGCGCAACTACACGCTGCGACTACCGCGTGTGAGCATAGCACCGACGGTGGGACTCGACTGCTACATCTTCTCGTCGCTCGCGCTCGAGTTCCAGTACGGATTCCCGCTTGCCATCGACGGCAAGGCGCACGTAGCAACCACGTGCAACGGCAGCCCCGACGTATATCGGATGCGCTCCGACATGCACCGCCACAACATACAGATAGGCTTGAAAGCCACGTTCCCGTTCCGCTTCACATCAGCCGACGGCAACAACCTCTTCTCGCTCATCGAAATGGCACTCGGCATATACGACCCTGCCGACGAAAAGAAACAAGAAACGAAGAAGGAACGCCGCAGGATGAAGCTTGAACGCGTGCTCGATTCGTATTAATATAAAAACTCAAAACTCGATATGTTAGAAGTAAAAAACCTCCATGCCACTATCGCTGGCAAGGAAATACTAAGAGGCATCAACCTCACTATAAACGATGGCGAGATACACGCCATCATGGGACCGAACGGTTCAGGAAAGTCTACACTCAGCGCTGTGCTCACAGGCAATCCGCTCTATGAGGTGACAGCAGGCGAGGCATGGTTCAACGGCAAGAACATCCTTGAGATGAAGCCCGAAGACCGTGCGCACGAAGGTCTGTTCCTCTCGTTCCAGTATCCGGTGGAGATACCGGGCGTGTCGATGACCAACTTCCTGAAGGCAGCTGTCAACGAGAAGCGCAAGTATCAGGGACTGCCCGAGCTGAAGGCGGGCGACTTCCTCAAGCTGATGAACGAGAAGCGCAAGATTGTGGAGCTCGACTCCAAGTTCACACGCCGCTCTGTCAACGAAGGATTCTCGGGCGGCGAGAAGAAGCGCAATGAGATATTCCAGATGGCAATGCTCGAACCGAAGCTCGCCATTCTCGACGAGACCGACTCCGGACTCGACGTGGACGCAATGCGCATCGTAGCCGACGGCGTCAACAAGATGCACACGCCGGAGACATCAGCCATCGTCATCACCCACTACGAGCGACTCCTCGACATGATAAAGCCCGACGTCGTACACGTGCTCTACAAGGGACGCATCGTGAAGACCGCCGGACCAGAACTCGCAAAGGAGATAGAACAGCGAGGATACGATTGGATAAAAGCAGAGCTTGAAGAAGAATAAAACTCAGAACAATGACTTCAGAACAACAATACATCGACCTCTACCGCGAATGTCGTGAGCAGATCTGCGCCCACAGCACCGACGTGCTGAACGCTGTGCGCGACGAAGCCTTCAACAGCTTCGAGCGTCTCGGCTTCCCTTCGCGAAAGGTGGAGCGATACAAATACACAACGATAGACAAGCTCTTCGAGCCCAACTACGGACTGAACATCAACCGTCTTGAAGTGCCGGTCGACCCGTACAAGGCGTTCCGCTGCGATGTACCCAACCTCAGCACGTCGCTCTACTTCATCGTCAATGACCAGTTCCGCCAGTCGCTGCAGCCCAAGGAGAACCTTCCCGAAGGCATCGAGGTGACATCGCTTGCCGAATACGCGAAGGCGCACCCCGAGTTCGTGCTCAGCACTACGCACGCCTGGCGAAGAGCGACGAGGACGGCATCACCGCACTCAACACTATGCTGGCGCAGGACGGACTGCTCGTGCACGTGAAGCGCAACGTCGTGGTGGACAAAACCGTGCAGGTGATAAACATCCTGCGCTCAGACGTGGCTATGATGGTGAACCGCCGCGTGCTCATCGTGATGGAGGAGGGCGCCAACGCCAAGTTCCTCTTCTGCGACCATGCAGCCGACGACCAGCAGTTCCTCACTACGCAGGTGATTGAGGCTTACGTCGGAGCAAACGCATCGCTCGACCTCTACTGCATGGAGGAGACCCACTACAAGAACACACGCATCTCGAACGTGTACGTGGAGCAGCAGCGCGACTCGCGATTTAATCATAACGTCATCACGCTGCACAACGGCGTGACGCGCAACCGCCTCGACGTGCAACTCAAGGGCGAGGGCGCAGAGTGCTGGTGCAACGGCTGCGTGATTGCCGACAAGACGCAGCACGTGGACAACAACACGCTCATGGACCACCAGGTGTCGCACTGCACGAGTCACGAACTCTACAAGTATGTGCTCAACGACAAGTCGACGGGAGCCTTCGCAGGCAGAGTGCTTGTACGCCATGGCGCACAGCACACCGTGTCGGAGGAGGTGAACCAGAACCTTTGCGCCACAAAGACAGCACGAATGTACACGCAGCCGATGCTCGAGATATACGCCGACGACGTGAAGTGCTCGCATGGATCGACCGTGGGTCAGCTCAACGATGCGGCTCTGTTCTACATGCGCCAGCGTGGCATCAGCGAGAAGGAGGCAAAGCTGCTCCTCGAGTTCGCATTCATCAACGAGGTTATCGACAAGATACAGCTCGAACCGCTGCGCGACCGCTTGCACTATCTCGTAGAGAAGCGCTTCCGCGGCGAACTGAGCAAGTGTGAGGGCTGCAAATTATGTAAGTAATTAGTTGAGAGTTGAAAGTTGAGAGTTATGATTACCTTTTCAGCAATCCCTTTTAGCTACAATATATAAATCTCATTGCATATCATAACTCTCAATTCTCAACTCTCAACTCTCACCATTTCAACTTAAAAACATCATGTACGATATAAATAAGGTTCGCGCCGATTTCCCAATCCTTTCGCGCACCGTCTACGACCGTCCGCTCGTCTATCTCGACAACGGAGCCACTACGCAGAAGCCGTTGTGCGTGCTCGATGCCATGCGCGAAGAGTATCTTAACGCCAACGCCAATGTGCATCGTGGCGTGCACTATCTCTCGCAGCGCGCCACCGACCTGCACGAAGCGGCACGCGAGACCGTGCGCCAGTTCATCAACGCGCCGAAGACAGAAGAGATAATCTTCACACGCGGCACGACGGAGAGCATCAACCTCGTGGCTGCGTCGCTGCGAAGCGTTCATGGCGGAAGGCGACGAGGTGATAGTGTCCGTAATGGAGCACCACTCGAACATCGTTCCGTGGCAGTTGCAGGCAGCGAAGCGCGGCATCGCGCTGAAGGTGATACCGATGGACGACAGCGGAAAGCTCGACATGAAGGCATACGAGCAGCTGTTCTCTGAGCGAACGAAGATAGTAAGTGTGGCTCACGTGAGCAATACGCTCGGAACAGTGAACCCAGTGAAGGAGATTGTGCGCATAGCGCATGAGCACGGTGTGCCGGTGCTCGTAGACGGCGCACAGTCGACGCCCCACTTCGCTGTAGACGTGCAGTCAATCGACTGCGACTTCTTCGCCTTCAGCGGACATAAAATATACGGACCGACGGGCATCGGTGTGCTCTACGGCAAGGAAGAATGGCTCGACCGTATGCCGCCCTATCAGGGTGGCGGCGAGATGATAGAGAGCGTGAGCTTCGAGAAGACTACCTTCGAGAAGCTGCCGTTCAAGTTCGAAGCCGGAACGCCCGACTATGTGGCTACGCACGGACTGGCTACGGCGCTCAACTACGTGTCGGCACTTGGCATGGACAACATCGCCGCACACGAGCGCGAGCTCACCGACTACTGCATGACACGCCTTGCGGAGATTGACGGTATGCGCCTCTTCGGTACCACCGAGGGAAAGGATGCCGTGGTGTCGTTCCTCGTGGGCGACATACACCACTTGGACATGGGCACACTGCTCGACCGCCTCGGCATCGCCGTGCGCACCGGCCACCATTGTGCGCAGCCCGTGATGGACCGCTTCGGCATCCAGGGTATGGTGCGTGCGTCGTTCGGTCTCTACAACACTAAGGAAGAAGTGGACGCTCTTGTGGCTGGCGTGAAGCGCGTGAGTCAGATGTTCTGATGCAGCGCAGTATCGCCCACAACGCCCATGCACATACGCCGAGATGCACTAGCAGCGAGTCGTATACAGGGAATACGCCCATCAAGAAAGCCAACTGTGCGTGGACGTAGCGCAGAGTCTGACCAGTGGTCACCTCACGCTCAAGCACGCTCGAATAATACTGCCGTAACCACTCTATAGGGTTGGTTGCGGCTTTTTTATTGTGTCAAGCATTGGTGTGGACTGCATCAGCTTGGTGTTAAACACTCGGATGTTGTTCTGCTGAAGGGTGATGTTCTTCTCCATAATCTATATATTATATAAGGTGATACATGTTGTTTCTTATCTTCGCTTGCAAAATTAACGGGCTTTATGGAAATAATATTTCACTTCCTATATTTCTTTGTTAAAGAATTCTTACGAATGCTTTGTGGTTTGTATTATAAAAGCTAACTTTGCATATGGAAAATAAGCAGCCTAGATTTGCGCTTGTTTTCTATGCACATTGAAATGAACAACAGATGAAAAAACAAGAAAGCAATACCCATTTGCTACCCCATTACTATACCGACCTCGTTGAGGCTGGCTGCGACGAAGCCGGTCGCGGTTGTCTTGCTGGAAGCGTGTACGCTGCTGCCGTCATTCTGCCGCCCGACTACGACAACGCTCTGCTCAACGACTCGAAGAAACTCAGCGAGAAGGCACGTCGCACGCTGCGCGACCAGATAGTGCGCGACGCCGTGGCATGGGCTGTGGGCGTGGTTACACCCGAGGAGATTGACCGCATAAACATCCTCAACGCCAGCTTCCTCGCCATGCACCGTGCGCTCGACCAGCTCACCGTGCGCCCCGAGGCGGTCATCGTCGATGGCAACCGCTTCACACCATACCGCGACCTGCCCTACACAACGATAGTGAAGGGCGACGGTAAGTATCAGTCGATAGCCGCAGCGAGCATCCTTGCCAAGACATTCCGCGACGAATATATGGACCGGCTCGCCGAGGAGTATCCCTACTACGACTGGCAGAAGAACAAGGGCTATCCCACGAAGGCGCACCGCGAGGGCATACGCCTGCACGGCACTACGCCATACCACCGCATGAGCTACAATCTGCTTGGCGGAGGACAACTCGAACTGAAGTTTGAGGAAGAGGATTAAAAGTAAAAAAGTAAGAAGTAGGAGGTATGGGCATCTTGCCCATACCACGCACCCACAAAAGCATATTTTTAAAAGTAAAACTACTAACCTATAGAGAAAGCAAGCCGATAAAAACAAACCTAAAACCCAAATCTACTAAAATCGACAACAATGCGAATGGATAAATACGGTCGTGAACTCGACCTAATACTCATACTTACAGAGAATGCAAGTTATACGGCACAGCAGATAGCCGACCGTCTCGGCATCACGCGCCGCAACCTCTACTATTATTTCGACTATCTGCGCGATTGTGGCTTCAATCTGCAGAAGACCGGCACCACGTACCGGCTCGACCGTTCGTCGTCGTTCTTCCGTCGTCTGCACGAGCAGATCTCGCTCTCCGAATACGAAGCAGCGTATATTTGCCGTCGCCTCGACTCCGACGACACGCGCGACCACACCGCTGTGAACATACGTCAGAAACTCGCACGCTCGTTCAACCTGCCCGATGCCGTCAATCCCGAACTGCAACGCCGCATGAACGACTGCGTGGCGAAGCTGCGCGAGGCGATGGCTACGCGCAAGATGGTGGTGCTGCACAAGTACGCCTCGCCACACAGCAACACCGTCACCGACCGTATCGTCGAACCCTATCAGTTGATGAACGACGAGCGCGACGTGCGCTGCCACGAAATACGTTCGCATGAGAACAAGACGTTCCGCCTCTCGCGTATGGAGTCGGTGGAGATTATCGACGTGCCCTGGACCTTCGACGACCGCCACAAGCAGATGTACACCGACATGTTCATGTTCACAGGCGAGCAACGCTACACGGTGAAGATGCGCATGGGGCTACTCTCCTACAACCTCATGGTGGAGGAATACCCACAGTCGGCAAAATGCTTCACTGCCGACAGCGACACCGTCTGGGTCTTCGAAGGCGAAGTGGTGTCGTTCCTCGGCATAGGCCGCTTCGTGCTCGGACTCTACGAGGATATAGAAGTGATTGGCTGCGAGGAGTTCAAGGCGTATCTTGCGGAGAAAATAAAAAGCATGTCTTGCGCAGGTTGACCTCCGCAAGACATGCCCGAAATTTATTAGTTGTACCTAACCGTCCTATCACCTGACTTCGTCACTCAAAAAACATACATTTTATAACTTGTTGATAAACAATATTTTGTATCTTTGTGTCACCTAATATTGGGTGACACGAAAGGTTTTTTAACTATGTTTGTCCGCAAAAAGAAAT